>Ga0247837_1001015_pt1 | contig 60371 bp, 40 predicted proteins | sample LaCtaG_2_FD_187115 | JGI IMG/M metagenome (GOLD analysis project Ga0247837, IMG submission 187115) | Freshwater microbial communities from meromictic Lake La Cruz, Castile-La Mancha, Spain - LaCruzMarch2015_14.5m | ecosystem: Environmental > Aquatic > Freshwater > Lake | place: Spain: Castile-La... | reverse complement strand
AACTAGCTAGTTGTAAGTGAGTGCTGTGTCTATTTCTCCTCTGCGAAGTGCTGCAGACTTAAATCCAAACATACTTTTGAAGCAACTAAAAGTTCTGAGTGTTTCCAGTATATTTCCCCCAAGCCGTACTGACACCTGTTTATGTAGGGATGGTACTCTTCGGAATGAAAAGCACACCGAGAGAACAATAGTATAAAGTTCTTCTGCTGCTTCGAACTTTCCTGATGGCGATAGATATCCACCAACTGTATATTAAAATTACCATATCAAAAGCCTTTTCACCGCTGAGACATGATAGCCAAACTCTTATAAGTGGTAGTCTCAGTTAGTCCATTCTGCCAGTACCCTTCCCCAAATTTCGCAAGGTGATAGCAAATCGCTGGCTTTCTTCTACTTCCTTCTATAGACAATACACTGACATTAGTGAAGCAGCTACTCTCCACTCTCAGAGGTAACTACTGACCTCGTTCGTTTATCTCTGGAGGGTTGAACTTTGGTGAAAGTGTACTAAGCTCTACTCGCTATCTTCCAAGCATTGCTTCATACTCATTGCGAACAATGAGCGATTTCGAACATCTCTTCTGCGATATTGAATGTAAAATAAACGAGCCAACAGATGAAGAGAAGGGCAGCGTGAGTTGCCAGCAATCTCACCTGACAGTCAGATTACACTCGAGGATGCTTAAAATGAAGGCTTTATCCTCAACAGAGGAAACAGACTCTAGTTCCCTGCTTCAGCAAGCCATTTCGTGAAAAGAACAGATCCAGCACTTCCGTGAGCACAACTCCCACACAGGACAGGAACTGCGGCTTCTCCCTCAAGTCAAGGCCTACACTGTAGAGACTCAGTCACCCTGGAGTCGTGACCAGGCTGTCTTGCAGTCCTAGTGCTACACTGGATAAAGAAGGGCTTGTCCACAGGGCGATTGGTTGACTTTCGCTGAAGCTGGCCTAACTGCAGCACGAATTCAGCAGGTTTTTCTCGGTTTAATTGGCACTGTGAGCTATTTGCACAGCTGTCAAATCGCTTACTTCGAGATTGAGCCTGAAAATGCCTCTTTTCCCCTTGTTTTCTCAGTAAATATCAATAGAAGGTGAATATCTCTGAGAAGTACTGAATAGCCCTACAAATTTCCTTATTGACTCCCAAGCTTCCCCAAATTGTGCGATTTCGGCTACTTGCACCGCTCCAGCCCCTTCCAAAGGTACCAAGTTCTACAAAGTCCCAGAGCTATCCAAACCTACGCCTTTCAACGCCTACAAAGCAGACTTTTCTCACTCGGAGTCATACTATTAGCGCTGGCCGCCCTCCCTTCAGAAAGACAGAGAGCGGAGATAGACTGTACCATTGGGTGGAGACAAACCAGTGGGAGGTTTTTACGTCTCCAAAGCCTGCCTTTCAGCTCTGACTTGAGAGGTCCAATAGAGGCAATGCTGCAGCCTGAAATGGTTACGTTAATTAGTGTCTGCAGGCGGAGCAGACGGCAGGTACTCGTACTGCTGTCCAATGCTCAAGTCCGCACTGGGCAGCACTGTAGGCTTCCAGTCCTCAGGCGCCACAGGAAGGGGAGGCTGTCCTGGCTTCCCTGCAAGGAAGGTCACCGGCACAGCCACTCCCTGAGGCAGAGTGGCCCCACAGTACCCTGTCGCCGGCTGCAAATTGACCTCACAGAGGTAATGGCACTCTATCAAGGCACTGTTCACAGTCGGTGCCTCAGCCAGAGACACACGGAAGGCCTCCAGTGACAGGGGCAGCACCATTGCCTGGTGCTCCAGTAGACTCTGGCGTGAAGGAATTCTCTGCTCTTTCTGTACAGAGGTCAGTTCGAATTTCCACACATTCGCTTTGCCTTGGTCATCCTTTAACTTCAGCAAGCGGTATAAGCGAAGGACCAAACCGCTCATCTCCATGCTGCCCTTGGAGTTGTCCACTTCCACTATCAAACTAGGACTGAGTCCGGAAGTGTAGCTGGCCCGCTCGAACCCTGCGATCAGCTTGACATGGCCTCTGTTGCGACAGCAGGAGGCAGTGTGGGAAATGCGCTCCTCTCTAGATCCGGACTGGAGCAGGGGAGGGGAGTGAATTGGCAGGAGCAGGTGGTGCTTCAGCAGAGAGTTTTTGCCGGAAACTTGGGCTTTGAGCTTGTAGGTGATGGAGGCGGAGGCCTGGTCCAGTGCGATTTTGAAGGAACAGGGCATAGAAGCCGGCAGAGTGAAGTGAAAGGGCAGAGAATACGACCCCGCCGGAATCTCGTTCTGCCACTTCCCCAGCGCAAACCGCTGTCTCACCCAGTGCTTCAAGCCCTTCCTGCGGCCTACATGAGTCTCTTCCGTGCATTTCAGCTTCAACCACACAGTTTCCGTCTTAATCCTCCTGCGCAGGTAGAGGTAGACCAACCCCGTGACCTCTTCCCCAGGCGCGTAATCCACCCTATCCACACACACGTGCAAAGACCCTTTCGACCCTCCGAGTCCCATTACAGCGGTTGCGGCAAAGAAATGGTGAGGTCTATGTAGAGCGAAGTGGAGGAAGCCTTCAACCGCATCAAGGGACATAAGGGAGTCAAGGGCATTTTGATTGTCAATGGGGAGGGAGTGTCCATTCGTAGTACGCTCAACACTAGCGAGACCAACAAGTACGGGGCGCAGATTTCAGCACTCACTGGACTCGCCAGGTCCACTGTCAGGGAAATAGACCCTACCAATGACCTGCTTTTCCTGCGTATCCGGTCGAAGAAGCACGAAATCATGGTGGCCCCGGATCGTGAGTTCCTGCTGATCGTGATTCAAAACCCCGAAGATAGCTAGTAATGGAGCTCTACCTAGACCAACTGCACAGCTTCAAGCTCATGCGCAAGCGTGAGTCCCACCAGTCCGCCTGGCTCACCTTCGTCCGTCTGCTGCTAGACATCAGCACTCCACTGCAAGTGCGAGTTCCCGAGACTGTGCTGTATGGGTACGCGCCTATGCCGCAACTGGTGTACACAGGCAGCAAAGGAGTGCGAGTGCTGGCTAATGCGACTTTGCAGCATTTGTCGGACTTTACGAAGTTGTGTGGCAGTGGACAGGGCGCGGACTTCCGCACTCCACTGTGTGTGTCTAGACTCGAGGGCACGACTTCGCTGGTGATGGATACGCTGGGGGTGGCGTCGCTGTGGCACCGCTCCACTACGAACAAGAAGCCGCTGGCGCTGCAAAGGTATATTTTATCGCCTGGAGGGAGGCAGCTAGTGGCGCAAGCGAAGTGGAAAGGGGGGAAAACAGCAGTGGAGGTGTTCGCAGGCAAACACCCTCATTTCGACAAACACAGTTTCATCAAGCTGTCCACAACTACAGGCCTGCAGGAGCGCTTTCTGCCAGCTCCCGACACCTGGCAACCCCAGTCCGAAGGCTCCAACCTGGACCAACTCATTGATATGATGGACGTAATGGCTTACCACCTCCGGCGCTATTTCAGTGCCAGCAACTTCAGCGAGGTGGACGAGTTCTGCTGTGCCTTTGTGCTGGACGGAATGGGGAACTGGTTCCTGCTGCGTCTCTGCTACTATGAACTCGACAGGAAGCCCAAATCCATCAATAAAAGCATACTGCAGAGGACAATGGTAAGCAAGTCTACGCCTGTGTCCAGGTCGCCCAGTCCCAAGAAGACCAGGAAAGAGCCGCCTCCTGGCAAATTCCTCACTTTCGAAGTATCTCCTTTCGAACTGAAGCAGGCTGTAAAGCTGTTTGACCACCGCAGTCGACTCCGTAGACAGGTCTCTCACGTGAAAAAGTCGGTTTCCACCAAGTCTTTCAACACCTCCTTCACTCTCACCAAACTGCAGCTCGACGAAGCAACCGAAGCTGATCCTTTCAAAAGGCCTGAAGAAATTTCGCCTCTCTTCCAATTCCCCACTCCCAAAACTCCGCTCCAGTCCGGTCTGAAGCGGCGCACGTCTCCCGGCCTCGACGATGACGGTCTCCGCCTCATGAACTGCCCGCTGCCAGACCGCATTTCCCTGATCCGCGAACACATCGTCCGGCAGAACAACTCCCTGTACACTCGAATCCACTACCAAGGGGAGTTGCCGGAAAAGCGCTTCCTGCGGGAGGCCTACCGCAGTTCCATGGACAGGGTGTTGGAGGAGATGGACGCTCTGATGTCCAAGGCGAGACTTGCTAGGGCTAGTCTCGACGAAATGCGGTCGAAAGACTACTGATAACTCACAGTGTTGTAAACTAGAGCCTATAAAATGACAGGAGGTGTCGTAGTGGACGTGGACCTGTGGCTGTTTGTGGCTTTGCTTCTCTCCTGCTTCGTCATCAACATCCGGCACCGAGTGAAGATCCCCACCTCCGCCCTGTTGATGCTAGCAGGCATTTGCCTGCGCACAGTGGGCCAGTACTTGGGCATGCTGGAAAGCGCTGTGAAGGTGATGGACAACATTGAGGCGGAAACCATCATGCTAATCTTCATCCCTGCACTCATCTTCGAGTGCGCCTTTTCCACGGAGTGGTACACTTTCAAGCGAGAATTGGGACAAATCGTGCTGCTGGCGACCACTGCAGTGGTGCTCGCCTCTATCTTGACAGCGGTAGTAGTGAGGTACGTCCTCGGCTTCCAGGACGAGTTCTCTTGGTACGAAGCATTGATGCTGGGGGCTATCCTGTCAGCGACTGACCATGTGGCAGTGGTGGCTCAACTGAAGGAAGTGAATGCGGACTATCGACTGGAGACATTGATTCGAGGGGAAACGCTAGCGAATGAAGGGTCTGTTATAGTGGTGTTTACCACGATGATGACAGGGGCTGTGAAGAGTGAGGTGTCCAGCGGGGCGATTGCGGAGCTGTTCTTTCGCCTGTCTTTGGGTGGAATTGCCCTGGGACTGGCCTTTGGTCTGGGCGTGTCTATTTGGCTCAAGCGGCTTATCAACCACCCCGTGCTGGAAACGCTGCTTACCTTCATCACCACGTACCTGCTGTTCTACACAGCTGACACCACTTCTCTTCACTTCTCTGGCGCACTCGGAACAGTCACTTTCGGGCTCTATATGTCTGCCTACGGCAAGACTCTAATCAGTCCTCTAGTGGAGCGAACAGTGCACGAGTTCTGGTCACTTCTCGGCACCTGCATGGAAAGTCTCATCCTAGTGCTGGGCGGCATGCTTATGGGTCACTTTTTCATGGATTTCGAGCGCCTCGAAACCTCGGACATCGGTGCACTATTTGCTCTATTCGTACTGTTGCACGTAGTGCGAGGCGTGACCGTGTTTGTTCACTGGCCATTGCTAAGGCTAATGGGGTACGGCTGTTCGTTCAAAGAAATGCTAGTCCTTATAACGGGTGCACTGAAGGGGACAATTTCCATTGCGCTGGCTCTCATAGTGTTCCACAACAAGGATTTCGCAATCAGAGTGAGAGATTTGGTGCTGTTTTGGAGCGTAGGAGTGAGCGCCCTTTCAGCCATCTTCGACTCCCTGCTTCTCCGCTACGTTGTGCACTGGCTGGGACTTGAAAGCATGACAGACGTGCAGGAAAACATGCTAATGTCAGTGACCACTTCCATTATCGACACGACCAATAAGAAAATCACCACGATGAAAGGCAAAGCGGAGTTCTCCATGGCCAATTGGGAAGAAGTCCTCAAAGCTGCAGGGCCGCAAACTCTCTTTTTCGACATGATGCGAGCCACCAAGAATGGGAAAAAGCTGCTCAAGACCAACGGCGGAGAAGGCAACACTGACGACGTCTTTCGCCAATTCAGCAAAGTTGTGAACATCACAGACAAAGATATTGTGCTGGAGACTCGCAGACGCTACTACACAACTCTGAAAGGACTGTATTGGCACCAATTCGAGCACGGCCTGTGCTTCGGAGGGTCCACCCTGATCCTCAGGGAAGCCGCGAACCGAGGGCTAGACAGTGAGGGCACCGCTATAAAGGACTGGGACTTTGTTGCGCGAGCTATATACCCCAGACGCATAATGCAGCTACTCCACACCCTTTCTCGCATACCTCTCCTCGGCCGCTTTTTCAAGTCCTTCGAATACGACTATATCGTGCAGGCCTACGACGTCTGCCGCAACTTCATTCGAGCGCATGAAGAGGCTGAGGAGTTGCTGGATGACATGGAAATCGACATAAAAAAGGAAATCTTCGAGGAAGTGATGAAGGAGCCGCATTTACAAATTGAACTGGCGAAGCAGTTTCTAGCTGAAAACATCATGGACATCTACCCTGAAGTGTATATCTTCGTGCAGACCAAACAGGCTTGTCGCAGTTTACTCTATTCAGAACAATCCTCAATTGAAGACGCATTCGCCCAGGGAGTTATCACTGAGTTGGAATACACTGAGCTTCTTTCCTCAGTTAAACGGAAAATCACAGCGCTTCAAACCAACACAGGGCCGAAAGTGCCGACTCTTGCGGAGATGCTGCGGGCGTGCTACCTGCTGAAGACACTGCCGGAGGACCAGTTCGCACTGCTGCTCACAGCCACTAAGGACGAAATTATCAGGAAAGGGACTGTACTGTTCGCTGACCAGGCCGAGATCAAAGGAGTGTATATCGTGCTGAAAGGGAGAGTGAGGGAAACTGCAGGTGCAGACGTCACAATCGACCACTACCCCGGAGACGTAGTGGGCGTGCAGTACCTTTTCCCTCTCTTCCACCGCACTCACACAGCTGCAGAGACCCTGATCACCTCCAATATCGCCTTCGTTGCCCTCCCTCTGCTGCGGGAACTGATGCAGACCGAGGACTTCGAACGCAAGGTTTGGATGCAAGGCGTCAAAAGGGTGATAATCATGAAAAGAGAGGACTTCGGGCCTGTAGGTCTGCTGGATCTGTCCAACTTAAACACGATTTTGACCAACAGCACGCTGGAAAAGTTCCAAAAAGGACAAGACGCGCATCTGGACTACGGGTCGCTGGTGCTGAATGGCGGCTTTGTGGACGGAGTGAGGGCTTTTGGCTATGTGGAGGGACGGGCAGGACTGAAAGCCAAGGCTTTGGACCGGACTGTGCTGCTCAAGTTCACTGAGGAGTTGGGGAAGTACGTGCAGGCGGGGCAAATTGACTTCCGTAGGACAATATCGAAGTTCGGAGTGCAGGGCAAAGCCCCCCGACTCAAACTAGGCGTGAAGTTGTCCCTCGCCCAGTCCACTGGCGTGACCCTGGTTCAAAAGCTGCTTCCCGGCCTACTACAGTCCATGAACAAGCCTGCAAGCAAGGAAGCCGTCCCTGAGGAGAGGAAGCAAGGCGGAGGAAATGTATTGCGGGGCTTATTAGGGAAGAAGGCAGGTACTTGCACGCCTGTCCACTCCGCCCGCAGCAGCTTAGCAGAAGACGACGTGGGGAAGCTGTTAGCAGGCAAACTGCGCAACAGTGGGAAAGAAGGCTAGTTGCTTAACTGTTGGTTTCCTTGGGCTGGTAAACCGCCACGTTCGCGAATAGGTCGTAAATTGACGTCTTTTTCGGCCTTTCGATGCTGTATTTCTCCAAATTCAGCTCTCGGGGGAACCTTCGGTTGTGACACCAGCCGAGACTCATGGACAAACTGGCAATGAGGAAACTGCCCAGAGCTTCCAAATACATGGAAATCACATACTGAATGTATAGAATCATTAGCGTGTTTTCACTTTGCGAGGGACTGCAAGTGTCCGTCTTGAGACAGTAGTAGTCGCCCATCACCCGCACCATCATGTACACATTTACCAACACAAGAAGGACTTGACACACTAGGGACTGAATAGGACTTACAGTCCAGCGGAAAGACTGGTGCTCTCTCGCGAAGAAAATCAGCAAAGCAGTGAACAGTTCCGCAATCTGCAGTCCGTAAATGCGCAAGTCTCCAGCCTCCACGAACAACACGAACATCACCGCAATTTCCAGCGAAGCCACGATTCGGGCCGAATAGTCAATCCTGAGGAAAGCTTACGCTCGCATCATGCTCGCTGTTTTCCTCTGAGAGCAGTAGAAACCCACAATTTGGATTAGCAGTGCTGTCAGCCCTGCAGCGCCTACGTAGAGGAAAGTGAGGAAAAGGTAGATGTCGTTGAGGAGGACGGAGCTGATTTGGGCGTTGTGGGCTTGGATCTGGGTGGAGAGGTCGCTGGTAACTGTGGAGTTCATAGGCTATATATGGTACTATGGGAGACTGCAGGGAACTGGAAGTTTGGCATAGAATGCGTAAAAGACTAAGTCCCAATATTAGCATACGCAGACGATTGAATTTCTGTACAGTTGGCTGCTCAAATAAGTCAATTGCACTTCCCAGGCAGCCGAACTTCTGCAATAGTGCCTAATTGGGGCAACTCCAGCATCTATCCCCCACTGGGCTGCCAGGGGCAGAAAGGGATATAATGTCTGAAGAGTGGAGTCTGGCCAGGATGGCGCAGGACTGTAAAGAAGCAGCAACCGCCTTAGAGGACTATATTAGTGAAGACGAGTTTTCGGCTCTGCGCAAGGAGGAGCTGCTTTCCGCCTTTCAATCTCTCCTCAAGCGGATGCTGCCGAAGGGACGTTTAAATCCCACTTCCCAGGCTGAGTCTTTGGTGGTTCTTTCGAAGGCCGTAGAGGCCAGGAGCTTTAGACAGCCCGCAGTGCGGAGAATTTGCTGGGAATATTGGAGGTTGGTGAGGGATGCAACAGCTTCAGCCGCATCGCTGATTCTGCCCCTTTCCGCTTACATAGCCACCGGCTTCTCCCCAGTTTCTCTGCACAGCGAAGACTACCCTCTGCACCGAGCAGTGTTCGAAGGTCGTCTGTACTGCATCCGCAACCTATGTTTGCACGAAAGTGACACCCACCTATTCTGCGAAGTAGACGCAGTAGACCCTCTAGGGTGTTCCCCCCTGATGCTAGCAGTGAAGCTGCGCAAGCTGGAAGAAGCCTTGGTGCTGGTGGACCATGGCGCTAACCCCAAGTTTCGCAGTAGTGCGGATCAGCCTACGCCGTTGGAACAGAGTGCGGGGCTGAGGGATAAGGCGATTAGCAGAGTGTTGTTGGCGGCCTGCCAGCGACAACAGTTAGACAAGTGGGAGGCGCTCAAGTCCAAACTAGCCACTGCTATCCGCCAACTGCCCAACTTTGAATTGGTGATGAAATGGGCGTGCAAAAGCCAGTTCCTCCCCTTCGTGAAGCGCTGGACTCCCTCCGACTCCTACCACATCTACAAGCAGGACCAAGACCTGCGCTGTGACATGACACTAGTGGGGTGGAACCGACTCAAAGCCGAGCGAGGTCACATCTCTCTGCTTTTCAAAGGGAAGGAAGGGAGAGTCTTTCTAGTGGACCGGGAGACGGGCACAGTCCGGGAAATGCTGCAGGGTCCTAATGAGAAGGTCATTGAAGTGCAACTCAACCAACTCCTCAGGTACCAAAGAGCGAAACGGGAAATCCGCGCTGCCACGATGGACCTGACCCCGGAAACAGACTGGAAGGGCAACCCGCAAAGCAAGCGCATCGGGCCCTGGCTCTGTCACCAGTTCAAAGCCCGCTGTCACCTCGACCTCAGCCTCGTCAAGCGAGCCATCACCTTCGACGAGCGGCTGGCCGCTATTACCGACTTCGAAGAGTATTTCCGGTACTGCTTGGAAGTGAGGACGAGGAGCAGGGCTTCCAGTGTGACTTCTGTGGTGACTATCAGTCCCCGCAGCTTTAAAAACGTCACCAAGACGCTCACTGCGCACCTGTGGCTCAGTAGGGAGTTCCCGCTCAGTCTCACAGCCTTCCTGCCGCTACTGAGCTTCGTTGGGGCGGTGTCTAAGAAGGCGAAAATGCTGAAAACGCTGTTAGGCAGGCTGGAAGGACACGGAGGGTTCCCAGTCAAGTCCCGAATTCCCCTCATAATGACGCTAAAGGCGCATGTTCAATTTGAGCAATTGATCCTCGGGCCTATGAATCCGACCATATTTTGCATTCCTGCGGCTTCTCTGCCCTGCTCCCCGCCTCCGGAGGCTGTGCTCAGTCTAGACGAGTACCCGGAAGTCAATGAAGAGGACATTTTCCAGGAGCCTGCGATAGACTCGTCCAGCAGATCGACGATGAAGCGGGAAAGAGGAGAGTCGATGATGAATGAGGAGGAGGGGGAAGACTTCGTTCAGACTACAGGAGAAGAAAACCTGGACGAGACTTCAGACCTGCTCCCCAACCTTCCCCACGAAACCTGCTCCGCCCCAGTGACTGCCAGGTCCTCCCAGATGCGCAGTGAGGCTCCACTCACCAAGCAGCAGGTCCTGCTGACACTCAGAAGGACAGGAAGAGAGAGGAAGTGGACGAAGGATGTGGACGTGTTGCTGCTGTAAAGGTAGGGTGTAAATTGTTCCCTAGACTGGATGAGAGAAGCAGGACCTGTTCTTGTTATGATGGTCGGCTGAAAGCGAGGATTCCCTCCCCAACTAGGCTTAAAGCCCTCTAATTCGGCCAATCAGCTTACCAGGGTCCGTAATCATCCTAGATTTAGTCCTTTTCTCAGCAGCCACTAGGGACATAATGAAACTTGGGCAGTTTTCGCGAGTGCCATACGAACTCAAGACGAAAGACCTGTACTCGCCAAAGGTCAGGTCGCGGGCTGCTTTGACTCCTGCCTCAGCTGCCGAGTTCATTGCTTCGCAGGACATCCAGTCGCTGCTATCGCCGTATCACAGAGAGGAGCCTGAGGAAAAGAAAAGTCCGACCCGTATGCCAGAGCGTGTTTCCAAGGACTCCTCCACCGACCAGCCCCCTGCCGCCCAAGACTTCAAAGCCCGAGCTCGCGAAGCCCTACTGGAGCAGGTGAATTTCCTCGAGCCCGACTACATCTACAGCTTCGACTTAGCACCCTCCGCCTCATTCTTCAAGTTCCTGTGTGTGCGGCCAGGAGCGAAGGGCAATGTGCAGAAGTTGAAAATGTGGGTGCCGGACACAGTGGTCTATAATGACACCGACAGGCCTTTTTGGCTGTACTCCAACTTGAATGGGGAAGTCTGCCGCTTTGAAGGGTTCACGGAAGTCGAAGTGTTCGCCAAGCTGCCCACCTCTTCAGACTCAGAGGCCTCCGTCCTGCTCAAAAAGCCCTTTTACGACCACCGGAGGAAGCGACTCGCAGGGAACGCCACTACTCTCGTGCCCACTGAGCAGCTCAAGGACAAGGTGAGGATGCTGACTCGGGGAGACGGGGAAAAGGCAGTGCTGCAGAGGTACATCCTCAACCACGGCAGTCAGCGCTTCATATGCCGCACCGTGTACCAACACCACAAAATGCCCTATGCTTGGCTCATTTCCTCAACCCAGCCGAATGCCGCTATTACTGACAACTCCGCCAATATCGTCAAAGTCACTAGTGGGAAATTCCTCAGAGATACCTCTGACTTGGTCGTTCGACTGGTGAAGTACTTGGAAATGTATGTGAAGGTCACGTTTGAAATGCTGGCTTGTGACTTCATCAAGGACGCTGGAGGCTTGTGGTGGCTGATCAATGTGAAGGCGTTCAAAATTGCAGAGAATGAAGTGCCTGCAATTCACTTGTTTGTGCAAAAGGGAGTCATTGACGAGCAGAAAGATATGGGCAATGAAAATCCGCAACTCAAAGAATACACCCGTCAAAAACGCTGTGAATTTTGTCATGTCGGCTTCGAAACTCTCAGTCACGAATTAACTCTAAAAATGATCTTTGAGATGGAGGAACACTTGAGGAAAAGAGGGAAAATCGTGTCTTGGCTGGAAAACAAGGAATATCGGCATATAGATGAGGCCACGCTTTATCAGAATTACTCGGTCTGCGACTATTGCTTTAAGTTGTATACCGAAACGCAGGTACTGAAACACATCGAAAACGACCTCGCCAAAGCCTTCGGCATCCCCAAGAAAAGCGACGAAGCGCCCGTGCAAGACCTGGAACTGGAAGTAGGAATTCCCCTGCGAGTCATCAAAGACGACCCAACATCCCACAGCAACTTTTCCTCCCTCAGCAAATTCCGGTTCTTATTGGTGCTAAATGAGCTGCAAAACGCTGATATCGATAGAGAGGCGAATTTCACTTTGGAATACGATTTTTTAGGGAAGTCTCATCGGGTGAAGGTTCCGAGTGGGAGAGGAAACTTGGTCCTGAGTCGCTTGCGGCTGTTTTATATCTTTTCAAATGGGAGAGGGAAGTTCAATCTGTTCCTCAAGCGAACAGCGAAAATAGAGGTGAAGTTGATGGAAGACGGAAAGGAACTGAGCAGAGTCAAGCTGGTTCTGAGCGACTTCAAAAGTCCGTTTGTCCTGGCGAAGTACTACTGCGAGCACTTTGGCGACAGGGACAGTCCCATTTTGACTGCGCATGTGGGGATAGTGGGAGAGCCAGCAGAGAAAATCAGCGACTTGACATTGCGAGCATTCCACGAGGTTTATTTGCCCCCGGACGACTACATCACGTGTGATCCCTTACCAGAAGAGTGGCTGCCTGTGCTGCCTACGCTGATCCCGCAACTGTCCCTTTCCCAGTCACTGAGGACGCTGCCCTCCCTGCAGCCCACTTCCCCCAAGCCTGCCTCCTCCCCGCCCTACCCCTCCCTCAAACTAAAGCGCCGGTCCTCCCGCACTCACTCCTCTCACCCTTTATTTCAGCAGCGATATGGCGAAATCACTGCTTTGCTGACTTCGCCTTCCAGTGACATTCCCTTGTCCAGAGACCTGGTCCAGCCTTCAGTCTCGCCTAAGGCGCAGTACCCGGACTGTGAGGATTTCTCTGTGTCGCTGCATGTGATATCGGCCAACAACCTCCAGGGCTCGGAGGGCTTTGAGGTGTGGCGGGTGCAGTGGACTGCCTTTGAGTGTGCGAAGGTGGTGGAAAGGAAGGTGGAGTACGGACTGAATAGTGCTTGGATGGGGATTAATGAGCAGGTCCGGTTCGGACTCAGGGCGCAGGAAAGAGCTTTAGAGAAGTTCCTCAGCCAGTCCTGCATCGACTTCCGTGCCATGAAGGTTTCCTCCTCAGTCCCCAGCACAGGCCGACTGTGTCTGTCCTCCCTGCTGGAAGAGAAGTACCTGGAAGTGGAGCTGCCGCTGCAGCTAGGCGAGCAGGAAGTCGCAAGCTTGACTGTGACAGTTTCCATCGTCAAGGAAGCCCAGCTGGCTGGGAGAGTGGTGAAGAGTCTGTTTCCTGGAGTGTATCGACTCAAACTAGCGAACTAATTCCGTACAAAGTAGCTACTTGTCTAGCAGGGAATTGACGTAGTCCGACTTCAGGGCAGTGGGACCCACAGTGCTTGCCACTCCGCTCTCCTCAGTTTGTACCCTTTGGACAGAGCTTTCGCTCTGGAATCGGGCTTGGGCGAGGGAATTCTGGCTTCTATAAGCATACTCGCATTTGTGCTAATTGTGGATAGAGACTGATCGGATAGTGGCAATTGAGTGGGTTTCGGCTTGGAGAGGGGCAAATCAGCCGTCTTTTGGATAAAGCGTGGGTTTGAAAGCGGAGAAATCTGCGAAAACCGCAGAAATGAAGCAATTCGCTTGTTTTGGTCGCTTATTTGCGCTTTCTTCTTGATAAAAGCGGGTTTTCCAAGTGCGTTTCCAACTCCTTTCTGCCTTTCCGCACTAGCAGCAGTCCTGCGCCTTGCAGCCATTTGAATAGATAAGCCGCCTAGGAGATATACGAGTTAGAGCTTCGACTTGCACCGCTTGGCCACCCGCTGCAAGTCTTCCACACCCTTCGCAAGCACTTGAGACTGCTGGAAAACTTGTAAACACGCTGCGGTGAACTCCGCTTCCGGCACTTCTATCATCTCTTCGTCATTGGTTTCGACTAGTCCCTCAGTCAGGGCTTGCAGGTCTCGCAGGACTGAGGCTCTTCGGGTCGTTTTGGCGCGCTTTTGCTTCAGTCGCACCTTCAACACTGCCAGTCGGAGTCGGTCCAAAGGGCTGATTTCGGGCTGAATCAGGTCGCAATCGGGGGTTTTGAGGGTGGACAAGTCCACAAATTCCTTCACTGTCTGAACTCGCTTCTTCAGCTCTAAGTAGGGCGTACCGTAGACCACGTCTGAGTCCAGCTGCAGGACTGTGGCTTCCTGCCTTGCTACGAGGCTATAGGCCTGCACTACTCGAGTGAGCGCCGCTGTGCCGTAGCACACCGCCCCTCTAGACAATGTAATTACTGTGATTTCCTGCCCTTTCAGCCTGATTCCCGCTTCCAGCTCCAGCTCTCCAGACAGCACGATGAACACTGATTCCGGCACAGTCCCAGCGGGCACGAGCACTCCTCCGTGTGCTAGTTTCAGCGTTTTGCACTGGAAAGCAGTGAGCACCAGGTCTAAATCCGGCACTGCGGCGAGCGCTGGGACTAGCTTCAGACAGGAAACCACGAACTCCCTCCAAGGCTCGCGATAGGCCGTGTAGATGTGTTCCTTGGCTTTCCAGCGCACTGCAGGAGTGGAGATCCTGTGGAAGGAGTCAGCCGCTAGGACCGCCAACACACAGTAATTCAGTGCAGTCACAGACGCAGTCCTGCGAGTGCCAAGCAACACACCCACTTCCCCGAAGTAATTACCGCCTGAAAGCCGCTTAAACACGCTTTCTTCCCCTAGTGAATTGCATGCACAGACCAGCAGCTCTCCACTGGACACAATGAACACACTATCCGCCCGCGAGCCTCGGTGGATGATGGTTTCTTCAGGCTTAGTGTGCACCATGTTGAGACTTTGCATGACTTTGTCGTGTTGGTCCAGGTCGAAGAAGTGGCACTTCTGCACAGCGGAGGAGAAGACGGAGGTGATTACCTGCTGCTTCAGGTCTTCGGGCACCATTTCGAAGAATTGGCGCAGGTCGCTTTGGCGCTTTCTGTAATTATGTGTGCGCGACAGGAACTCATTCACCAAGGCCACCATCGTCTTCGGCAGTCTGAGCGAAATCATGACATCATTACTCGCTTCCAAGGCTTCCTGCATGTTCGCACTGTGTCCATTCAAATCCAGCACCAGCACTGTGATTTGCCCGAACAGCACCGCTGTTATCATGGACCCGAGCAGCAGGACCACTGCCGCAAAGGCGCATTGGCCGGTGTTGAAGACTACAGTGTCAGCTCCCAGTAGCATTAGGATGATGTAGTAGAAGGAAAGCCAGTAGCGGTACACCTGCATGTCGTTCATGTAGTAGTACTCTGGTCGGCCGAAATCACTAGGAGGAGTGTAGTCCTCGGGAGAACTGTTCATGAGAGAAAACAACGAGGCGCAGATATGGATAAAGAGAAAAAGGAAGTACAGCACCACTGTTATCTTCAGCGCCAACTTTATGTCTTTCCGAATCTTCAGCAGCGATATGATTCTCCTTAGTCGAAACAGACGAATCAGCTTGAGACAGCGCACTATCTTGAGAGAAGTCGAGTTTATCCCTGCATCTGCCCACTCCACTACATCGTCGAAGGGAATTACTGCGATCACGTCTAGGCCTAAGTTTCCGCTTCGGAGATAGTGTCTGCGTATTTCTTTCGGCCTAGTCACCTCCTCTCCCTCTTCATTGACATAAGTGGTGAAGCAATTGAACGTCAAGTCCAGCACGAAGAGCAGGTCAATGGCGTAGTCCACTTCTTTGAGCACATCTCCCTACCTGGTTCCTACCACGTCGAAGCCTACGGAGAGAGGGATGGAGATGGAGTTGTATATGCAGAGCAGAATGACGAAAATGTCCCAGTAGATGCGGAAACACCCGGCTTGATGTATGAGAAAGCGAGAGGGAGGTCGAAAATCGTAGTCAGGAGAGTCGATGAAGGAACAGCGCTCCGTAGCCAGCGCACTGCCGCGAGTCTCCATGGGTCCGCTGGTGGACAGCGGTAGTGAGTCCTTCATATTTGGATTGCGATAGAAAGACTTGCTCCGCAGTGGCTACCAGAAGGAAGGACTGAGACGAGCATTACGGACTAATAAGGGTTAACGCTCACAGTTAGGAGACTAGGAAGTTCTCAATGGCTTTTCTGCGGGCTTGGGAGTCTCTGTGCAGTGGCTAGAGAAAGGGATTTCATGTGGAAGTAGGAAAGTCCCTGGGTTTCTTTACATACTGCAGTCAGAATTGCTTCACCTCGAGTTCCACTGTCTATCTAGCAGAACTGAGGCTATTTCCTACTCCACTGGCCCGTCCCTCCACTCCGACTTCAGCAAATCTCCCTTTTTCCCCATACCTCTATCCCCATAAATAGAACAAAAATAGCTTCTCCAGCCTCCTCACCCCTCTCCCAGGGCTCTAGCACTGCCAAATACCCTAGCCTAATCGCCTGCCATGCTTCGAGCTGCTTGCTTGGCTTGTAATAATATGAAGTCGGGTCTAGCCTTTGGCCTACTTCTTGTGGCTGCGTGGGCAGCGACGTCCCAGCAATGGGCCTCTCGGACTATTTACCAGGTCGTGACTGACAGATTTGCTCGGAACAACGGAGACACTAGCACCTGCCAGAACCTTTCCAACTACTGCGGCGGAGGCTTCATCGGCCTGATGAACAATTTGGACTACATCGCCAACATGGGCTTCGACGCAATCTGGATCTCCCCAGTGATCGCCAACACCCCAGGCGGGTACCACGGCTACTGGGCGCAGAACCACTACGCCATTAACACCAACTTCGGCTCAGGACAGGACCTCATCAACCTCTCCAATGCCATGCACGCCAAGGGCATGTATTTGATGCTGGATGTGGTTGCGAACCACATTGGTCCGGTTGGCACTTCTCTCACTAATGACTTGCTGGTCAACAATGGAATTTACCCCTTCAACAGCACGAGTCACTACCATAGTTACTGCGACATCACGAATTGGAACGACCAGAACAATGTGGAGTTCTGCTGGCTGGCAGACTTGCCTGACTTGGCTCAGGAAGTCCCCTACGTCACACAGACGTTTTACTCCTGGGTGCAGTTCATGATCCGCACCTATGGAATCGACGGACTGCGCATTGACACTTGTCCGGAAGTGCCTGTGAGTTTCTGGCAAGGCTTCACTCAAGCCTCCGGGGTGTACACAGTCTGCGAAGTCTTCAACGGCGACTTCGGGTATGTGATGGGGTACCAGAACCAAGGCGCAGCCAGTGCCACTCTCAACTACCCTATGTTCTTCTCCGTCCGCCAGAACATATTCCAGGGGGCTCAAAGCATGCTCAACATCCGGACCTATACCTCGAGTATGGCTGGCTTTTCCAACCAAAACCTACTCGTCAACTTCGTAGACAACCAAGACAATGCGCGCTTCCTCTCCGGCACCAACAACCTCAACTTGTTCAAAGCTGCGATTGCCTTCTCGATGACTTGGCTTGGAATCCCCAACCTCTACTATGGGGATGAGCAGGCTTATGCAGGCGGAAACGACCCGAATAACCGTGAAATCCTGTGGACCAACCTGCAAAACACCAATTCCGTCATGTACGAGTTCGTGACTCAGGTCGTGAACTTCAGAAAAAGCAACCAAATTTGGCAATACCCAATAGTGGAGCGGTACGCACTGGACAACATCTACGTCTTTACTCGGGGAAACAACGTGATGATGGCCTTCACCAACTCCGGCAATTCCGTGACTGTGTACGTGACGTACCATCCCTTCCCACAGGGAGCGACCCTATGCAACATCTTCTACTCCACTGACTGCGTGACTGTGGCTTCGAACGGAATCAACGTGACTCTACTCAATGGAGAAACTAAGCTTTACGTCCTGAAGTCCTCTACACTCGAGACCCCGACTGCTTAGTCTAGCTAAGGTCTCCCACCCAACACAGTATTTCCCAGTTCTTATGCCCTAAGCGTGTTCTGGGACCTGGAGTTCTATCAGCTGCTGGGAAATAGCGTCTCAGATGGGAATTATGTGGTTGAGATACGCAGGGAAATTGAATTTCCTAGCAAATTTAGGCATTTTTCCTAGCCAGTTTATGCATTTTTACACATATTCGAGTTATTTTGCAGCCTAAATGAACCCCGAAACGCGCTAAAATAGGCTGTGTCTCTATATACTTAAGGAAACTGCTTGATGTAGTCGCGGATTACTGCAAGGACAGAGTCGAAAACGTCCTTGCGAAGCTGTTCGATGCTGATGTCGGCTTTCTGCCTGCAAGCCGACCACCTCCCTTCGAGAAACCCCTTTTCCCCGCCCTCCCTCCTCACTACGATAGTCACACCCTTGCTTTTGACTCCCTCCAACATCCACATCCCCGCTTCTTCCTGCATACAGTCCAGACCCACGACCCGCACCACCTTCTCCTCCACTATCAGGTCTATCGGCGGATTGGCCAGTCCTTCGCCCATTAGTCGCCCTGTTTCCGGCTTATAGTTCAAAAAATGTCTTCGAAAGGAAGCCAATAAATCCTTGTCATGGCCAATTAGCCTGATAATTAACTGGCAACTCGGACTGAGCGTCTGCATGAGTATCAGTGAGCGGCGGATTTCGCCTATTCCCAGGAGTTGGGTGAAATAGTCCTCCAGTTCCTGAGCTCTGGAGCGCAGGAAGGACGAGGGCGAGAGGACCAGCCACTTGGACGCAGGGAAGGAAGGCAGGGCAAGGCTAGGGTATAGGAAGCGCAGATGTTTGTGTAGGGACTGCAGGTCCTTGTGACGCAAGGAGAGGGAGAAACTGGGGGGAACCACCCTAGAAATGCAATGGGCGGGATGCAGATACTGGCTACACGCCTGTACCCGCAGTTCAAACCTGCCCTCCAGCACTCCCACGGCCTTGTTCCCCACAGTCGCAGCACTCACTTGCACACTAGTCACTTCCCCGAGTCTCCAAGTCTGTTCCATACTTTTAATTTTACAGCTTTTCGGCAATGCAACGAATTCTTTCAAATGGGGAGAGTGGGAGGAAACAGGGGGAATCGGAGTGAAGAGGAGGAAAGAAGGTAAGGCAGTGAGGAGAGTTGAATGCCATATTAACGGAAAGGCCGGGTGAATTCGATAGAAGCGGGATGAGGTTAATAAGACGTATTGGGGAATTTGCGCCGTCCCATGGATTTCTCTTCGAATGTCTACGAAATGCTGGAAACCGCTGCAAATGAAGCAGGGCGTTTCCGTGGATTTACACAGTGTCTAGTGCAGTCCTCCAGTTCCAGTGGCTGTACAAGCAGCAATGGCCGCTGCTTATAATGGTAGTCCGCACCAGTGTACGAGCCTGCTTCATAGCCAGCTCGAAGGAGTGTGCGCAGAGGAACGGGCAGGTCCTAAACCCGCCCCACAGCTTAGTTCCCTAGTACTTGTGTCTCTCTTAAGCCTTCAAATTGGTCCCCCTTCTTAGAAGCCACTGCAACTGGGTAAGATTGCACGACTTTTAGTTGGACTGGAAAACGTGGAAACGGATCAAAGCGGCGAAGTGGCTTTTCTAATGAATAAAGCGCTGTGGACAGTGGCTGCTATTCTCCTAGTCCAAATCCAGCCTTTGAAAGCCTCTGGGGTCGATTTGAGCCCGATTTCAAGCATTAATTTGCACGGAATCGAGGAGCTGCCTGCGCTTCTGGAGCAATTTCAGGAGGGGTATGCAGGAATAAGGACGACTAGGTCGAAAGAAGAGGAAGAACTGATGCTGGGGACTACTCCGGTGCTAAAGCCGGTGTTTTTGCAGGCGAAGGGCTACCTTCGAGGGGTTGTGGAGCAAGAAATAGCGTAGAAATGATACATTTTACCTTAAAAACACGACTTTTTGGTGGTTTTTGGCTGTATGCAGACAATTGAAGAATAACTCCCTTCTCCCACCCTCAAAATCACTAAATAGCCTGTTTCCTCGCTTATCTTATGAAAATAGACTTAAGTCTGCGCCTTCGCTGCATGTCGCTTGACTCGCACTACAAGTTTCCTTGCGAACTCCCTCTCCGTCAAAGGGTGGTCGTCCTCATCGACTGCCTCTTCCAGTATCTGCTCGACCTGCACTGCCACCATTGACGTCCTTTGTCCGAATTCTTTGGTGGGGATTTCACTGTGGCTGGTTGCTTCTTTGCCTTGAGTTCGCATATATGTCAAAACCGAGGCAATACTGTCCTCGATAGTTCCTAGCATTTGCTCTGCTGTCAGCTCGTTGAATTCCTCGGCTACTTCTCCTTCCTTCACCAGTCCCAACTCCCAAGCAGGTCTCAGGATTTCCCCCACTACAGTCCCCAGTGCTGCCACTTGCTCAGTCATAGAGGAGATTTGCCGCTGGTTTTTGCCTCGCTCGCTGCGTAGAGCGGCTATTCGCTGGTCTGAGGTGAATTTGAGCTCTATTGCTTCCTTTTCGCGGGCTTCGGTGGAGGAGTTGAGGGAGGACAGGGTGCCGTCCAGGGCTGCCAGTTGCTCTTCGAGACTATCCGACTCCGTCGACATCGCCGCAATTTGCCTATACAGCACATAATTCTGCTCCTCCGACTTAATGAACGAAGTGACGACCTCCTCAATATCACACACTCCAGTTGCCACCTTGATCTGCTCAAAGGCCTCATACAGCACCGCAATTTCCCTCGTATGTTGTTCGATTTCCTGCTTCAGCTGCACTGTCAGGCCGACCCAGCGCTCGTGCAGGCCTTTCAGGAGAAGGCGCATGTCAACGAAGTCCTTGCTGGAGCTGAGGTCGTCCATCATGGCGCTGGCCATTTTCCGCACTTTGGTCTGTTCTTCCTTGCGCTCCACCTCTATGGCGGATTGCAGTGTGAATGCCTTGCTTTCGTACTGGTTTAGTTCAGTTTCGCCCTTTAGTTTGAGTCGAACCAGTTCATGCGCAGTACTGGAGTCCACATTGTGCACTCCCAGGAAAGACCTGTACGCCAGAGCAGACTCCCTCGAAAACTGCTTTTCCTCGTCTTCAAAGTCCTTAAAAGTGCTCAAAAAGGCTCTTTTTTCCCTGCGAAACACGTCAACTTGCTCGCGCAGGGACTCATTGCGGAGCAGGTGCTGGTTCAGATACTGCCGCTCCTTCAGCATTTGGTTTTCCAGCTGTTCGATGCGGGTTTGCAGCCGCTGCTGCTGCTTGGAGTCCGCCATGGCCTGCTTGAAGCTCTCTTTTTTCAGGTTTACTTGGGCGGTCATGTGCGCAATGCGGTCATTCAAGGACACATTTCTGCGCTTTTCCAGTGCCAATTGCTGAGTGAACGTATCCGCAGCGTGCTGCAGCCTTGCCGGCTCCGGCTCACACAGAGAAGAGTGCCTTTGCCTGCGTAGTGAGCTGCCCAGTGCCTCCATATGTATAACTGCTACCTAACTCAAATGAGATGTGTCATTGCAGAGCACTTCAACGAAGGACAGGTTCCCACTCTTGCGTGAAACGCGGAAGACGTAAACAGCCGTGTTTTTCGCAATATTCGCGTAAATTGAAGGCTGGTGCTTCAAAGACCGAATGACATTGTTGAGTTCCATGATGCAGCCGCCGTGACTCACTACGAGCACTTTCCCTGTGGGAGTGGTAGTGAGGTGGCGACTGACCACTTCCATGAGGAAGTCCCTGGCTCGTGCCGTCACATCCAGCCAAGACTCCCCTCCTTCCGGCCTGTACTCGCGTATCCCCACTCCTCTTTTATGCGCCTCTTTATCTGCAGTTCCCAAAGGCGACCCTTCCAACACTCCTCCTCCCTTTTCTCTTATCCTCGCATCGAACACCGGCTCCGGCAGTTCCGCTGATTGTGCGATTTGCGCCAAAGTGTCTCGACACCGGCGCAGGTCGCTGCAGTAAACCGCGTCAAAGTGAGTGCTGCGCAGACGTCTGCCCAGTTTGAGAGCCTGCTGCAGGCCTAGGTCTGTGAGCTCGCCGTCTTGCTGGCCTTGAAGGATGCGCTGTACGTTGGCGACAGTTTGGCCGCTGTGTGGGAGTTACTGCCGGACTATGAAAAGTTCCATGCGACTGCCTAAGATTACTACTTAGCGTCAGAGTAACCCACTACCTGGTAGGTTCTCCGCTCCACAGCAGACACTCCACCTGTATACGTCTTCACCGGGACGTAGTGACTGAACACAAGCATACCCAGAATGAACAACGGTACTTCCTTGCGGATAGGAATCGGCCGCATATTTTTCCAGGCCATAGCTAGCAGCCCTGTTGCCCTGCCAATTTTCCTCTCCTCTGTGCTAAATATGAACCGCAGTAGTGGTAACGTCTCAAGTCGAGCAGAAGGCCAAGAAGACTCTCGTCGCCAAGCGTTGGAATATCGGCTGATGTTGGAATTCCACATGCTACGAGAGTTCTCTCTCAGTGGCTTATTTGTCTTCCCTCAACTTGACAACCTCTTAATCTGGCACGGAGTGATCTTCGTGCGCGAAAACGAATACAAGGGCGGAGTGTTCAAGTTCAAAGTGCTGATCCCTCCCGACTACCCCGCAGTGCCTCCAGAAGTCATTTTCAAGTGCGAAATGTACCACCCACTCATCAGTCCCACCGACCAAGTCCTCGGCTTTCTCCCGCAAATCCTCAACTGGCATCCTCGCAACGACTGCATCTTCAAGGTCCTTGCATACATCAAAAAGGCCTTTTACTCCCCTGAACTATGGACTGAAGAAGGCGTCCCTAACCCTCAAGCTTCGATGACTTACCACGACAATGAACAAGTCTTCGCTGAAAAGGTGAGGAACTGCATACAGAGCAGTGAGGACCACTTGGGGGATAAGGATGAGGGCAGCTCGGTGCGCTTCCCGCAGTTTACGGCGGACCACCAGCAGTTGATGGAGAAGATCAAGTTCAGGGATGCGGGCATTAGGGAGGCGGACCAGTTCGACACGTTTTTGAGGTGGTTTAGGAAGAGGTTTAGAGGACAGAGATAAAAGATTTAGACATATATGCACGACTGCATCCAAGTCCGCAGCGCCTTTTCCTGGCCAGGCAACTCCCACATCTTCTGCTCCGGCCGCGTGATGGCCGGGCAAGACTGCTACCGCGCCGCCCTCACTCTCTTCCTCCTGGCAATCCCCAGCTGTCTCTGTCTCATCCTACCAGCCTGGCGACTATGGGATGAAGAGGAACGGCCGCAGCCGTTGGCAGCTGGAGTAGTGCTGTTAGTGCTGAGTGTGGGCTTACTATGGAGAATCGCTACCTCGAACCCCGGCTTTATCCCTCTACAGAATGCGCTCTTTTCCATGGGTCCTCAGGGTGTAACTCCCCTGTCCAGCCTGGCGATGACTCCGCAGAAAATCATGGAAGTGAACGTCAACGGAGCCTTAGTGCGGCTAAAGTTCTGCAGGACCTGCTATCTTCTGCGGCCGCCAAGGACTTCCCACTGTGGCAGGTGTGGAGTGTGTGTCGAGCGATTCGACCATCATTGTCCGTGGGTCGGGAACTGCATAGGCCGGCGCAACTACCGCCTGTTCCTCTTGTTTATCTGGGTGCTCAGTCTGAAAGAAGCCTTCATGTGTTTGATATGTGTCGTGGAGATCGCTAGAGAGGTGCGAAAGCAGGAAAACATAGCGGAAGGGGTGAAATTGAGGATTGCGGAAGTAGTGCTTGGGACCTATTTTTTGGGAGTGTTCTGCTTTGTGGGCGGTTTGTTCCTTTTTCACTGTATATTGGTGTGCAGGAATGAGACTACGTATGAAAGGCTGAGCAAGAAGTGGAAAGTCAGAGGGGAAAATCCGTACAATACTGGAGACTGTTTAAGGAATGCTGGGCAGACTATGTGCACGCCTAGGCCTCCTGCTAGGTATGATTTACGTGCTTTGGTGGATTTGACTGCCGTCACTATCTTCCGAAGCGCCCGAGACCGTCTTTTTAAGCAGCAAATCAAGGGAGTTACGCAGGAAAAGACAGTCTTTGTGTCCAAAGGCTCTCCACACTTCGACGTGACTTCAATCCACGGCCTGGTGTCGACCAGGGGAGGGAGCCGTGAGGGCTGTAAAGAAGAGTCGGACTTGGCCTTTCCCTAGTCAGGTAATTCCATATGGACGCTAGCTTGTTCCTGATCCGCAGGACAGAAGCTGACGCCGACCGTATCACTCGCCAGCAACTCGAAGCCTTAGACCTGGCAGCAGCCTCTCTTCTCCAACAAAGCCAGCCCGCCAAAGCTCTGGACCTCATGGAGCAGTCCCTGCACCACCGCCAGTCTCTCTACGGCACTGCCGAAGCCGTCTCCTACTGCCGCAGCATTGCCAAGAAAGTAGTCATCGCAGCAGTCCAGCAGCTGGAAAAAAGCGACATCACGCAGCCATTGGGCCTGCTGCATCGAGTGGAAAGGATGATGCTGCAGTTCCCGGCTGTGAAGCTTGTGTGTGAAAGCTGTGATGTGTTCAACAACATTGCGTGTGCGTACAGGAAGCAGGGACGTCTGGCCTTGGCGAAGCAGTATATTCTGAAGGCGTTGAAACTAGCGGCGGTTTATAGGGAAGCGCCGGTGGATAGAGCGGCGACTCACCTCAACATGTGTGCTATTCTCTCCAGCATGGGGCAGCACTCTGCGGCGCTGGATTATGGCCTCAAGGCAGTCCAATACGCACAAGAAGACTTGGTCAACGCCAGTCTTAAAGGCAAAAATGACGCTCCTCACAGAGTAACAGTCCTTGCAGTTGCTTACCACAACGCAGGCGTGGAGGAGGAGCACCTCAGTCACAAAGAAGCCGCTCTCAGCTGGTACGAAAAGGCCCTGAAGTTCATAGAAACCCACGGCACCGAGAAGCACAAGCAGGTCCGCAAGGAGTTCAAAAGGACTTATAAAGCTGCTCTAAAGGCACTGGCGAATAGTAGAGCGAAGGGAGGGACTGAGGGCAGGGTCAAGCCAGTGTTGCCGCTGAAACGAAGACCGGTGAGTGCGTATAAGCATGAAAGAAGGTATAGGCCGCTGGCGTCTCCGAGTCGGCGAGAGAGTGAAGAGGACTCTCAGACCTCAGTGCAGCCAATGCTGCAGACAGTCTCCCAAACGCACTTCCGCAGTTCCTTTCCCGTGCGCAAGCAGTCTTCAGATCCTCCAGAGTCCGACTTCTACCTGAGAGACCCACTGGAAGGCAAGCCGCAGACCTTTGAGGCCATCCGCAAACAGCGCACTCAGAGCAGAGCCAGCGCCACGGCTGAGCGAGACAGAGGCAGCGGCAGAAGGAAAAGGCCGGAGGGCCGGGTGGAAAGCGACGAAGACCTGAAGGAACTGGAAGCCATGGGTCTGTTGGACTACAGTCTAGAGCCCACACGCAGAGACCCCGCCAAAGCGGGAGTGAGGCGGATCCGAGGAAAGAGGAAGCTGGCCCGCAGTCCTGGCAGACCCACAGTCCCACCCAACAAGGACGAGGCTTCGGAAAGCAGGACTGAAACTTCTCCCTTCACTCCCAATAGTGGATCTCGAGGGGGAAACAAGGACTTCCCGCGATCTGTGCCTAGACCAGTCGCAGAGCACTCGGCGGAAAGGGCGAAAGAGAGAGAACAGGCTGCTGTCCGCATCCAAGCCGCATACCGAGGCCTGGCCACTAGGCGGACAATTCGGAAAGCCAAACCCACAGCCTGGAAACTAGTGGGCAGGAGTGGAAAACTGCTGTCTACTGGGGAAATAGCGGCCATTTCCCTATACAGAGCCAGTGCTGGGCGCTGCAAAGTCACAGCGAGCATCAGCGACACTCGAGAATTAGACCTGATTGTGACCTTGGCGGAGGAAATAGACTGGAAAGACGTCATTTCGAGGGTCGAATTGTGGAATAATGCACTAATTCTGCTTCCCGCGGCTGCAGAAAAGGCGAAAACTGCGCTTTTGATTCGCATTCAAGCATTTCTCAGAGGCGCAATCGCTCGCAGACGCTTTCGACTGCTGAAAGCCGCTAAAGCCAAAGGCAAAAGCGTGGTTTTGAGGACTGTCCGAGTCCTAGAAGGCCGCTATGTGCAGTTTTCACTCCTTAAAGACACTCAATCCAGCCTTCTATATGTATCTGCAGACCACACGGAAGCAGCCATTCCCTCTGAACTGGCCCTCCAACCCCTCCCAACTATCCTTTCCCAGGTCACTATTAAGGCTGGAAAACTCACTTTTGCAGCCTTTTCCACCTCTCCTGGGCCTAATAGCCCTGAAAAGCGCTCTACGGAAGTGGACGAAGCCACTGTCACCCGCCTCCAAAGCATCATCCGCATGCGCAAGCAGCAAAGCCAGTACCACAGTCTCCAAGCCAAGCAGAGCAAAGTGAAGGAAAGGCTGGCGCAGCGGGAACTGCAGCTGCAAGACGCGGCCTATTTAGTGACTCTGACGAGGCTGAAAGCGGAGAAAATTGAAATTGAGGTGGAGGCGTATCCACTCCTAAGTGTGGACTTTATGCCCAAAAAGACCAAATATGACGAAGAAAAGGTGAAGAAAGCCTACGGCTGGAGCGGAGATGTGGCCCTGTATGCCCAGGAACTGCTGGCGGAGGTCAGACTGGAGGGTGCTGCGGCTGTGCTGAGGAAGCTCACAGCCGCCTTTCAGCAGCTCTTTTACCAGACTTACCAGCGATTCGAGGGAATTCTGTATGAAATCACCTTCAAAGAGACTGACCAAATGGTGGAAATCAGCTTAAAGCCGGACTCCGGCGGGGAAATAACAGCACTTTTGACTTGCTCCGAAGCCAGTTTGCGGCATTTAGCAGGCGTGGAGGGCTTCTGGCTACCCAGACATTTCGAATCCCTAGTCTCCCGCCTCTCCCTCTCCAGCCACTCCCTTACCCTCAGTGAGTCAATCCAGTCCTCCAAGTCCGATATCACTATTGCAGTGCAGGAAACCAGGGAAGCCAACGCGATCAGCACTGATGCCTATACCCGCATAGCCTCGAAATCAGGGCAAATCGCCAAATCAGCTGAAGCAGCTGCGGTCCTGATTCAGAGCCAAATTAGGCGGTTTCTGGCTAAGAAGGAACTGCGGAGTTATGGCTCGAAGCGGAAAGCTGCTTATCGGACGTTCAGGATTTGGCCGGATGGCAGGTCTTTTGCTGTGGAAATGTATGAGAAAGAGGGACTCGGGGTGGAAATCAGGGCTGTGGAGGTGCGAAGTAGGGAGGAGTATAGAGGAGAAATAGAGTCAAAAGGCAGAAATGGCCTGAATTTCGAGGAAATTAGTGAGAAGTTGTGGACTAGCGGCAGCAGTATTCACTTCTTTCACCCTGATAATATGCTAATGAAGCACCACAGGGCGGCTACTACGATAGCCAAAGTAATAAGGGGAACACTAGCCCGAAAGCTATATAAAAGCCTGGCTTTCCTTAGTGAAAAGCAGTTCCAGCTGTATGAGAAACGGACTTTTGGTGAGGAAAGTCTGGGAGTTGCGGTCTATTCGCTTCACAGATATGTCCAAATCGAGGTTTTTCCCTTGAAAAAGGCTAATAAAGGCAAGTTGAAGGCGAAATGGGTCTTATTTGCCCAAAAAGACCTGATATCATTTCACAGCGGACAGGGATACTACCAAGAACTGGTGAAAAACGTGGCTTTTATACAAGGAAAAGTGAGTTTGCAGGCCCAAATAGCTACAGGGCAGGCAGAAAAGGGAGTACTTGTGACCTCCCTAAGGCTGCAAACCCATACTTGGACTGTCACAATGTCTCTAAATCACTCAGAAACGCAAGAAATCGTGCAATTCGCTGCCTATCGACCCAATCAAACGGCAATTTACAGGACCGAAACGACTATTAAGGACTTGGCGAGGCTGAGCGGCCTAGCTCAAGGCTCTGTATACGCCCAGGGCAGTGTAATTATACACCAATTGCTGCGATTTGAAGGGGAAACGCTCTCAATTGCCGAGGGCACTGCAGTGCCTGCCTTGGATTTCTATGCTACTGCCATCCAGGCGCATGTTAGAGGCTTTTTGGCTAGGAGAAAACTGATTTCAGCGGCTTTTTCGACTAATTCCCTACTGATTTCGGGAGTTGTTCAGTTGGAAGGGGAGGTGTGGACGCTTTTGGCCTACCGCGAAAGGCCCTATATCCGCCTTGAGGCTGTAAATTCGAAGGCAAAGGCCGTTTTGAGCACACTTATCAGTGAAAAGGTGATAAAAAGGCCTGGTTCCCTGGGCCTAAAACTGCTACTTGCGCGGTTGGTGTTTCCCAGGGTTTATTTGGTGGGAAGGAGGCATATTAGGCTGAGTAGGGCGGTTTCTACTGAGTTGGTAGAGCTGCACCAGGGGCAAATACAGGTAGTTAGAAAGGAAAAACAGGCTGAAATGGCTTTACAAGTAGCGATTTTCCCGAGAGAAGCCCAGAAAGAGGCTAAATCCAGTCCTATAAATACCGATTTAGCAGGCCCTATCCCTGCACATCCCAATTTACCCTCCCCCGCCTCGCCCCAGTCCTCCCCCGAAGTCCTGCCTGAGTCCCCTCCCAGTCCCTCCCACAGTGACCACACCCTGCTCCTTCGCTCCGGCCTAGAACTGCAGTCCCGCTACCTAGTGGCTTCCATCTACCACCGCACTTCCCACTCTATTCTAGTCGAACTAAAGGATCCGGACAGTCACGAAAAGGCTAGTAAGGAAATCAGCCTCTCTGACTGCGAACTGAGGGAATTGGACCAGTACTGCAACGACCTGCTGACCAGGGTGAAGCTGGTGGAGCGGAGGGAGGGACGGCTGGACTTCGAGGTGGGGCTAGCGACTTGGGCGGTGCTGGAGGTGCTGTATAAGAAGAGTCACTATGTGTCGGACAGGTACTGTGTGGTGACTGTGGTGGATACGCAGGTGGGAGTGGTGGTGACTGCGTTTGACCCTCAGGCGGGGAAGACGCTGGAACTGAGGCTGGGGAGGTGCGGGGGACTGTCAGCAGAGCAGCTACAGAGGGAAATCGCAGTGCTAGTCAAAAGACTGAGAATTCAAGAAGTGTTGGGCGAGGAAACGCTGGTGCTGGCGAGTAGTTAGTGTATTAGTCTTTTCAGTTACTTAATAAGTCTAGTTATCCCATCGCTCTGTGCTTGAAGGGCCGAGTTCTATCTAATGCCCAAGCTGTGAATAGAGCTCTATACTGAGGCCAGGGTAATGTCTTGTTATTGGGAGCCGTCTGCATATCTGCGGATGAGCTTTTGGTAACGGAAGTCTCTAGTCCTAACCACAGGCTGTGCTCCTCTCCAGGTAGGACTCAATTTCGGCCAAATTGCGAGCCAAGGAACCCATACCAGCAGGCCACTTGCACAGCTGAACTCCACTCTACTAGTAGCCAGCTGCAACCTTTCCCATAGCGGGAGGAGGGCGTCTCTATACTCCATGTACATCTGCTCTCCAGTGCTAGTACCGTGTACCACATAGAGTGCCATCCGAGCACTTACAGTCTGCATTCCAGCGAGATTCGCATGCTCCAAGTGCAGCAGTCCAAGTCATGTCTTCAGAAGGGTCGAAGAGGCTTGGACTTGCTGTACGCTTGGAAGTCCGCCAGACTGATAGAGCCGAGGTTACCGATGAGGGTGAAGTAGGCGGAGAGCTATGGGAAGAAGTCTGATTCCATTATTATACCCAATGCACCTTTGAGAGCCTGTTTTAGGGACTTTTCAATGCGTGAGTATCTCAGACAAGTACTGAGACAAGGACTATGGTGCATAGACTAAAATAGCTTCCGAAGGCTAAAATTTCCATTTCCCTTTGTCAATTAGACCGTCTACTGAAGGCCGTATTTCCGCCTTGAGGCAGCTTTTGGTAATATAACTGCGTGCAAAGCCCCTCCTTCCTCCGGTTCATACTTCCTCCCTGCAAATCCCTCCTAATTCAGCTCTTTCTCACCCAGCTCAGCCTATTATCCCCCAGACTCTCCTACCCTCTAGTTCCCTTCTCTAAAGTCTCTATTCCCCTCTGTCTTTGGCTCCGTATTTCCCACTACAGGGGAAAGTCCCCATATGTGCAATTTAATGGACGACGAAACGCTGGTCCGCGCCTTTACCCAAATCCTCGGCACTGACAACGAGACACGGAAAGGAGCGGAACAGCTGCTCTCGTCCTTGGAAGGCACTGAGGGTCTCTATTCTCGCCTCTGCAGCCTGGCTCTCTCTGACCATGCCTTCGACGTCCGACTCTCAGCAGTTCTCTTCCTCAAGAACTCCTGCAAGTACTGGAAGGAAGCCAAGCGCCAGAAGATGCGCAAGCCGCCCATGCCCGAAGCAGACAAGCAGTACCTCCGCACTCACATAGTTTCCTTCCTACTGCCCGCAGTGCCCGAGAAACTGCGCCTACAATTCGAAGAAATCACGAAATCCATGGCGGAAAACCTGTTTCCAGCCCAGTGGCCGGAGGTCTATGGACTGCTGGACAGCACTGTGTTGGCTGGAAGTCCGGAACAACTGTATGCCGGGCTGACCTTGCTGCACCAGTTAGCGAAGACCTTTGAGTACAACACGACTGAACATCGCAGTAACTTGCCTGCGTTGAGCGCCCGCTACTTCGGGAGGCTACAGCAATGTCTGCTTCAACTGCCCTTAGAAGAGGCCAGTTTCCCACTGCTAGTCCTCATCCTCAAGGCTTACTACGCAGTTACATATATTGACTATTCCGAAGACTTAGCGCAAGTGGTTTGCTTCGACCTGTGGATCGGCCGGATGAAGGAACTGCTGGAAGTGCCGTTGGGTTTGCTGGAGAGCCAGCCAGGGACAGCAGAGCAGGCGAAGAAGATGGAGGAGCATCCGGCCTGGGTGTGCAAGCGGTGCTGTGCTCAAATTGTGCAGAGATGCTTCCAGAGAGAAACCAACTTGCACTATTTGAATGACGGAGTGAAGGCACTCACAGTGCATTTTTGCCAACAGTTCAGCGTGCCGCTGGTAACCACTTCCCTCAACCTTCTGCTGAACCGCTCCGCTCGCTGGGTCCCAGACACAGTGACGAACTACCTCTGGAAACTTATTTCCCAGGGCGCCAAAAGCGAAGGCACCAAGGTCTACGTGCACGGCCAAGTCCTGCCCCTGCTCAATCAAGTGCTGCTAGCGCAGGTCTGCAGAGTTCCTTACGACGAAGAACTATGGAGCAATAACCCGATTGAGTTCATTCGCAAGGAAAACGACATGGCGCAGGCGTTTCACTCGGCGAAGTCGTCGGCTGTGGACTTTCTGATCACTGTGTGCACAGAGGCGAATACACTACAAAGTGTGCTGGCTTACTTAAAGCAGCAGTTCCAGGCCAGTCCAAACCCCCTGCACAAAGAAGCACTGCTCCTCCTCTTCGGCTCCCTCGCAGAGCTGATCAACAAGCAAGACTCCCTGCGCCCTCACATCGAATCCGCCCTCACCTCCTTCGTCTACCCAGACCTGACCTGCATCAGCGGCTTCCTGCGCGCCCGCGCTGTTTCCGTCTACGGCATGTTCGCCTCCGCCCCAATCGTCCAAGTCGAGCACCAAGAAAGCGTGATTCGGCTAGTGTGCAGACTGTTGGTGGACCCGGAACTGCCAGTGAAGATTGAAGCCGCCATCACTTTATCAAAGATACTGGGGTGGGCAAGCGCACGGCACATCATTGAGCCGGAGATAAAGAATCTGCTGGAGGTGTACTTGGAAATCATGAAGAAAATCGATAGTGAGGAGTTGATGGACTCGATGGAGACGCTGGTGGGCTTCTTTAGCGATGCAGTGGTGCCGTATGCAGTGGAACTGACCAGACAGTTATCTGTGGCTTTTGAAAGGATGGCGGCTAGTGGGTCTAAAGACGATGAGGGAGTGACGGCGATGGCTGCAGTTTCCACACTTAACATCCTCATTAAGATCCTGGAGGCTGTGAGGGAGCATAAGGACCAACTGGCGCAGGTGGGCGTTGTGCTGCTGCCAGTGCTCCAGTATACCCTCAGTTCCAAAGGAGATGATTTCCTAGAAGAAGGCTTGAGCCTACTCGGCGATTTGCTGTACTACCAGGACGCAGCCACAGCCCCTCACATGTTCAGCATCTTTCCACTGCTTCTAGAGGCTCTAGTGGGCAACGATCAGGCCCAGGCCTACGCCAGCGACCACATCGAGCTGATGTACATCCCCCTGGCCAACTTTATAGCCAAGTACAACCAGCAGTTTCTGGCTGCAGATGGGGTGAATACCGTTATCAGAGTCGCAGGGAGACTATTGACATTGGACGAAAGCAACGTAGGCTACGAGTATCACTTGGCCATAAAGCTGCTCCTGTGTCTACTGGAGAACTACCCGCAAGAGATCCAGAGCCACTTACGAGCGCTGGACACAGTGGCTATGAAGCTAGTGAGCAAGAAGCCAAAGGCAATGCAGTTGCTAGGAATCGAGTTGTTCGCTATGCTGTGTTGGGTCAACCCCAACACTTCCACATACGAATCCGCAGCCAATGTGCATGAAGCCGCCTTCCAAGCCTGGGCCAAGGCCTACACCAAGTTCAGCAACGAATCCAGCAAACTCCACTCTGCCTGCGGAATGCTGCGCCTTATTATGACCTCTGCAAGTCAGCCGCTCTACATACAGCAGCGCATTCCTGTGATTCTCAAACACCTCATCCCCACACTCAATGACCTGCGCTTGATGGAAGTTACAGAGGAGGACAATGTGTCGAATGTGATTGACAAGATGGGCATTAGACCTGGGGAAGACGAGGATGACGATGACGACTGGAGTCCGATTGATGAAGATATGTATGAGTCGCCGATTACACTGCCAAGTCTGCTGGGAATGCTGAAGCAAGTGATGCAAGAGATGCAGGCGGCTGGTGTGTTGGCAGGCCTCACTGCCTTACTGGAGCCCAGTGATCGACAGATGCTGGAAAGTCTCCTGACCCCTAGTTAGACCCTAACTTCGCAGATAGCCCCACCAATCCCTACTTCTCTCAGTCTATTCTCATCTACCCCTTGCGACTAACAGCCAGGCTCCAGCCTTGCATCTCAGTCTGGTCGTCTGCTAGTGCCTGGTGCACTGTGTCCACATAGGCTTCTGAGCAAAAACAGCACTCTGTCGCTAAGGTTTCCACTAGTTCTCGCTTTATTTCCTTCCGTTCTTGCAGCGTTTCTGCAGCTTTTCCCCTTGCTGCCAGGCCTCGAATCAGGGTGGCTAATGGAGAACTGAAGCCTGCTTCGTAAAATAACAACAGACAGGATTCGTGGAAGGCGTGCAGACAGGGGAATAGAAATGCACTTTCACGGTTCATTGGACGGCTGCATATGGTGCAAGGCTGAGTCACGTCTCCCTGTATACATTCATTTTCCTTCCTCTGCCGCTCCCGCTTAATCTGCGCCGCCTCCGCAATGCACCTCTTCGTATCGTCCTTATACCCCTGTATCTCTTCCGAATACTTCCTCAAAGTCTCCTTCACCTGCTCCTTAATCAGTCCAAACGGTACCGAAACAGGCAAAAAAGGCGCTATTTCCGGGAATGTGAGTAGGGAGCACTTGGAAGGCAGGGCTAGTAGGGCTGTGCTGTCGCTGTGCAGGGAGTGCCAGGCTGCTATGAGCAGCCACAGGTCTTTGCTCAGGGCTTTGTAGAGGTCTTCGACGGCTTTGAGGTCCTTGCGTTGGGGGGTTTGGGAGAGGAATTGATGCAGGACGGGGGGAGGGAAGAGGAAGGCGAGTTCCCTTACTTTGCTTTGACTCAAAATGCTCACTTTCTCCATCTCCGCACTCAACTTCCGGGCCAAAGTATAGGGCTGAGCCGCAGTCTGCTCCGCCAAACTCAACTCCTGGTTCTGCAAAGCGCAGTCCACAGCCTCTCTGAAGCGGAACAAATAGGCGAGAAGGCGAATTAAAGGTCCGTTTAGCTGTTTTTCTCGTAAAAGTGCCACTGCGAACTCAGTGTCGAAGTCGAATTTGAGGCTTTTTTGGTAGGCTGCGCCTTGTTTGGACAGATACAATTCGATGTTTCTCAAGTCGCGAAGGCGGGTGAGGTGGTAGAGGTAGCAATTGTGTACTTCCTGGTCTTTGCAGGAGTGCTTTTCAATAAATTCCTGCAGAAAAGCAGCCGCTGTGTTGAGATGCGCCTCCGGAGTCGCTCGAATCGCCGGTATAATCGGAGGCAAAGTGAGTGCCAAATGGTCATGAAACATCCTAATAAGCGCCCTAAAGAACATCCCCGCTGCCGTCTGCACGAAAATCTGCGCAGTGTCCGCTAAAGCCGCCGCAATTTCCTCAGTATTGCACTTCGGCAGTGTGTCCAAAGCCTGCATGTAGTCCAATCCATTCAAATAGTGTCTGAACAGGAAGTAAAAGGCGTGCTTTTCTCTGCAGAACAGGACCAGTTCCGGTAGTCTCGCGGCTTTCTGCAGGGCTTGGGTGGTGGTTGCGAAGTCGAGGGCGACTGTGCACTTCCGGAAGAGGACTTGGATGTCGGCCTGTGGGGCTCTGGACACCAGTAGGAGGGCGAGCAACATTTGCGCCATTACCTGCCTCTGCACCGTCTTTTCCCCTTCTAACCGGTCGTAGCACGCCTCCAAATAGCGCTTCAGAGGACCAAGTCGGCCTGTACCCAGCACAGCGACTACGTCTTCCACCTGCTTGTCACTGTCTATGTAGAAGTCCACTGCTTTTTCCAAGTCTCCAGCCTGCACCAGAGCGTCTGCATAAAGGGCTTTAGCCTTGGGGAGGTAGCGGGGAGCGTGCAGTCTGCAAGCCGCTAGAGCCTCCTCGAATTTCCCCTGTTCCATCAGCAATGTCCAGTGAAGCCGGGCTTCCCCTTCCAGCTGTATCGTGAAAACTTGATTCGACCACACTAGTAAGGAGTTCAAATCGGAGTCGTAGCTTATACCCCTGTAGTAACACCCTGTAAAGGATAGGAGAGTTGAGGACACTAACTGTAGGGTAAAGCGGCTAAAGACCAGTAGTCTGTCCTGGTACAGTAAGTAGATGTAGTGGGCGCTGATACAGCAGCCTTGGGGTGGAGTTTTCATGTAGTTGGGCAGGGGCAGGCTTCGGATTTCCACGATGCAGGACCCTTCGGTTTCCGGCTCTTCCGGGATAGAGCTGAACATCACTACAGTACCGGAAAGGAACACGAAGGACTCGGCTGTGCCGTCTGCCCGCTCAAAGAGCTGCAGAAAGCAGCTTTCCCCTGGACTTGGCGCCGCACTCAAAGCATTGCGCAGCACTGTCGGATTGTCCTTATATTTACTAAACAGCCCTGTAAGTGACTTGTTGTCTGCAGAGGTACTAGCCCCGATCAGGAAGTAAAGCCCATTGCAAGTGGCCATAAAGACGCAGCCCAGACTGGGAGTGCCTGAAAAAGGCTCATAAGCCAAAGAGGTAATTGCCACAGCGGACTCCAAGTCCAGTAGTCTGAGGATCTGCAAGTCTCTTGGAGCCGCGCCTGTGTCTGAAAAGGCGATTTCCAGCACGTTTCCCTGCTTCGTCCCGAGCGCCACCAGCTTCTTCTGCGTCCGCCAGTCTAGCCACAGTGCGGAAACCACGTGGAATCCGTGCAACTTCTGCAGCACTACGCAAGCACTCCCCCCCGCCGACACATACAGCGTGTCCTCTTCCTTCGAAACCACCAAACAGTCTCCAGACTGTCTGCAGGGAAATATCGCATTGAGGAATTCATGATGCGGCGGAGCGGGTGTGACGTCGTCCCTGTCCACAGCCAGGGACACCGACCCATGCACGACTCCGAACCTGTGGCGTAGGACTCTGTTTTCAGATGTGAGGAGGAAGAGGAAGCTACCGCCAAGGGCTACTTGCTTGTACTCGGACTTGTGACGGGAACCGATGATTGAGGTCACTTCGAGGAGAGGCTGGGAACGCAGGTCGGCGAGGTCGAGGCGCAGTCGCTCTTGAGGCTGGGTGGGAAGTACGGTCAGGTCGTCGGCCATTGACTGTGGAGTTAGCGACTATTTCCCAGAGAACAGATCACGCCCAATATAGAAGCGCTAGTGCCTTTAGTCTCCGCAGTTCTGAGTATCTTTTCATCGGTTTCCTTATCAGGGAAGTCAGCCGATGTTTTCAGTGTGCACCTCAGTGATGCATACTTGATTCTCACAGAAACCTCAGGCAGACTGAAGGCGTGATATTAGGGTTTACCAATACATTTATCTTGAGAATCGGAGATACTGTGGGGATACAGACTAGGCTGTGCAGCATACTGGCTATGTCTTCGGTGGAGTGCAGAGACGCTGCTCGTTTTCGCTCATTAGTGCGATTAAGTCGATGTTGAAGTGACTATTAGGCAACGATTGGCAGCAGAGAGGTGTCGAAAGCTCATATAGAATTATGCCTTTAGGAGGATTTAGTGAGGCGGAAATGCTGCTTTTTAGAGACTAATAGGATTAGTGAAGGGGAAATTGGATATCAGTAAATTAGTAAAGACGGCTAATTGCCTACTTCGACACTATGTGTGGCCAGCAGTCGCTCGAATTCCACATACTTCCGAACCAACCCTTCCAAGAGATTTCCTAACTTCTGGTTGAGTGCATGCACAGGCTTCCGACCGCAGCACCGAGCAAACAGCCCTCCTCTCTCAAACACATGAAATCCAATCCGAATCGCATGAGAAGTCTTTTGGCTGGATGGAACTAAGCCTTGGCGCTGGTGAGAGGTTTCAGGCACTACTCGCATTAGCTCTGTAGGGCTGGTTTTCACCCCTGCATAGAGGTAATCGGTGATAGAGCTGTGGCGGCTGAAGTCCACTTTCCCGTTGAGAGTCACTAGAAACTCCACTAAAGTCATTAAAGCTTGAGCAAGAGCAGCTGCTTGCTGCACCTCTTTCGCAAGTGACAGCTTGGCACCCTGCACACTGTGACTTGCAGCGAGGTACACTACATCCGGTACAAACACTACTTCTTGCAGTCGCTGGCACTCGCCTAGCTGTTTAGACCTTACTAACGACCCTGTGCAGCTCTGTCTCGGCTCTATGTCTCTACTGCCGAATAGTCTCCATTTCACTGCCAACTTCCCTATCAGGTCCAACACCCTGAGAAGCCACTTGTATTTATGCACGGAATGCAGGTCTGATTTGACCAAGTCTCGAATTTCCCCCTCAATCTTACTCTTAACAGTGCCAGTTTGCTGTGTGTAAAGCGACGCCAAGGGATGCATAGCCACCAAAGGCTGCAGACTCACATGCCAATCACGGAAGGAAAGGTGGTACTCCTTCGAGCAGTAGAAGAAGGAGTTCTCCAAGTCTTCTATAGGGCGAGTTTGCAGGGTGGAAAGGCGCTCAGAGAGGGACAAGTCGGACTCTTCTTCGAGGAATTGGCTGGGAACGACGGAAACACTGAGGGCATTTTCAGACCGGACCTTGAAGGTGAAGAGCGGAAGTTCCTGGGAGGTCTCGAGTCCCGTCCGGTCTGTCATTAGGACGCAGCATGGAAGCCACTGACATAATAGCGGGAAATGGGCACATTAAGTGTGTGTGAAGACTTCTACAGCTGGAGAGATATCGAGAGGAAGAAGATTAGAAATCCCTCGCAGAGCTAAACAGCCCGATATGAGAATACAGTGAGGGCAGATTAGAGAAGTACTTGTGCTACATAATTAAGCTTGAAAGTCACCAACTGACCTGAACTTGGAGAAAGCAGTGCTTAGATCAACTGCAGTGCTGAGAGGAGAAGGGTAGAACCAAGGAGACAGGAGCAGACCTTTACCGCCTAGTCCCTGGCCGACACAGGCCGTAATAGTATGGACGAAACCCCAGGTCAGATCAAAATCAAACAGCTGACGGAGCGCCTGCTCAGTCTGCACACTGGGCTGGAGGAGGAGAAGCAGAGTCGCATTGTCAACTTCCAAAGCAAGTTCAAGTCTGTTGAGTCCAAGCTGGAAAATGCGTCCTTGGCCTCTGAAAACCGCTTCAAGCTGCTAAAAGAGCAAGTGAGCAAACTCGCCGACCAACTCAGCGGCGAGCGCAACTCCCGCGAACTCCTCGACGAGCGCAAAGGCAAAGAGCTGAAACTCATCGAAAACAACCTCCAAATCGACCTCAGCGTCCTCAAACAAGCCCGCAAAGACTTCGAAGTGAAAGCCACCAGCGTACTCGACGACCGTGTCTACAAGCTGAGGTTAGAACTAGCGAAGGAGAAGAAAAGCAGGGAGGAGCTGGAGGAAGCGCAAAGCCAGCAGCTGGAGGAACATTTGAACAAACTGGCGGATATCATCAAGGGGGAGAGTGAGGAGAGGGAGAAGGGAGTGGATAGGCTGGAGCAGAGAGTGGTGGAGGAGCTGTCCAAGCCGACTGAGGAGCTGCAGAAGGAGGGCAAGGTGAGGGAGGAGACGCACAGGACGCTGCAGACGATGGTGGAGGACATGCAGAGTCGACTGCTGCAGGAGTTGGCGGCTGAGCGGCAGGAAAGAGAGGCGAGCGAGGAAACTCTGCTCCGCCTACTGGAAGAGACCTGCAACCGGGTGGAAGGCTCTCTGCGGGCAGCAGTGCTCTAGCTAGGCAAGTACTCCCTTCCAAAGCCCACACTTCCCTCTTCTGTTCATTTTGCTCAGTACTGCATCAATCTACCACTCTAAACAAACTGATTTCCACAACCAGCCGACCCTAATTCCTCGGTATCCTCAGCTTTCCTTGGCTAATTTCCTGTTCGAATCAGTCGTCTATTCCCTCAGAAGAAGGCGTGCACAGGGAAAGCACTGCTACATGCGACTTTACACTTCAAAAGCCTACTGACCTGCGGCTCATTAGGTTGGACTTGCGTGGCTTGCGCATGCTCACGGTGGGCTTCTGACAGAGCGTTTCTCGCAGGGAGTAACAGGGTACCTCCGCTTCCAGGGCCTTGAGAGTCTGTAGGAGCCGCAGGTTGAGCTGTTCGGAAGCTTCTGCCTGGTCTGGGGTAAGTGGCTTGTACCAAGGCTTTGGCGCTGAGTCCTCTAGAGTGATAAGTCGCTCCTCTGTCTGCTCAACACTTCCAGGCCCATCACTCAAACTCACCTGAGCACTGCCTCTTCTGCGAATAATGATAGGGGAGAGCTGCGCCCTTTCGTGGAGGATAGCAGAGGCAGACAAAGCCAATTCGGCCTGCTTTTCCGCCTCTTCCTGCAGCTCTGAGTGCTGTTGAAAGTGAAGAGCTTTCACTGGCGTCGCAAAGCTATGCCTTCCGGATTCCAGCATTTTTCCTTTATCTCCCACGCCTGTCCACCACTAATTTAGTCCTGACAGTGCTACGTCGCCCCTAAATAGTTCATATCTCTCATCGAAATAACTCCATCCACAGTCTTTCGGCCTTTCTTGTTGCGGAAGCGTTTCACCATAGTAGGTAAATGCCGCACAAATCAAGGAAACCCTGGCAGCCCAAAGAAGACGAAGCCATTACGCAGCTGGTTTTTGAGCTTGGGGACAAGTGCTGGACCAGTCTGTCCGCTGAGCTGGCGGAGCGCTACCATGTCAAGGGTAGGTCTGCGAAGCAGTGCAGAGAGCGCTGGCACAACCATCTAAATCCAGCAGTTGTAAAGGCAGAGTGGACGCCCCAAGAAGAGCAGCTAATTGTGCACCTGCACCAAACCCTCGGCAACAAGTGGGCGGAAATAGCCAAATTGCTACCCGGCAGGACTGACAACGCAGTCAAAAACCACTTCTATAGCACTATCCGCAAGGACGAAAGACATAGACGCAAGGAACTGCGAAGGCAGGGAAAAGCAGCTGAGGACTCGCCGGCTGCTGACTTGCAGCAAGTCTTTTCCCAAGCTGTGGCCCAGCGCACTGAGCATCTCAGTACCCGGCCGCAGCTGAAGGATGATGACAGCACCCTGCCCAATCCCTTTGAAGAAGAACTCATCATGCTCTCCCCCAAACTAGTCAACAGCAGTCTCTGTCCCGCCTCCACCAGAGCCCTATGTGACAGCGCCATTATGCGACTTTCCCACTCCTTCACGCCTACTCAGTAAGCCCCACTCAGTTTCCAAGTGAGTTCCTTCACTCCCAGGTCGTTGACTCCCTCTGCAATGATGACTCCTAGTGGCTTGCTTAGCCTGCAGGATGGATATCCTGGGGTGTTTCGCTTCCCGGAGGAAGTAGGCCCTGTAGGTGATGACGCCAAATTGACAGAAACTGATCGAAAGGCGGAGTAGGCAGGTAAACTTTGAGAGAATTTGATAGTTCTCAATGAGCGTTTCGGGAAAATGGAGGGTGTTATTGTGAGTTATGCAGAGTTGGAGGGATCCTATAGGGGATAAGGCTATTGATGGGGAAAGTCAAATGTTTGATTGGAGGTGTGAAATTTTACAGCGAAAAAGGCTGTTTATCGATTGAATGAGGGAAAATGACTATTTTTGAAGAAATAGACGGATTTATTTCCCAAAATTCCGTAGCAGGTCTAAATATGCCTATAACCCTATAATAGATTTCGAAACTTGCACGAATAGTGCTAGGTGTTAGTCGATTTCAGCGGCTTCTAAGCGCATAAGACTGCAGTGCCTTTGACGAATACTTAAATTTTGAGAATAGTGGGAATCGTTAGATCTGCATTTGAAAGGGAACCTGCCAGTCATTTCCCTTCTTCCTACTTCGAACTATATAGTTAGAGCTGATTGCAAGGACAGGCTGCCCTTATCTACACCCTTATTTACTATATTGGACTGCGTTGGCATTGGTAATAAAGAAACCCTATCTTTAAGGATTAGAAGATTCCGTTTTCCGGGTTACTATCCATATATACTTTAGTTTGCACTGTGTGTCTTTTCAGGTTAGACTCGCCTCCTGCCTACAGACGCAATGTGTTCATAGAGTATTCCTCTGTCTAAGCCAACTAGCAGTTTGTGCTAACCCTGCAGTTCTGAGTTTTAACAGCTCCCGGAGAGCAGGGGCACCCTACAGGATGAGGGCGTAATACTATCTCTCCTGCCTAAAGCGAAGCCTCCAGAGGCGGTTCCAGCTGCTATGATGGTCGCTACGTGCGGAAATGTGTGCATTTGAATATGTCTGGAAGCGAAACCTACGAGGCCGATTTCGAGGCAGAAGAAGCGGTGCATCCTGCTGAAGCCGCAGGCGAGGAAGAGCACCATCTCCGTCTCTCCATCGAATTCATATCCGTGCGAGACCTCCAGTCCTCCGTGTCTCTCTACTTCATCTACTCCTACCCGCTCATCGGTCCCAAGCCCATCCGTTCCCAGTCCATCACTATCACTCGGAACACAGAGTGCAGAGTCGACAACGCCTACCAAGCAGTGGAATTCTTCCTGACCCGCACTCGGCTGTACTCCACCCTCGCTAGCACTCCGCTAGTCTTCGAAGTCGTGCAGACTGACAAGTATGAGAAGGACTCGAGACTGGGCGTTGCTACTTTGCAGATGGAAGAGGTCCTGCATGCACCGCTGTCGAGGACTGGACAAGTGGTGTTGAGACTTTATGACACCTGGGTGGCGATAAAGGATGAAGCTGAGCAGGTGATTGGCTCGATTCGAGTGAAGATTTACCTGGAAGACTTAGGGAAGAAGGCGCCTGGAGTGGTCCTTGCGGAGCCCCAAGCCACAGACTACCAGGCTGCCTGGGAGCTAGAAATGTGGCGAAGAGCTGAAGAAGCAAAGTGGAAAGCCACTCTCAAGGACAAGGAAAACCTGCACCTAGCAGAGGTCACAGACCAGTACAGGACCCAGGAAGCCGAGCGCTCCAAGTCCTTCCAAAAGTCAATGACGGAACTGCACCAGCAAGACGCTCGGATGCGAGCGATTATGACTGACTTGCAGCACCGGGAACAGCGCTTGCTAGGACTGGAGGAAGAGCTGAAGCTGAAAATGAATGATAGCATGCGACAAGTCACTACTAAGGAGGAAGAATGTGCGAGTCTACGCTCTAGAATTACAGAGCTACGCAGTGCACATAGCAAGGAAATAGCTGCACTCAATGGGAAAGTCGCACAATATCGAGAGGAATTGACGAAGACTGAGGAGGAACTGAGGAAAGCCAGGCGAGAGCAGGACTCTCCTCAGGTGTTGGGACTGCAGAAGGAAGTGGCGACACAGGCTGTGCAGTCTGCAGAGTTGCAGAGGAAGCTGGACTCTGCAAATGCGCAGAAGGAGAAGTTTCGCCAGCAGTGTGAGGGACTGAAGGCCAGTTTGAACAAGCTGAACGCGCAATATCTGGAGGAGAAAAAGGTGTGGGAGTCGAGAGAGCGAGAGGAACTCACTCGCTTCCGTCTAATGGCAGGAGCTCAGGTGAGCAACGAAGAAGCCAAGGAACTGCAAGAAGTCAAGCAAGGCCTGGCTCAGCTCCAACAAGTCATCCCTTCCCAAAGCCTCCGCCCTCCCTCCCTCCCCCCTCCCGACAACTCCCTGCGAGCCCCAGTGTCTTACAAGTCCTCCACCACCAAAAGCACTCCTGCCTACTCCGCAGGAAACAAGCTCGTGCAGCTCAGGGACGAGCGCCAGCGGCTGCTCGAGGAAGGCTACAGCTACGACGACCCGCTCATCCTCGAATTCGACGCCCAGATCGCCTCGCTATCTAGCAACTAGCCTCTACATGGCTATAATAATGGGAGGTGCAGACACAAAGTTTGGCTACAAGGTCCTCAAAGTGCAGCCCAACTCCCCTGCAGAAGGCGCAGGCCTGCTGCCTTACATCGACGTAGTGGTGGGCATCAACGGCGCCACCATCTCCGAAAGCGAAATGCCCCTGCAAGAAATCCTCCGCAGAAACACGAACTGCCTAGTGACGCTGACTGTGTGGAACACACTGAAGCAGGAAATGAGGGATGTGAAGGTGAGACTGAGGAACGACTGGGGAGGGGAGGGAGTGCTAGGTGCCAAAATGGGCTTTGAGGAAATCGACGAAGCCGCTTTGAAGTCCTTCCACGTCACAGAAGTCGCACTAGGCTCCCCTGCAGCAGAGGCGGGACTCATCCCTGCTGAGGACTACATCTTGACAGCGGCGGAGCATGTGATAGGGGATGCGGAGGAGCTGGCGACGCTGGCGCTGTACTCTGCAGAGCTGAAGTTGGCGGTGTATAACAAGGTCAAGCAGACGGTGAGAGAGGTGGTGCTCAAGCCGAACACTACGTGGGGAGGCAGCGGGGCGCTGGGCTGCCAGATTGCGGAAGGCCTCTTGCATAAAATCAACTAGATAATGAGCGTCCGGTAGGTCTTTTAGTCCAATCGCCAATTCAGAGTGCAAGCAAATCCAGTTTCTAGTCCTAACTACAGACTAAACCTCTATATAAACTGCCTTGTGAGCTGTCCAGGGCACGTAGTTGTGCTTCCTCATATGTTCCAGCTGCTTATGCAGCATCAGAGCAACCATCGCTAGGAAAGTCACAGGTAGAAGTGGCCAGTAGATAGGTAAATTCAGAGGTGGACAGTAGGTGCATAGTGTGGCTCCCAGTAGAGCCGCACTGCTTCCCTCCCATAGTCTGATTTCGGGTATAGCTCGCAGAAAGGGTCGGAATTCGCCCTTCGCAAGCACTTCTTGCCCTTCCAAAGGCGTAATAAAGCCCACAAAGAGCGTGAACAGGTACAGAGCCAGGCAGTAAGTCAGCAGGTAAAATCCACTGGTCGTCCACAGGCGTCCACAATATACTAGAGCGAGGGCTGCGGCGAGGCCCCAGCGCAGGCCTGGCTTAGTGGCCAAGCGGTCATAGAGTGTCTGCACTCTCTGCTCTGCAGACACCATTACAGGCTCTAACTGCCTTGCAATGATGTATTTTCTTGATAGACTTTTCCACTCTGGTAGTGGAAATGCACTTATCAGTACTACACTGGGAAAGTCTCCCTTGCAGATTGTTAACTCTGGGGCTTCCGGGAGTAGCGAATTGGTGTGGGCGGGCTTTATATTGGTCCTGCTTTCAGGCTCTTTTTGGTAGACATATCAATCATGGAGGGACTGAGTGAAGCGGCTGAGCGACTTCCAGCCCGCGAGTCTCAGGCTCTCAAGAAGGTTATTCGCCTGTACGAAGACCGCAAGCTGCCACAAGCCCTGCAAGCCGCCGACAAGCTGCTCCTCGCCTGTCCAGACCAGCCCGAAGCCCTCTGCTCCAAAGCCCTCATCCTCCAAGCCCAAAACCAGCTCTCCGAAGCCCTGAACCTCGCGAAGTCAGTCCTGATGAAGAACCTAAGCAATGTGGTGTGCTGGCACACTTTAGGCCAGTTGAAGCAAAACGACCATCAGTATAGGGAGGCTTTGAAGCATATGACGCAGGCGTACCGCCTGAGCCCGGAAAGTCATATTATTCAGAGGGACTTCAGTCTGCTTCACTTGCAATTGCGCAATTTCGAGGCTTTTCGGGAGGTACGATTGAAGGCCTTGTTGGCCAGGCCTTCAGTAGGGATTAGCTGGGTGGCCTATTCAGTATCGGAGTTCCTGTGTGGACACTGGGATAAGGCGGTGGAGGTGATAGACTCTATGCTGAAAAGCCTGGGAACCCAGCTATCCCCTGTGGAGATATCGGAAGTCATGCTGTACCGGGCCTTTGTGCTGGAAACAGCCGGGAAACTGCATGAGTCCGCCAGCTACTTGACTGAAAACGAGCGGTTTCTGCTCGATAAAGTCGAGTTGAAGGAGGCCCAAGCACGCATTTACCTGCGTTTGGAGCAGTTAGCAAACGCTGCAGACGCAATTTACTCCTTGTTAGAGCGGAATCCGGAAAACAGCGACTACCACCGCATGCTGCACGACCTAAGCAGAGCCTCAGGCATCCCTCCAGCAGACGTTTACACGGAACTCGCTGAAAAGTACCCAAAAGCCCACTTAGTCCAGCGACTGCCTTTGAATTACACAGCTGCAGAGGCCTTGGAGCCGCTGCTTTACGCTTACATCAGCCAACGGCTACGCAGCGGCGTGCCCTCCCTGCCCGCAGACTTGAAGTCGCTCTATGCCGACCCTGCGAAAGCAGCGCTGCTCGAGAAAGTGCTGGAATCGATGGGGAAATGTATGCAGGAAGGCAGCGTTTTAGGTCCGGAGAGCCGGGAAGTAGAGACTCCCAGTGTGTTCTTTTGGCTGCTTTGCTTGCAAGCTGCCCACTACAAGAGGGGGAAGCGGTTGGAGCTGGCACTGGAGACTGTGAACCGAGCAATCGCCCACACGCCCACTATCCCTGACGCTTACGTGCTCAAAGGCAGGGTGCTAAAGCACCTAAACGCCCTTGAAACGGCTGCGGAAAGCCTGGACTCAGCCAGACAGTTAGACCTGGCAGACCGCTATTTGAACAATAAGGCCGCCAAGTACTACCTGAGGGCTAACAACCTGGGAAGGGCGAGGGAGCTGCTGACGCTCTTTAGCAAGGAACAGGGAGTGCTCAATGTGCACGAAATGCAGAATATGTGGTATGAGCTGGAAGTGGCGGAGGCGCATATTCGCCTAGGGCAGTGGGCGCCTGCTGCAGAGGAACTAAAATTCGTGGAGCAGCAATTCGCCGAAATCTACGAAGACCAAAACGACTTCCACCTCTACTGCTTCCGGAAAATGACGCTTCTGGCCTACTTAAAGATGCTCAAATTCGAGGACGAGCTATACGGACAGCCTCGCTACTGCAGAGCCGCAAAGGGACTTTTGAAGTGTTATTTGGCGGACCGAAATACTGTGCCTAAGGCGAAGGCTGTTGAAGCGGCTTTGAAACTGGTAAAGCTGCATGGGAGGGATGCGGGTGCTTTGGCCTTGTGTCTCTCTGTGTTCGCAGAGGAACAGAAGATGCTGCTGGTGTTGAAGTGCCTAATCAAGCTTCAGTCCCTGAGACATCCTTCCCTGCCCGACCTACTAACCTCCGCGGAAACCCAGCTGTCCTCAGCCCCTCTCGCAGTGCAGGGCGTATGGCAGCAGGTCTGGCGAGCCTAACTTAGACTAAGATGAGTCCCACTTTCTCCTGCGTCATGGCTTTGCAGGTCCAGTTGTAGAGGTAGTACTGCAGGTTCCCGTCGCCCTGGCCGAATCTGAGGTCGCTGAACACTGTCGCGTTCTCCATCAGATCCAATGCATTGAATACGTCGAAGCCGTGCTTTTTGGCCAAGATGAGCATATCCTTGAAAATAGCCGCCAGTGGGAACCTGTTGGGAACCACGTAGAAGGCGTAGGCTGCATTGAGGGTGGGGTACTTGGCGGACATGAGGACTGAGGACGGCAGGGAGTAGAAGCTGAAGAAATCCGTCACTTCCTTGCTTTCTGGGTCCACGACTACGTAGGAGTAGATCACGTTGTCTTGAGGCAGGAAGAAGTGTGCAACTTCCGCTTGAGTGAACTCAGGGTGGAGACTGAGGTGCTCCAGGTAGCTGCTCAGCAGCTGGTGCACCACTGGCACGTCTTTCCGGGTCATTTCGCGTACCCCGGGAATGAGTGGCTCCGTTGGTAGCTTATAGAGCTTGGTCAGGCGAGTATTATTGAGTCGTTCGTTGCGTCTGGAAAAGCCGATTTCCACCAACTTCACAGGGTTCAGGGAGCGGTGCCAGTAGCGGCACTGAGCCACTGGCGAGGGCAGCACCACTCCTGCAGTGTACACTGCCTGCCAAATGTTGCGCACATTCACCCGTCTCGTCACTTCTTTGATCAGCACTGGAGCGAGTCGCTTGGTACGGAGAGTCTTGTGCACGCACAGGAAGTTGATTTCGCACATTGTCATTCTCACTCCGTAAATCACTACTGAGAAGGGGATGCCTGTGATAAAGCCCACTAGCTTGTTTTTTCCGGCCACTCGCACTCCTACGTGCCAGTCTCGGAAGTAGCCTTCAGGTGTAAGCGCCCAGCGCAGAAACGGAATTTGGTAGTCAAAGCGGAACATGCTATCGTCGTCCTCCACATAGTTCTGCGCCAACAGAGTGTAGACCTCTTGCGCCCAAGTTTCGTCCATGATGTCCACATCCAGCCATTCGAAGCCAGGAGGAAGGTTGTACGGGGTTTGCCGGACGTCAGCGACGGTCTTGGGAGGGTCCAGAGGGCCGGCTGAGCTATCCTCTTGAGGACCACGGAGAAGAGTGGCAAGCTTGGGCATAGGCTGCGAGTCCCAGAACTTGTGTGACTGCTCTGCCTGCTGCGCAGTGGGGCGGAAGTAGCTGCCTGTGGGGACCAAGGCTATACGCTTGCTTTCCTCCGGGGACTCATGCTCGCTCTGTTTCGGTTCTTCGCCGGGCTCCATGCAATAACCCTTTCCTATTGCCCACACCCTCTATCAGCGCTGGGAAATGGAAGGCGCAGGAGGGATATGGCGTCTGTTGCTCAGAGCGGAGGCCAAGTATGACAATTACAGAGACTGAGAAAATACAGGCATGGAATACACTGAAAAGCCCCAACTCTGGACTTTTGGACTCTATTGCTCACATGTAGTTCAGAATTCTGAGGACTTTCAGAGCTCCTAATAGTCCTTTTCTCCGTATTTCGCTCCAGACAAAATTCTGTCACTTAGACTATACTCAGAGCCTACCTCCGAACTGAGTGTAATTCAGAGTATCCCGAAGTTCAATCGACTTTTTAAGCGATTTGAGGGAAACGTTCGAATATGTAGCGACTTTTTGCAATATGAATTAGGAATTATTTACTGCTACATAGAGAAACTCAGTGGCTAGTCGTAGAAATGACGACACTGCTGCTAGTTAAAATCGATTCTGTTTATACATTCCGATGGTGAAACATTAGAAAAGTCAGTGTTTTGGGTTAGAAACTGCTAGAATTGGGGAGAGTTCTAGGGAGATATAGCCTCTGAGCAGTCCTAAAAGCAGGGAGCACCGCTATTTCCAATCCTTCTAGCAGCGAACTCCCTCCTTCGCATATAGAAAAAATGTCCCTGTAGCTCTGCCTGCCTATAAATGTCCCCCGCCCAAGCAGCTCTCAACCCCTTCCTCCTCTGCTACCGAGACCGTAACCTCGAAGAGGCCTTCCGCTCCAGCCAATCCGACCAGTTTTCCAAGCACCTCCTCACAGTCGTCCTCGTCCTCGCGGCTATGAACATCGCTCGCATCGTGCTGTACAGCACCGAGTCCAAGTCCGATGCAGAGATCGGTTGGAGCGTGAGTCTGCTGGTGGTGTCGCTGGGTCTGCCCTGTCTATTGTGGGTGCGGAGGCTGAAGTTTGTGGTGGTGGTGGCAGCTGTGGTAGTGCTGTATTTGACATGTGTGGAGTGGATTGTGAGCTTTGAGCTGTTTTTCGGGTTTGAGGCTAGGGCGATTATAGTGGCTTTGGCACTGGTCAATGTGTATATAGGGATTTTCCTATTTGCGTGGGGCTGGGTGGTCTTCCTGCCAGGTATGGCCCTCGGCACCATCTACCTAATCCTAAGGACCAACATCTACTTCGAAGAGCAGGACATCCCTTCTCAGCTATTCACAGGCGTCCTCCCTCTGCTTATCGTCTATTTGCACCAGAAGGGCTTTCGAACTGCCTATTTCGAGCGGAAAATTGCTCAAGCAGAGGCTGAGAAATGGAGAGATTTGTTCTCAGCTCTCCCAAGCCACGTGGTCGTTTTAGACCTGCAGACAGTCCTTTACGTGAATCCATCCGCCAGTGAATTTTTCCAAGTGCAAGAATCTCAGCTATTCGACACTCTAAAAGCAGCACAAAGGAAGGAAAACCCTCAAAGGAAACTGGAAGAAGACTGGAAAGAACTGCTCGATCCAGCCACCAGCGGCGCTCTAGACGTAGCTTCCGCCCACGACACTCTCTACATCCTCACAAGAGACGACAGTTCCCATCAACTGTTGCAAGTGACCTGCCGAGTAGTGCCGTGGGAGCAGAAGGCAAAGGCTGTGGTGGTGACCTTTGCGAATGTGACGAAAGCCACTAGTCATCAGGCGCAGGAGGCTAGGACGGAAGTAGCGGCCCTCATGGCTGCGTGTGCACACGACTTGGTGAAGCCAGGCCTCATCCGCACTTCTGGAGAACTGAAGTTGAAAAGAAGTGCTGAGGGCGGAGCTGCAACTCAGCTGCTTGGAGCCTTTTATGGAGTGTACTGTATTGACGACCTGCACAAAGCCTTGACTGGCAGTGAACTTCGCCTGCAGTTCAAATCCATCATTCTGCAGCAGGAAATGGACAAAGTCCAGACTCTCCTGCGTCCGCTTTTCAACCAGTTCCAAATTCCACTCACCTGCACTCTGCAGGACGTTCCTTCTCCTGTTAAGCTGGATACTCTCCGCTATCGCCAGCTCCTTTGCCTACTCCTCACTGTGATCATCCCCCGTGCTTCGCCCAGATCCACCTGCCACCTGACGATATCCCCCAAGGTAAGTCACCCTGCCAACGAACTTCTCCTCACCTTGCAGTGGCAGCACGACAAGGAAAAGCCACTCGGAGTCTTGTTCCAAGTCGCTGAGAAACTGGCACGGAAGTTAGGGACCAAAGGACTGCACAGCGAGGAAGACAGGGTGACGTTTTCCTTCTTCGCAGGGTTTGTGATGGAGCGCAGAACATCGGATGTGTCACTGGATGTGCCGAGTGATGAGGCGGATAAGGGTGTAATGCCGCCTGAGAACGCGTATGGACTGCTGGGAAGGCGCTAGGCTAATAGATACATGCTAGTAGTCAATATGGTCCGGCTGTTTTGGCTATTGAGACTGGTGTTCGCTATTCCTCAGCAGGGCTTTCGCCAAGGCCTTTCCTTCGAATTGACCGAAAAGCGGCTAGAAGACGAACACGTGGCTTCTCAATTCAACGATTTGCTGCAGTCCACTCAAGGCAGTCTGCTCGCCCATCCTATGCTGACGCTCCTAGGCACTGTGGTGCTAGTGCTCACGCTCTACCTCCTTTCCCTTCACTTCTACCGTATGTTCGGCAGGCAAAGTGACGTGCGGGTGATCCTGCAGCCGAAGGGAGTTCCAGCGCCACTGACAGCTGCTCAAGTACGACGCTATACTACCTGCAAGGAACTTTTATAATAAGTCGCGCTTGCTGTCTTTTCTCTGCACAGGCAACATCGAGGCTTTGTGCCCGTGCTTGACATTGCGTCTTCCCAACATTTCGTTCTAACTAACAAATACGTTCAAAGCTCGCATCACAGTTTCGCCCTTCGCAAGTGCCTTTGGAATGAGTTGCTTCACATCCCTGTGCGCTGGCTGGAAAGGCGCTTTGTTCTTGCGAGCCAGCAGGGAGTCCTACCTATCCCTCACCCAGTCAATGCCATCAAACCAGGGCAGCTTTTTCAGCTTGCACAGAGACCCTTTGGCTCTGCGGGCAGGCTGGTGTTCCAATAAACTCTCTATCACCTCCCTAGCGTTTTCGTCAATTCCCTCAGGAAACGCCAGTTCTCCCCTCAGTACTTCGCTGTACACCTTCATTGGCAGCACTTCGTCCTCTCCAAAGGGCACTTTCCCGCACAGACTTTCATAGAGAATCACGCCCAGGCTCCAGTAGTCCACAGGCAGGCCGTATCCTTTGCTCTTTATCATTTCCGGAGGCATGTAGTGAGGAGTCCCTACTAGTGTGAAGGTCTTTTCGCTCAATTTCTTGGAATATTCCAGGTTATGTATCAGCGGATATCCACTAGAATCGATTAGAACCAGTTCAGGCTGCAAGTTCCTTATAGCGATTTTGCGTCTATGCAGGAATTCCATAATAAGCACTAAACACGAAAGGTAAAATTTGGCTTCATCATTAGTGAGCGGCCTGCCGAAGTCCCTTAAGACTTCAAACAAGTCAGTGCAGTTCTCATAATATACTGTGAGAATGTAGGTGAAGCGAGGATCTTCCAGGAACTTTATATAGCGCAGGAGGAAGGGGTGGTACAGACTCTGCAGGAAGGCCTTTTCGGTTTCGAAGTCGCGCAGGCCTTGGGGGGTGAGGGCGGTTTTTTCGATTACTTGCAACACGTAAAAGATCATTTTGATGGAGTGGATGACTAAAAAGGGGGCTCCTTGGACGTCTTTAGGAACTCGTCTGATGACTACTAAGTCCGAAAGCTGCGTGGGATTATCCTGCAGCTCCAGTCTCTCCAAAAGGCGCTCCCTCATACAGTCTCTCTTATGAGCAATGGGCAATTTCCCCTGCTCAAAGCTCCAGCACAGCGTATCCGCCGTAGCAGTCACTGTCGCAGTCCTGTGGGAGTGGAACAGCACCGCCCGCTCTCCGAAGTAGTCCAGCACTCCCAGACTTCGGATAAAGCCGTCTTTTTGGCTCACATCGACTTCCCCAGAAGCAATGACGTAGAGAAAAGTCCCGCAGTCTTCCTCGTTAATTATCACTTCGCCTGGGGAAAAGGACCGCACAACTGCGCATTTGGCGAGGGACCGCAGGACTTTGTCGGGCTGGCCTATGAAGAGAGGGAACTTTTTGAGGTCGCCGAGGGTGGGCTTGCGGCCGGTGGCGGCGGCAATTGAGCCCTGCAGACGCACTTCCATGGTTTCCTGGTCAATGCAGGCAATTACTGCAGTGTCGGAAGTGACGAGGAAGTCCTCAGCTTGACTCTTCGATTCACTATTGCTTTCAAGCACTCCCATAATAGTGAAGGTTTGAAGGGTGGTTTCGGGGTTCGTAGAGGACTGGAGAGAGCCGTGGAGTACTGCGAATAGCTCATTCGACTTCATGGAAATGCCGATTTCTCCCTTGTAGAAAGTAGTGATATTCATGCGAGAGATGAGTCGGTCCTTCTGTCTAGTGCACAGGCGAGATAGCATGGAATTCCTATCAAATGCGATTCGTATGGAATTCCGAAACATAATTTTGTCCAAATGGTCTCCGAGGACTAAAACCATATCCTCACTTTCGATTTTCCAAAGGACTGTCGCAGTGACAGTGCGTACAGTGGCAGTTCTGCGGCCTCCATACAGTAAAGTCTGCTCCCCAAAGAGCTCCCCAGAACTCAGTCTCCTGATCTCCACTCCGTCCTTACTGCAAGCCACAGTCCCCGCTTTTATCAGGAAGCACGAGTTCCCAATACTGTCTTGCTGCACTACCAAAGCTCCAGCCTCCAGCCGCAGCATTTCCATAGCCTCCTGCAAGGACTCCTTCTGCACTGGCATAAGACCTGCGAAGATAGGCGCACTGTCGATGTACACCTGGAGTCGCGCAGTTTCTTCCCGTTTGAACTGCTTGTAGAGCTCCTTGAACGTGTCCCTGTCAACGCCCCATAGACCTGTGGGCTCAAGTGTTTGCCCGGTAGTCGCTCGAGGAGTTTCCTCCAGGAAAGAATCCAGGCAGAACTCCTCACCTGGGGACACTTCGCCCAGTGGATTCCCATTGCAGCTCAAGCCTATGCGGCCGAACGCCAGTAGAAACAGGTAGTGCGGACTTTCCCCTTCTCGCACTACAATTTCCCCGACTCGAAGTGTGAAGAAACTCATCGCTTCCACGAACGGGTCTAAATCCTGCGCTGTACTGTCTGCGAACAGCAGCTTTCGCTGCAGCAGAGAGACTATCAGAGCTTTGTCCTTTGCGGACTTCTCGGGACTGCTTCGCACTGCTGATTCGGCTTCTCGGTAGTTTGAAACAATACTCCTGCAGCGCTGCAAGGTTCCGTGTCGCTGTAGTCTTCTAGAAGTGCGAAGTATGAGGCTGTCGTCAGGGTCTGTGGTCGTCCTTTCTGCTGGACATGCTTCTACCACTCTGTTACAGCAGCAACTTCCCATTCTTAAGGTAGTGCTTTGCCTAGGCTGCTACTTGCTAATAAAAATGCTGCGCAGGTGCTTCACCACAAGTCTCAAGAAAATCGGCTTTATCGGTGTGGGGAACATGGGTGCAGGAATGGCTGCCAACCTCCTGAAGAACGGATTCCAGGTGAAGGCCTTTGACCTCCACACAGCAGCAGTGGACAACCTCGTGAGTCTCGGCGCCACGAAGGCCTCCACCGTGCAGGCCGCAGCAGAGGGCGCGCAGGCCGTCATCCTGATGCTGCCTAATACCAAGGACGTAGAGAAGGTGGTAGCCGGGCCACAAGGCATTCAGTCCGTGCTAGGAGCCGGCGCCTTAGTGATTGACTCAAGCACGATTTCGCCTTTCGGGTCGAGAAAGCTGGCAGAGGACTTAAAAACTCGCAATGTTCACTTTATCGATGCGCCGGTGTCAGGGGGCACTATGGGAGCCAAGCTCGGCACTCTGACCTTCATGGTGGGCTGTTCGGAAGCCACTTTCGAGCTGGCCAAGCCTGTGCTGCACGGTATGGGTAAGAACATCATTTACTGCGGACTGAACGGAGCGGGCTTGGTGGTGAAGATCTGCAACAACCTGAGTCTCGCAATGATCAACATCGCTACCTGCGAAGCTATGAACTTGGGGCTGAAGATGGGTCTAGATGGGAAGAAGCTCTATGAAGTGATGAGTGTGTCCACTGCTAGAAGCTGGCCTATGGACACTACGAACCCAGTGCCAGGCGTCCTGCCCAATGCTCCCTCCACCAGAGGGTATGAGGGCGGATTTGGGACGGGACTGATGGCGAAAGACCTGGGCTTGGCGCTGGAAATTGCGCAGGAGTGCGGGGCGCAGACTATCCTGGGCGGTCGTGCTCTGGACCTGTATAAGCAGGTGATGGACTCTGGAGCTGCAGGCAAGGACTTCGGCTATGTCTACCAGCTCATGAGCAAGAACCAACTTAAGTAGCTAGTACGCCAGTCTACACCCCTTATTCAGTCGTCGCACCCACTTCGCCGGAGCTCGAGCAGCTCCATGATTAACCAGCACTTTGGGCACTAAGCCCCCAATATCGTTCTGAGAAATCATTGTGAGGGAACAGCCTTCTGCAGTAGGCCGCAGCACTTGCCCTGCTATCAGCGTCAGAGCGCGAACAATGCCCTTGCGAACTGGCTTCAGTGGGTGGTCTTCACTGATGAAATACAGAGTAATGCTCCCTGGCTCTGGGAAATCGCGTATAAACGTCCTTTTCTGCACCCAGTCTCGCCTACTAATCCCAATAGGAGTCTACCTGGCCTGTACCTTTACCACGTAGTAGAGATAGTCATGGTACTCATGCATGTCGAAGGCTTCCAACTCACTAAAGAGCTTATCCCACTGTCTGCGCACCTCCACATCCACCATGGCTCTGAACACTACTTCGGGCGGGTGGTCCAGTTGGCAGTAGGCTTTGATCATGCACACTGGAGAGTCGTCAGACCGCTTCTTATAGACCCTTACATTGGGCTGAGAACACACTAATTCCCAGGCTGGAGGAGTGTCTGGCTCTTTTTCGAGTCGCAGGATTTCCAGGAAGTTGCTCAGGAAGGGATGGTCGTGTTGGCTGATTTCGCTCTCGGCAGGGTCCAAAACCACGTCATCACCTGCTATAGGGGCAAGGGCAACTGTCTCGGGCAGCTTAGCTGGAGGTAACTGCAGCGGCACTTCACGTGCATCCAAGTCGTCTCTGAAACTTCCCTCATATATTTGAGCGAGTTGATGGAAATAGGGAGTGGGTGGCGGGGACTGATACCCTCTCTGCATTAGTCCAGGCAAGTGCTCAATCCTTAGGTGGAGGTCATTCTTCGAAGGGTCTCTCAGTCCCAGACAGTCAGAAACACACCTGCGATGCAGTAAGGTTTTCTGTGCATGAAGAGTCAACTTCGAGGCTTTCTGTGGCTTTTGGAAGGTCTCTCCCAGTCGTTCGAATACTTGGCTTTGATGTTCAGAGAGAAAGGATTCGAATTCTGCCGTGCTGATAGAGGGCGGCACTTCACTACTTTTATCCGGTTTCAGCCTTTGTAAGGCTTCGAGGACTTCGGGCTGATTCACTAGTCGCTCAACTCGAGCCACTACCTCGAGTTGAGGACCCTCTCCTGTGCCTTTTAGCAGTACTACGAGAGGCAACAGCACTTCTCGCACAAATGCACAGAAACCAGCACTGACCCCCGCTTCCTTCCTAAGGACGCTAAGCCGCTCCACTACTATCAGCAGCGCTGTGTGTGCTTTGTCTTGCGTAAGCAACTGCACTGACTGGTTAAGAACTGAGTCCAGAGCGCTTGATACTGAAAGCGCCAATAGTCCTGCTCTAAACTCGCGTAATAGGGAGCACAGCAGTCCACTATACACTCCTATAGACAACTTCTTCTTTTCCCTTTCCTGAACATACGCAAGCACACTCGCTAGTCTCAGGTGCAATTTATCCGCTTCACCCAGAACTGACAACTCAATTCCTCGTGGTTTCAACGGCTTCATCACTCTGTGAAACGGAGCTTCATGCGGCTGAGCAAGGTAAAGAGCTCCAAGCACTTGCAGCACTCCCAAGAGGGAGCCGAACCGCTGCGCCTGCAGCATTTGCAGCTGAGTAAAGAGTACACAGAGATGCCAGTAGCTCTGAGGCGCTGGATTTTCCAGTGTGAGGCACTGCAGAGGGACTGGAGGCTGACTGTGGGACCTAGGATGATGGTGCATCCCTTATCGTTATATTGGAAAGTTGGGTAAGGAAGGAGGGGTTGAATGTGGAGTGCAGGAGCGAATAGAGGCTCAGCCATGCTAGACTGAGGTAGCAGTTATATGGCCACTGTGGCAAGAGGCGACTACCAGTTTTCCGCAGAGCCGCAGGCAGTCCTGCCCCACGGAGCGAAGTACCGGGAAGAGGAAGACTACCAAGTTGCCCCTGCAAACATCATGTTTGACCGCAGAGTAGTGCGCGGCAATACCTACGCTGCCTTCGTCATTCCTGCCAATACCCAGTTGGAGATGGAGCGACAGCAGGGCTCACGACGACCAGTTGCCCCTGCTTCCCAGCTGCATGAAGAGTCGGAAGAGCTGAAGGACCAGCAGGACACTTTGCAGGAGGCGGAGGCTGGGGTGGATTTGGAGCCGCTGCAGGACCCTGCAGTGCCTGGGCAGGAGGCCTACGAGTTCTTCGTAGACCGGCCCCCTATTCCCCTCTTCATCCCCAACCGAGCAGGCGAAGACAAGGACACTCAAATCGAAGACGGAGAGCTTTTCGACTACGAAGTGGAGGTCGAGCCAGTGCTGCAAGTGCTCGTAGGGAAGGCAATGGAGCAGGCGCGAATGGAAGTCATCGAAGAGGACGAGGCGCAAATACTCCGAGGACACCAAGCTGACTTCCAAGTGCTGAGAAGAGCTCATCTGCTGGATATTCAGCGAGTCGAGGCTCAGGACATCCGCAGGGCCGAGGAAAGTGAGCGGCGGAAGTTGCAGGCCGCCACTCGCCGACAGCAGATGAAGTTGGCACATCAGAAGTACTGTTGCCGCATTACAGCCAAGCGCTTCCTGGCTCAGCTGAAGCGCACAGCCTATGACAGATTGGAGGACTTGGGAGTCTTTGCAGACCCCAGAGCTGTGCATATGCAGGATCAACTGTTGGAAGCGCTGTATGCTATGTCTGTCACTCAGCTCACTCGCCAGGCCGTCAGTGACCAACTCGTGCAGCAAATGGTGGGGACAGGTCGAGAGCAGCTTCTCGAGGCGCACAAAGCCGCAGTCGCCGCTGAGCACGACCGCAAGGAGCAAATCCACCAAGAGCAAATCCGCGTGCAAATGGAAACCGAAGAGCGCAAGCGCCGCAGAGCAGAGCTCAGAGCCATCCGCAAGAAGGAGCAGGAACTGAAGGCTCTGAGAGACAGGGTGGAGGAGCTGTTTGTCAATGAGGGCGAGACTAGGGACCATATTACGCAGCAGTTGTATGCGGATATCGATGGTCGAAACCGTGAGCACGTGGTAGGCACTCCCGGAGGCTTATTCGGAGAACTAGTGCTGCTGTTGGCTGCTTTGGAAAGCACTCAAGAACGGGAATTGACTGAAGAACAAGTCAAAGCGCTCCTCTTAGCCTTCATCCAGACCGGCCTCAAAGCCCCAGTCCTCTTCTACGACAACATCGAAGACGAGCGAATGGCCACCTTACTAGAAACCTTCGCAGTGGAAAACCTGACCCTGGAAAACCTATTCGACCTGAACGAAGAGCAGCAAAGAGCCCTGCGAGGCTTCCTAACAGACCCTGCCAACGCCTTCCCAAGGACTGGTTTGACCTTTATTTGGACTCGAGCGGGTGATTTCGGCTTCAGACCGGAGCTTGTGCCTATGCTAATTGATGGGTTTCTGGAGTTGATGCTAAGTAAGCCGGAGGATGAGGTGTTGTTGGCGCTGTTGAGGTCGAAGTTGAAGCTGAAGTGTGTGAACTATGGTGAGGGCTAGACAGAACCTACTGGACATGAGCAGGCTGTGCTTCGAATTCGCATTCCGCTGAAGAGAGTGGTGCAGGACAGTGAGTTGGACGAGGAAAGCCACGACCCCTCTCTGAAGGACCTCTCCGAAGCTCCTCAAGAAGTCGACGTTGTGGAGGACCGAGTGCGTCTCGTCTCCCCCTGCAAGGACCAAATGTCCGTCTTCCTAGTCCACCAAGCCGCCCAGCGCTTCCTCCGCAGGGAACTCAGTGACTGGGTGCGCAGTGTGCACGGCTATGAGCACCTAGACACCAGTGCTCTGCAAGCCACTCTCAAAGCGCTAGGAGACGCTGTGGAAAGTGCTCTCCTGGCCACAGTAGCGACTGACCTGCCCGTGTTCGACTTTGAGCTAAACTAGAGCAGGAATGGCACTTCTTTGTAATGACTCTGCAGCCCAGGAGTAACTTCACAGGGGACAAATACCGACAGCAACTGCCAGCTGGGCAGAGACTTATAGTGGTGGATTTGGAGACGACTGGCTTGAGTCCCTATACTGAGCGCATTATTGAAATCGGAGCATTGGAGCTGATTGACTTCCAAAAGGCCAGGACTTTCGACACATTGACACAACCGTCTCGAGTACTACCAGAGAAAATCACCCAACTCACAGGTATATCCCCAGGGGACTTGGAAGGCAAGCCGCCTCCATCAGAGGCACTGAAGCAGTTCATAGCCTGGATCGGCCCTCAGGAAGAAGTCACGTTCATAAGCCACAACATTGCCTTTGACATGTCCTTTCTGGAGTGTGAACTGGGGAGAGTAAACAGGGAACAAGGGGAGTGGTTGGCTCTGCCTCGCAGTACTTTTTGTACGTATAACTTCATCAAGTCCGCCTTCTTTGGCAGGCAGTTGGACCTGGACAGGGCTTGCAGACTGTTTGCTGGGCAGAGAAAGAAGGCGAAAGACAGACATAGGGCCTTGGCGGACTGCGAATTGACACAAAAACTGCTAATTGCGCTCTTTAATTGGACTATTTTCATCGATTCTCCCGGACTGCCGATAGCAGCAATGGAGGAAGACCCTACCGACAGCCCGCCACAGCCTACAGAGCGGAAACTACCCTGGGGAAATCATAATTAGGAATCATATATATGGCAGCATCGACTAATTGCGCCACTTAGTATTCATTTTCAGACTTTTCAGACACTACGCGCTATGGTGTTACGGCACATTGAACACTTATGCACCTTCATCTTGCTGAGCCAGCCCGGGGCCTCACAGCAAGCAAACAAGTTGCCGAGCAAGCCGTACATCAAGCCGGAAAGTCCACTGCCGGCTTCCGCTCTGAGCGCCACTTCTGTGTGCACGTCCATCTTGCAGTAGGGACAGAAGGCGGTGCAAGGACTGAGTGGCGCTTACAGTTCTCCCAGGGCTGGGATTTGCCGGAGACGTAGAGAAGCTCGTTCAGGCTCTTGTGAGCGATTCGCAGGGTGCCGAGGGTCAGTGAAGCCTATCGCCACTACAGATACGGATTGATCCGATTCCGGCTGCTTCTCCTTCTGGGTAAAGGACTCATCTCCTGGACCAGCCAAGACCACTGAGTCAGCGTCGCTTGCCTTGCGCAGGTGCTTAGGGACTTCGCTTTGGGCGTGTGTGTGGGCAGCGGGGTCCATACGCTGCAGCTCTGTGAGCACATGGGAATAGCTGTTCTTGGGCTCGATGTAAATGCTCTTCGTCCGTTGATGACTCCGCTTGCGTGCATGCGCTCCCGACATAGGCTTCCCTCTGCTCCTCACCGCTTGCTGAACTGTATTTTCATCCGACTCAATCAAGCTGGGGTCGACTTCGCTTTGAAGAGAGTCCTCGAGTTCAGCCGTGTAGCGCATTTCAGCGTGTTTGGAGCGGGTGCGGGCGCCTTCACAGAACAGCTGCCCACTGCCATGAGTACTGCTGGCAACTGTGGAACGCGTAGATGAGCTGTGTGTGTGTCTAGGCCCCGCCTGCTTCTCTCCCAGAGCGCCGCCGTTAAACATATTATTCAATGCCTGAGTGGCGGTCTCTGCCTTGTGACGGCCTCTACCTGCCCGAGACTACTGCTCCTTCCTAGACACTAGGGCCTATATAAATGTCCGAAGGCGGGCTGCCAGCCGAGCAAGTGGACAGCTCGAAATGGATCCTCGCCAAGCTCGAGAAGCAGCCAGAAAGCATTTCCTTCGTCGACCCCGTGGATTTCCAAGCCCTCGACCTGCCCGACTACCCCACAGTCATCACCAGCCCAATGGACCTCGGCACTGTGCGGGTCAAGCTGGAAGAAGGCCTGTATATGACTATTGCTGAAGTAATGGCAGACCTGCAACTCATTTGGGACAACTGCAAGACGTATAACTCCGCGGACTCGCGAATAGTCTGCCACGCAAAGAAGTTGGAGCGAATTGCTTTGAAGTGGTACGCGCAGTATCGAGAGGACTCTTCTGAGGAGGAAAGTCCTGTAGAGGCGCCTGTGACTTTTGAAGAGTTGGTGGACCTGGCAGAGACTATACGAAGAGGCAACAAGGAGGTTTGGAGGGAAGTCCTGTGTGAGGTTGAGAAGGAAAAACCGACTGCACAGAGAGAGTGGAATGCGGAGCAAACGCTGATCTCGCTGAGCGGGATTAGCCGAAGTCTCTATGAACGGCTGAAAAGCCTGGCTACAAGAGGCAGATCTTCCTAATGCACAGCTATTCTGTGTCCTTCAGCGAAGTCTAGACTGTAAATGACGCCTTGCCAGAGGGTAAATAGAAGTCCGTTGCAGAGCACTGGACAGGCCTGGCTGTACAGTTTGTCCATGTTGTTATGGAATTTGATGGACAGCTTGAAATCTGCTGTTTTGCCGGTGATTCTGAAATTGGTAGCAACTAGGTAAAGAATGCCGTCCTTCACTATTGCACATTGCTCACCCGGACTTTGCATATATTCCTCTACTCCAATAACAGTGAATAGTCGTGAGTCTAGGCTGAAGGTTTCTACTCTGGGAGTCCCTCCGCCCCATATATACACCAAATCACGCACAGTAAAGGGACTGAAACTGTGATGGACGAACCGCATGTCTGGCAGTCGCTCCCATAGCTGAGGACTACTCAGTGAAAGTGTCTCACAGCAGCAAAGTCCACATTGGTTCAAACCTCCAAAGGCATACAGCCTTCCTTGCTCTATTACGGTTCCGTGGCGGTACCTGGGCGTTAACATATCTGGCAGAATTGCCACTTCTCCGCAAAGACTAATCAAATAGGCGGAATAACGCCGAAATCCTCCGCAGCAGACCACCTGATTTCCCCACATTGCTAGCGTCATATCCGTCGCCTTGATCACCTCAGTCGCTAGTGCCTGTCTGATCCACTTCTTCCGCTTGCAGTTATATACAGTTAGTTGGTGTTCGTCCAGTGCCACTAGTCGGTAAGCCTTGATTTCCAGCTCATAGGCTACTTTTCTGCATTCGAAGTGGGAGAATTCGGTGAAATTATCCCGCTCTGCCAAGTCGGCCCATAGTTCATTGGCTGTACTTGCACGGTTCCAGAGTCGGCATACAGATTCTGACCCTTTGAGCACATCTGCGGCTGCTGAGAACTTGTTTACCTCGAGGACGCACCTGAAGTCTTGCATAATGGGAGATATTAGGCAAAGAATGGGTAGAAGGGCATCGTAGCTATAGGAATGTCCTCAACAGGGTTGACCTGCAAATATCTCAAGTTTGCTATATAATAATCAAATATCGCCTTAGTTTCAAACCGCTTCCCACAATTATCTGCATTAATGCAATAT
>Ga0247837_1001011_pt1 | contig 60548 bp, 42 predicted proteins | sample LaCtaG_2_FD_187115 | JGI IMG/M metagenome (GOLD analysis project Ga0247837, IMG submission 187115) | Freshwater microbial communities from meromictic Lake La Cruz, Castile-La Mancha, Spain - LaCruzMarch2015_14.5m | ecosystem: Environmental > Aquatic > Freshwater > Lake | place: Spain: Castile-La... | reverse complement strand
AGCGGGAGGAAATCCGCAGGGAAAAGTGCAAGTCGCAGGAAAGGAGGTTCAGACTGTGGAAGGCGGAACTGAGGGCTGTGGCTCCCAACAGACAGGAACAGAGGTGGGTGGAGGAGGGCAGGGCGTCTAGGCATGAGGTGCTGAGAAGAGCGAAGAGTGCTCAGACGCTGTATGAGAGAAAACAGCGATATGCGGAGTTGGTAAGGGAGCTGTACCCTCCCAAGAGAAGGCTGCAGCCTGCGCCGGTCTCCCCTTCTCCGCCTTGTAAGATTCAGGTCGCCTATCCAGTGCTCAGACGGCAAAAGAAGCGCTGGACACCACAGCCAATTAGGCGCTCTGCCGCTACCACTTCTCCGCCTGATCGGAAAGACTACCTCACTCCCCTACGTCTCCAGAGAGAAGCCAGCTTCCGATCCCGTCCCCGCCTGCCTTGCCCCATCCAATTCGCTTCCATTCTGTCCAACTCTCGCCTTGCTCCTTCCGAACGAGTTCGCCAGGTGCAACGCGAAGTGCAGCGGACAGACTCTGCAGCCAAGGCACAGGAATGCATGCTGAATCGGATGGAGCGAGGGTGGAGCTTAGGCACAGAGGGACGTCAAGTCGCTGCAGAGCTGTACATCGCCTCCATTCGTGCCAAAATAGGCCTACTTGGCCAACTCTAATAGTGCTTCCTTCACCAAGCCGATTTTTCCATTTTCTTAGCGGTAGTGGTGGACATTGCGAGAAGTCGCCGAATAGGAAAAAGGTAGAGGAATGGGACATAAGCAGATTTCTACAGAGCGAAATGTTCATAATCAAAGCTAAATTAGCTATGATTTCAGCCTTTCATGTATGAATTTATATACAATGTAGTCTGAGTTGTTCAAGGTGTCGTCCCATTGAAAGGATTAGTGCAAACGGAGCAAAGGGACAGAGGTGTGCTATTCCTCATTGGTGCAAGAACCTGCGCAGGGCAGATAAATTCAGCAAAAATCTCAAAAAGCGCATCTTGAATAGCGTTGTATTACTTTTGCGGCGAAAGAAATGATGAAAAGTAAGTCCGCTACAAGATTTTTGTCCACAGAAGCCCACACCCCGGTGTCCGAGACCGAGTCGCCCTCCCCAATGATTTCCGAGGAGGGCGGCTTCTCTGCCAGTCTGCAGCGCCTGCGCAATGCATTGAAGTTACACTCTCCTAGTCCCGAAGCCCCGCACTGCCAACTCAGAAGCAAGCGTGATAACGGCAGACGTCCTAGTGACTACGTGAAGGACATAGTGGCAGGCCTGGGCCTATCAAAAGAGCAACCAGCGCCCCGCAGTCTTAGCCAGGCTGCGGACACCTATGAATCCCTGGGTGACGGATATATGCACACTTGCCACTATCAGCAGGCAGTGGACAGTTTTCATCGAGCTGTCGGCCTTGCTACAACGCCCAGTTCGCAAGCCTTCCGCCTGTACTACAATCTGTGCGAGGCGTACTTCCGGATGGAGAAATACAAGCAGGCTGTGCGCTTTGGCACCCAGGCTGCCATATACGCAGACCAGTTTTCCACTCCTCCGAGTCCCAAACTCTCAGCCCGGCTGCCTCGGCTCTTCGACTTCCTTGCAAGAGCTGAAGAAGCCCTCAAGCGCTTTGACAAGGCTAAGTTCTGGCTCCAGCGAGCTGTAGCTCACTTGCATCCGGAGACCAGCTCGACTCCGCCTCAAAGAGTTCGTTTGTCCTACAGAAAAAATACTCAGCTCAGGGCTTCAGTCGACCTCACCATCAAGCCAGGAGACCTAGCAGCCGACACCACGAATGGTAAATCGGATATACTGAAGAGAGGGTCAGGGGACTGGAAAAGACTGTCTATTAGGGGGGATTTGAGGCCTATGGACTCTACACTGCGTCCCGGCACTACTCGTGCGAGGAGCTATATCCCTCTGCCAGACCTTCAAGTGCTAACTCGCCCTTTGCTGTATGAGTGCTGGAAGCGACTGAAGCTGGGCAGCTTTGCACACATTCGCATTAGCGAAGGCTCGGGGGATGTATGGCTGTTAGTAGTGACTTGCAACGGAACAGATCTGCGGGAGCAACTGAAGGCCCAGCACCCCTGGCGTAGGCTGCAGCCTTCAGTGCTAGCGGCTCAATTGCAGCTCAATGCTAAGCGAGAGTTATTCCTCGAAACCACCAAACTCCCCAAACCTTTCCCTCTCGAACTACTGAGGGAAACCCGAAGTTACGAAGGCACTGACTACGAACTGGTCTTCAGAACGGATGCAGAGGTCAGTGAAGTCGAGGTTACTGCAGAGGGCGCAGGCTGCAGTCTCACCAAAATCGTGGTGAACGACATCCATTTGGCCACTCAACAGGACTGCAAGGCCTACATCCGCAGTGTGCTCCTGCCTTCACTTCGAGTCTCCAACAGTCGAATTCTCATAGAGGTGGAGAAGTCTCAAAGCACTCCTACCTCTGCAAACCTGTATGAACAGAGCCCAAAGTCACTGGATGTAAACCACACAGGACGCAGACAGCTAAGCTGGCAAAGCGTTTCCGCAGCCCACTCCACGGAAACTCCAACTACGCACAGACGCTACCCCCATCCCAGCAGAGAAGAAGTGTACACAGTGCAGCAAAGCACTACACAGCGCGAAGGAATTGTGATCCGCTTCTCAGAGGCTGAAAGTGGCACTCCCGTTTACCAGCGGAATTACCAGTACTTGCGCTCTACTTCCCAGGACAGACTCAAGTCCATCGTCCACATCCAGTCCTCTATGAGAAGGTTTCTGGCGCAGCGGGTTTTCAAGTTGATGAGGTCGCAGAAATACCGAAACTGCCGCAGACAGCGTCTGGGAATGTTCCTGCACAACCACTGGTATGTAGTTACTGCGTATTCAGTTAGTCAAGCGTCGTTGAAGTTGCAACTGGTGAATGTGGTGAGCAAGGAAGTGATACGGACGGAGATAGAGGCCAGGGCGCAGGTGCTAGTGAGCAAGGAAGCCTGTGCTGCGCTACTCAGTCTACGAGAAAAAGAAGTCTTCACAACTGCACTAGACCCCAGGAGCAGTCAGCTGGAAACTACCCAGCGTCCAGATTGATACCAACCTGCCTGGTCCAAGTGTGTAAACCTAGACAGCATTCTTCCCAGTGAAAATGATACGCCCTAGTACAAAGGGAGACTTCCGTGCCTTTCAATCTCCAGACGCGCGGCCTCACACAGCAGCGCAGGCAGCAATTCCGCCCAGCTCCTGGTACACCAGTTACATGCGAGTTCTCAACGACCATCGCCGGGTCATCATCCGCCAGACCAAAAGGCCTGATGACGTGCGTCCCCTCACCACTGCCTTGGGAAGGAGAGTTCGAGACTGTGTGTCTGCGGAGCCGCCTGCGTCTGCAGAGCCAGAAAACCGCGCCAAAGCGACTATATTGAGTCCGAAAGAGAGTGAAGTGCCGCTGACGGCCACTGCGGCTTTGATGAGGTTCGGACACAACCAAAGGCCTGCGCTGCCTTCGGCCAAGGACACGCTGGCGGACTATATCATTGGAACCACCCTCGGCCAAGGCTCCTTCGCCAGCGTCAAAAGAGCAGTGCACAAGCAAACCAACCAGACCGTCGCGATCAAAACCTACGAGAAATACCGACTTATAGACGCGCATAGGAAGAAAGGAGTGGCTCGGGAAGTGCAAATTCTCAGTCAATTGGACCACTACAATGTTGTCAAGTTGATCAAAGTGATGGAAGGCCCGAGACATTTGCACCTTGTCATGGAGTTTGTGGACGGCCCCTCGTTGTACACGTACCTAAAGCACAAGGAGTCCAAGAGACTGACAGAAGCCGACGCAAAGGAAATATTTAAGCAAATGATGGACGGACTTGCGTACCTGCATGAGAAGGGAGTGGCGCATAGAGACTTGAAACTGCAGAATGTGCTGTTGGACCAGAAGCGGGTAGTGAAGATTATTGACTTTGGCTTCTCGACGCAGGTCACAGGGGACCGCAAGGTGAAGATGTACTGCGGCACGCCTAACTACATGGCTCCTGAAATTGTGGAGAGAAAGGAGTACTTGGGCGGGCCTGCGGATATATGGGCGGCTGGCGTGTTTCTCTTTGCCATCCTTTGTGGTGAATTCCCCTTCAAAGGTCTCAGCGATCGCGAACTGTACAAACGGATCCAAGCCGGAGTGTTCCTAATTCCCCCTCACGTCTCCCTGGCAGCCAAGGAACTGATAGCAGCAATGCTCACAGTGGACCCTGACCTGCGTCCAGCCGCCCGCGCAGTTCTCTCTTCTTCTTGGCTTACAAGCATCAAATCCGCCCAATCAGTTCCCAGCCTACGTCCAGGGACTACCCCCGCTCTATTCCGTCAACGCAGTTCAGCCATAGCGAACCCTTTGGCGGGTTATAACCAAGACATTATGACGAGACTGGTAACGGATAAGTAGCGCAACTTGGGGTACACTGATGCAATGCTGCTGAGAGAACTGCAGGATGACAAGTCACATGTGTACAACTTGTACCAGAGACTGGTGGAGGTCAAGTCAGGCAAGTGAGTAAAACTAATATATCAAAGGCGGGAACTCTTTCTCTCTATATACGTAACTGCACAGAGGTCCCTGGCTTTTCTATGTTATCTATGCTGAGTTTCTCCGAAATCCAGCATCTCCCTCTGTTTCTTATCGAGAAAGAACAGCGTCTGTCTGCAGTGACACACAATATCCTGCCCCTTGCGAATTTCCCCTCTCGTGAACGCCAGCTTCTCCTCACATCTCTCCGCTATCGCCATGATGTCGACACTGCCTCCAGGCTCCAAGTGGCTGAGATAGGTAAAGAACATATCAGCACTCACAGTAATTCTTTCCTGCGGATCTACCGCCCATACTACCAGCGATGTAGAAAAGTCCAATAGTGAGTTGAAAACTCCTCGGTGGATGAAGCCTTTATGGTCTGCGAATATAGGAAGGAGTGGGAAGGAGTATTGATGGATGGTTTTGTGGCCGTCATGATAGACTCCAGTCAGTTTGCAGTAGTCATATATTATGTTGTCGAAGGACTTGCGCTTTGCAGCGGAGAGACAAATCGCTGCGTACAACTCCATGGCTTTGGGAAGAGCCATTTTTGTGCTACGTCAAGCCACATTCGGGAGGACTGGGTGGCGGCTGCTTTTTAAATGGCTACAAGGACGAATTCAGCCAAGTTGGCGATGAGTGAGCATTTGCCGAACCGGCATGTGACAGTGTGTCGGCCTGGCCTGCACCAAAGTCTCCAGCAGCTCAGTCTCGACCTGCAACTCGTCAAATCCGAAATCGACAAGCAAGACTCTCGACTGTCTTCCACTCAACACAAACTGTTGGGCTATTCCACGGCCGGAAAAGAGGTTCTGAGCGTCCAAATTGCTGAAAGTCCTAAGCAAGAACCACAGAAGTCAGAGAGCCGAGTTGTCCTTTCAAGCCTGGTAGTGATGCGGACTCCCAACCAAACCTCGGAACTGCTGCGAAGCATTGGAGACAAGTACGCCAAACGAGCCAGCGACATCACAGCCCGCGAAGACGCAGTTCGCCTTTCCACTCTACGTAGTCTACGAGCCTCGCTAGCTGCTCAGACCAGTCCTGGCAAGACACTGCGGCCCCTGCATGAAAGTTCCCTTTACATTCACCACTACTGCTAACTGCTACCTGAAGGGCGGCTGGTCCAGGTAGTTTATATAGCGTCGTATATCCAACACGGTCAGGTGACTGATGGGCTGGGCAGGGATTACTGCAGTGTCGAAGTAGGTGACTCTGCAGTTGCGCTGGCACTTGGGTGGATCAGTGGACTGTCGGAACTGGGTAGACACTGGAGTAGCGCTTTCTATCTCTATGTGTAGGGGACGCAGGGGAGAGGAACTACGAGGGGAAAGGCCTTCCACCACCAATTTCGGTGACTGCCCACGAGAAAACAGATCTCGATGCATTGGACTGGAGTAGGCAGACACAGAGGGCCGGGAAACTGCTCGCTGGACTGTCCTATTGCCGACTTCTGCAGTGTGGAGCTGTCTTGTGGCTAGTAGAGTGCAGTAACGCTTGGTGAGTTCCGGAGTTTTGCCTCTAGTAAGCAGCTGCACAGGGTCCTTTGACCTGACCAAGGGAGGTGCATGTCTGTGTTGAGACTTTAGCAACGCTTGGTGTAGTACCACTGCTCTCCGGCCTTCTGTGAATATCTCCATCCAGGGCACCACTCCGCAAGCCTCCAAGTCCACAGGCCGCTTGATAGCCGCTTTAATTCGAGACTTCGGCTCTTGTGAGTGAGTGGGAGACTGCAGGAAAGACGGCTTAAAGCGCTTCTGAGAAAGCATCTTTCTGCGGACGAGTTTGGTCTCCATGTCAAACTACCTAGACAATAGTCAAGTCCAACTTACTTTGCTGCCAAGGCAGGGCAGTGCCGTGCAGTTCCATGCTCCTCAGCTTGCTTAGGTCCAGTAAGTCTCTGCGGAGTAAGGGCAGGGCGAAGCGCTTGCGCCCTGCTTTCCGCGTAGCACGTTTCCCCGCAGGTTTGAAGTCCTCACAGTCTTCTTTCTTGGCAGTGACAGGAGTAGTGGAGAGCTGGAGATGGCGGGGCGCTAGAAGCAGTGGCAGGTCTTTGGGCCGGATGATGCCTTCAGCAGGGTGCAGGACGAAGGCTCGCAGGGAAGCCTGGAGTTTGATGGACCTAGAGGGTTTCCACAGGTTGGCAGCGTTGATGCAAGTGCTGAGGGACTCTTTCAGGGCGGAGGACCTGCTGCGGTGGTGGTTGCGCTTCTGAGGGGCGAAAGGCCTAGCCATACACCTCAGTACATAGGCAATATATGGCTCTTCCGAGTCCATTGTGAGCTTATAAATCACCTTGAAGTGCATTATTTTGGCTTGCAGCTGCGTTTCTAGCAATTTTAGGAGGGTCCACGAATACTCCCTCAGTTTCTGCTCGTTGAACACCGCTGTTGTGCCTTCCGCCTTCACCTCATCCCTTTCCACCTCACTGCCCTTCTTGATTTCATGCACAAACACCCCCTGCCTCATCGCTTTCCCCACTACTCTCGCAAAAACCACTGCTGAAGTCCCAGAAGGGAATAGCTTCTGTAGTCGCATCAAAGCCATCAGGTCCAGCTCCATGTACCTTTCGTTCTTTATAGCAATTGATACGGCTTCGCTTGCCCAGGGCTCGCATGTGTCTTGAGTCTCTGCAACCTGTACACAGCCTTTGATTACATCCACCATAGCCAGGTCTTTGACGTCTTGGAGGAGCAGACCAGAGGTGGGACTTTGCGAGCAAAGCTCTTGCGGCCGGTTCGGGAAGACCGGGTGGAAGAAGACCACTTCCAGGAGGTTGAAAGCTGGATGGTGAAGGCGGCTTTTGGCGAGTTGATGTAAGATGTGAGCCCAGGAGTAGGCAATCACTCGGTATTGGTCCGAGAGCTTCAACTGCTGCATAGAAAATATACTACTGAAACATACTATTCGATGCAGCGCCATGTGCCGGCGCCAGGGTCGTAGACGTAGGTAGCGAGGAAGCCTTGGAAGTAGATTTCTTCCTTGTAAACGACTGTTTCGCCTGTGAAGTGGTCAGTGATAGGCAGGGAAGCCAGGCTTTCTCGCTCTCCTAAGGCAAGATTCAGCCTAGTGACTTCGTACATGTAATTAGGACTCAGTCCTCCAGCAATAATCACCACGCTTTCATCCAACTGAGCAATACCACAGCAAGCTAAAGGCTGAGTGAGTTCCAGTGTGAGTTCCACCCAGCTCTCTCCATCATACTTCTCTATCGACGCCTCCTCTATACCTCCATATGCGAACATCAGTTTGCCCCAACTGCTCGCCCCTGGGCAACTCCGCGCCACTGTGAGTCCTGCGATAGTCCGCCACTTCTCCCCTTCGTAGACTTCGCAGTGGGGCAGTTTCCCTTCATGGAAGCCGCCAATAGCCCACACAAAGCCCTGACTCCAGATGCTCGCGTGACTGTGGCGAGACTGGTTCAGACTGGAGGAGTGCTTCGAACTGCCTGAGTTGATGTCCAGTTTGAGACATTGAGACGGGGCTTTCTTCCCTCCGGTTATCACGAAGTTGCCGTTCGGCAGAACGACTGCTCTGCTGCCGTCATCGATGGAGGCTCCGAAGTACTTGAAAGAGTCCTCTGTGGCTGCATCGAAGAGGAGCATGTGGCCTTGAAAGCATTGCGCAGTCCTCGGGTCTCTCTCACTTCTGAGAAAGACCAAACTCGAGTCACGGCTGGTGTAGCTCTGCGAAGACCTGGAGTTCACCTCCACGTCAATAGGCACAGGCCGTAGAATCCCCCAGGTTTCCTTCTCCTGGGGAGTTCCTGTCGACCCTTCCACCAGCACTGTGATGGTCTTCTCCAGACTCTTGTGAGCCAGGGCCTGGCGAGTAGGGTAGAAGACTGTGACAGCCACATCTCCACCAGCACTGATAGCCTTGGTGTATGAGAGGGCGTCAGCAATGCAGAACTCCTTGCCCAGCACCGAAGTCTTCATAACGAGGAAGTGGCTCGGCACACTGAAGCGGGCAGCAGTTTGTTGGAGGAAGTCTGCATAGGAGCCGGGGAGTTTGGAGAGAGTGACAGTCTTGGCGCCTTCTGCTGAGAGGATGAGGCGAGTGCGGGGGATGACGGGAGTGCGGGGCTGGCTGGGCTGGACTTGCCGAGCACTGACACAGATCGACCCCATGCTGGCAAGAAAAAAGTGCCTCCACACGGGATCGAACCGAGGACCTTTCGCTTACTAAGCGAATGCTCTACCAACTGAGCTATAGAGGCATCTCAGTAGTTCCTTGTCCCAACTCACTTAAAGTCCATCCCCGCAATAAACTTTTCTTCCCCAATACCCCTTAGAAAGAGTCTCTTCCCTACACGGAAATGGCTATAATGGAACCGCAGCTCGCCTACAACCGCAGCTGCAGCCTGCCTCCTTCTGACGCCAAAGACTTCTACCTGCGAGTCGGCGACACCGTGATTCTCACCAAAACACAGATCATCGGCAAGGCTGTGAAGGGCAGCATCATTGCTTCTTTGCTGTCTGCCAGGTCTCGCACTCTCGCAGTCAAGGCGGAAGGCTTGATCGACAAGCGTCTGTATGGGGAGCTGCTCTCTACTTGGATGCATGACACAGAGATGTGTCTTTTCCGGGTGGAAAACCCTTTGGGCATGCTTCGAGGCCGGAGTACTCGCAGAGACTCTAGCTTTAGTCAACTGCTAGGCAGAGTTTCAGGCTCAGATGAAGTGGCAGAGAAGGAAGCGAGGGTGCAGCAGGAGGCGAACCGGAAGGGACTGGGACAGACCATCAAGTATGGCCAGTCCATTCTACTCAGACATGTCAACAGCGAAGGACTGCTCACACTCAACTCTCTGGGCACTGGAGCCGACCATGGCACTTGGGAAGTGCTCGTAAGTCGCGACTCCTCCCCTCACTACTTCACCAAAATCACACTTTCTCCCAACAACCTGCTCCAAAAGCCTGGAGAGTCAATCAAATACGGAGACAAACTCAACATCGAGTTCACGGCAGAGAACCAACAGTACCTTCTACACGTCTCCAAGTCAGCGAAAGAGGACAGTTTCGAGGTGAATGCGAGTCACTTGCGCAGTAATTGGGAGTTCAGGAAGTATGAAAGCCATGTGCTAAATAGAGAGGCGATTAGGTGTGGAGTGCCGGTGATGCTGAAGCTGGGGAGACGGAAAATGATGGTGACAGAGGGATTCGATAAGCAGGAACCCGTGAAAATCACCCAAAGACTGAGGAAAAGTAGTGTGCTTCAGACCTCAGAACTGTCCCAAAGTGCAAATTTCAACCTTCTTAGCGAACCCCAGTCCGCAGGCCTCAGCAGACTAGCTCCCAAAGGCAGACTATCGAGTAGTTCCGATTCCAACTTGTCCCTGTCCATCCTGTCCGGCCTGGGCCACATCTCCGCCTCCACTCTGGTAAAGAAGCTGCAACTCACCACAGATGCCAATGACTGTGGAGTGGTGTGGATCCTGGAAAAAGCCACTCCGCTCCAAGGAGGCGCTTTGCTGTGGGAAGACCGCTTTTACCTGAAAAACGTCAAATCCGGACAGTATGTGACGAATTCGAACTTGGAATTGAAGTCTGAGCCGAACCCTGACTTCACTCTTCTAGTGGTCAAGCCGGAGTCCTTTCAAGGCGGTGCTTACGTACCTGTCAATTACCCTATTATCATAAAGGCCTCTGACGGCTTGTTTTTGTCCCCTGCGAAGGTGGTTTCTGAGGAGGAGTACATGGTGGACATTGTCCCTACAAGGCACTTTCGTGCAGGCACGAGCGTCACATATGAAAGTAAGCTCTGCCTTACTAAGGACCAAGACGCGGAAAATCCCCTGGAAATCACCACTATGGACGAAATCGACTATTTGTTCTTCATACGAGTTACAAAGCTGATACCCAAAGTAAAGGGAGTGCGGAGTACTGTCAGCAGCTGGATGGGCTCGAAGGACAGTTTGCAGCATTTGAACTATGTGGAGAAGGAGGACGAAATCAAAAATCTCGGCTACAACTTCTGCAGCAGTCTGAATGTCCTAGAAAGAATGCTGGAGGAGTCAATTTCGCCGGAAATGCACGCAAAACAGCGGTGCAATATAGTGGGGTTAGGCCTCACCAACCAATTAATCGAGCTTGCCACTCTCTTAGTGGACTTTTCCACCCTGCCTAAGAGGCCTGAAGAACTGGAAGAGTCGTCTTTCGTCCGAGTCGCAGTTCAGATGGAGGAGAAAATTTGGCTTTTCCTGCGCATCCTAGTGGAGAACCTGCCGTTTGTATGCGAAATACTGGCAGCGCAGGACCGAGTAATGATGAATTTGCTGCACTCACGCAAGGAACTAGTAGGGCCAGTGCTCACAGAAGTGTATCGAGTGCTGGACCCCGAGATCAAAGACGTGAGGGCGTTCTTCAAGGGGTGGATTGACCGGGTGGACCCAGTCACAGCCCAGAACGTGATAGACCAGACAGTGTTTTTCCAGCTGATCAAGAACGTGTGTGAGGTGGACGACATGCCCAAGCCTGAGTACCAGCGCGCCCTCATTTCCCTGCTCTACGAAGAAAAGCAGTTCTTCCTCCTCAAACTCTACAAGGAGCAGAACTGCTTTTTCGTGCATTTCTTCGCTCCCAACGATGCAGACTTTCTGGCGCAAAACCCGGATCTAGTCTCCTACGCACGTACTTCCCCAGACGGGTTATTAGTGTTCCAACTGCAAGATCTGACTTTCCTGCCTAACTACTTGAACTACGTGCAGGAAGCTTTGGGCCTGATCACCGTCCTTTGCAAGGGTAAGGTCAGTCAAGCCAGGGAAGTGGCGGTGGGCAAGCAAGGACTGGCTATGGAGGCGGAGGACATTCATGCACTGTTGACATTACAGCAGGTGGACTTTTGTGTGGTGCAGGCTTTGGTGGATTTGGTGCAAGTGACAGTGCTAACCACTCCGCCACTGGTGTCGTTCAGGGAGTTGGAAGCGGAGAACTACTGCTATGAGGAGGAAAAGGTCGGAACACTGGATAAAATGAACAACTCCGAAGTCACTTTCTACCCTCCAGGACTCAGTGACAAAGTCCTCAATATGATCAACGCCTCTCTCAGCTTTTGGCTGAGTCCCCGCCTGCCCTCTCTCCTGCACAAATACACCAAGCAGGAAGTGCTGCAGCCCGTCCTTTCCACCCTGCGCTTCACCTACGCCCTAATCGAGTACAACCACACTTCCTCCCTCTTCACTCGTCTCATCTCAGTAGTGCTTTCCTACATACTGGCAGGCTTCAGTGGACAGCGGGGACAGAAGTTCGTGGGCAGACACTGGGTTGTGGAGGTGGTGCAGAGCTTGGTGCTGGATAGAGTCAGTGGGGATGTGGACACAGAAGTCATGGAGTTCTTTAAGCAGGTCATAGAGACGGTGAATCTGATTCAGCTAAAGACCAAGCGGTATAAGCTTAATTCCGTAGTGGAGTTTTTCACTGAGAATCAGGATAAAGACCTTCAGGCCGATTCCCCGGAACTGACCCAATTAGTAGCCAGGCTTAAGGCTTATTCCGCCAGTGAAATTCCGCATATCGAGGAAATCAGGCAGTTCCTCAACCTTTCGCACGAACAAGTCCAAGCCTCAGTGGCACCCATGCTCAAACGGCCTCCTACCCTGGCCGACTACCTGCTCTATGCTGTGCTCAACCTCTACTCTGTGCCTTCCGACCTCAAGGAAGCAGTCATCCGCACCCTGGAAAACTCCTTTAACGAAGAAGGGTTGTTTCTTACTGAAGTGAAGAAGATGGAGTTGCTGAGAGGGGAACTCGCTGCGAAGGGCAGACTACTGGCTTTGAAGGACGAGTTGGAGCCTTCGGATATCATCACGAAGGCAAGGACTGAGTTGAATGAAAAGCGCACACTCATCTCTCTCCAGTTCCTCCGCAAAGTGCTGTTTGAGTTGGTGGCGCTCCTGCGTCCCTCTGCAGCCTTCTCAACCACCCAAAACATCCTCCGCAACCTCAGTTTCCACAAGACCATCATTCAGCTCTGGCCACTCATCAACCGTCTGGACCAAGAGAAAGACCTGACTGAGGACAATGTAATGCTGGCCTTCGACTTCAAAGCGCTGCTGGTTTCCTTCCTCGCCTGCTTCGCTCGGCACAACCCTGCCAACCAAGAAGCCCTGCTCAAAGTCCTGGAAAAGAAGCACTTCACTCTGGACTTTCCTGAGTACGCGGAGTTGATTTTCGATTTGACGCACTTCACACATATGCCGCAGGGGAAAATACAGAAGGCGATTAGCAACATAGTGGATAGATGTGCTAACTACACTGCTCATACGGACCTAAATGCCCACCATTTCTTGCGACTAATGATGCTGTCCCCTGAGCGGAAGGAACTCTCTTCCATGCAAAACCTCATTGCCAGGTACATTGCTGAGAAGTATCGAAACCTGCCCGAATTCGATATATGCGAGGAAAACTGCTACAAGGACGTCGTGTTCTTAGAACTTCTCAGCAGAGCCGCCGTCCAAAACCCCTCCATAACCATAATGTGTCGGGAAATGATTCCTTTCGGCCGACTGGAAGTGCTGTTTGAAAAGCACAGCAACCCTGCAGTCCTCAGTTCCCTGCTCAGTTTCCTTACCTACGTCTACCTCTGGCCTGTCGACGACAAAAGCGTCAAACCGCTAAACCCCTTTTCTGTCCTCGGCAAAATAGTGGCAAAGCTGCACGCCACTTTGAAGCCTTTATTCGGTGACAGCGCGAGACTGCTGGCTGTAGGGAAAAAGAACAATTACGAGTTAGTATACGAGGAAGGACAGTGGCCTATGGTGGACGTCAATATAGCCAGGGAGCCTTTCGAGGAAGAACGGAATGTATGGCAACTTCTCTGTTTCCAGTATATTGACGATAAGAGACCGGGGGGCTTTTTATCCCTCGCTCCGTGGATATTTAAGTACGCGGACAGTCCTGAGAAGCTGCACACGCAAGCAAAAGCAGTCTTCGAAGACGTGCAGAAACTGGAAAACAGCCTGTGTCTGTGCATAGAGGAGGGCATATGCGTGAATCATCTGGTAAAGGCAATTTCCGGCTTTAAAACAGAGGTCCTGAGGTGCTATCCAGGCCTGGGGGAGCCCAGTGCTCAGGTGATGAAGCCCAGGTCTGTGCGTGACCTTAGGAGAATGCCTTCTTATGGTGTGTCCACAATTGTGGCCAGTACGATTTTCCCGTCTTTTCTAGAGCTGTTTGCCAAGGCTTATTCTTTGAAAACGACCTTCAAGCCTTCGACATTCACTAAGAAAATAGCCAGGCGGTTTTTGCGCTTTACCGGACTCGGCAAAGTGAAAGGAACAGTAAAGAAAGAAGACATCGAAACCAACGTTATCAACCTCGGCCATCTCCACCGGCTGTTCACCCAGACCCCCCACTCCCAGGAGTACTTCTCCATCCTCACACACATCCTCCCTGATGACCACCAGTTCAAAGTCAAGCTCAATCGCAGCTATATCCAATCCGGGGTAATCGATGAAGCAGTGGACGAACTCCTGCAGCCAAGCCTGAGCAGCGCCAACGCTGCCCTGATGTTCCTCAACAAGTTGCTCGACGAGCAAGACCTGGCCTTCCAGCAATACTTCCAAATCCTCGTGGACCGCTCAGAGCGCTCCTATTACCTGTTTTCCCGAATCAAGAACGAACTCCACAATGCGAAATCCGGAATTTTGTCGAAACTCGGGCTGACTCCTTCCGGTGAGCGAGCTATGCTGTCTGAAAGAGACGTTTTCCTAGTGCGTTCTTTGAAGTTTCTGCAGCTTTGCTGTGATAACTGCAACATCGACTTCCAAAACTACATCCGTCAGCAGGGCAACCAAATCGGCAAAGCGGATGTGGACCTGGTCTCCGAAGTGGCTCAGTTTTTGATAGACATCCAGGACAAAGCGAAGGAACTGAGCAAGTTGATTGGCCCTGGGAAAATCATTATCAAGGCGATTGGAGCTTTGCTGGACTTCGTGACTGGGCCTTGTCCTGAAAACCAGGAAAGACTGGGGAATAATGTGCTGCTTTTCCAGGCTGTTAATCGATTTATGAAGGCGACACAGATGGAGTTGGATGAAATTTCTATTGAAATTCATAACAACATAATACTATTTTTACTGACTCTGCTGGAAAAGACTCCACATCCTTCAGTGCCGCTGACCATGGGGAAGTTCCTGGATTTGAAGGTGTTAAGGGAGGGAGTGGAGAAGATATACAGTGAATTGGTGAAAGGTCATGAGGAAGATATGTACCGAGAACTGCGGTCAAAGCAGCATATGTCCAAAATCAGAACCGCAATTTTGCAGGCCATTTTACTCCTCAAGCTGAAGAAATACTCCAATCACTTGGAATTGAAGAAATTCATGACAGAAGGCTCCGCCGCCTACGAGTTCTACACGAGTAATATCGGGTATGTGCAGGTAAACTGTGAAGGCAGTATAGAGGAACTGTACTTCCCTGTACCCTTTATGTGCAAGTTCCTCACTCCTGCCTCTCGCCAGTCCCTCATCTTCGATATCAACCGCAGTTCGCATCAGAGCAAAATTGAGGACTTTTTGGATAAAGTGGACTATTACCACACTGAAATGCAGCATCAGCAGCACCTCAGCCAACACCGCTGGCTCAAGTCCCTTTCCAAGCTTTGGAAGCTATACGCCCAACTCTCCTACATCATGGTCCTTCTCCTCAACGGCCTGCTCCTGTGCACTCTCACCGGCACTGAGGAAAAGACTGTGGAGACTTACCACTGGCTGTGGATTGGACTGCTGTGTCTGGGACTCATGCAGTTGTTGCTCTACGTCGCTAGCTTTGTTTTCAACATGATTGAGTATTTCCCGCTGAGACTGAGGAACACGGGGAGTTATGAAAGTCTGGAAATTGATAAATATTCGTCTTTCCCAGATAATGAGTCGTACCTGTTGACAGATACGTTTAAGTCTATTGAATTGGCGAATAGAGACACAACTTCCTTCAAAAACTCTCTCAGGAACATCACTCAAAACCTGGACTTCTACTACAACTTCATCTACCTGCTTGTAGCAGTCCTTGGACTCTACGAGCCCTTGATTTACCCTATTTTGCTGCTTGACATCATCAAGCAGAACCAAGAGCTGGTGAACATCCTCAAGTCCATCACTGTCAACCTGCGCCAGCTCCTTCTCACCCTGGTCCTGGGCCTCATTATCATCTTTCTCTTCAGCGTGCATTCATTCGGCTACTTCCAGAAGTACTACAACCATGAAAACAACGCAGACTGTTCCAATCTCTACAACTGCTTCACCAGCACACTTTACTTCGGAATCAGGGCCGGAGGAGGGATTGGCGATGGCTTGGACCCCGCTAGTTCCGAAGACTACTGGGCTCGCATGGCCTTCGACCTGCTTTACTACGTCATAATGATCATTATTCTGCTCAACATCATCTTCGGCATTATCATCGATACCTTCGCCCAGCTGAGAGACGAGCGGAGTCAAATGGCACACGACTTGAGCAACACCTGCTTCGTGTGTGGGTCTAGTCGCAGTGAAATCGAGCTGAAAGGCAAGGGCTGGAGTTACCATTTTATGTGTGAACATTCGCCCTTTTCCTACTTAGCATTCTTCGTGTTTCTGAAGGAAACCAACATAGTGGACTGCTCGGGAGTGGAGAAGTACGTGAAGGAGAAGCTGCTGGCCAAGGACAGCAGCTTCATGCCCACTACCTCCAAACTACTGCAGATGAAAGCGCCTAGTTAACCCTTTTCTCTATTAGCTCAGTCCGCTTTCTTATTTGGCACTGAGTCTGTTCAGCAGGTGGTTGCGAGGGGAAAATTCGCTTGACTAGTAAGGAATTATCTGTATGGCGGACCTGAAAGACCAAGTTTGGAAGGCGTTCGGACAGCTGATCCAGCGGCAAATCCACTTGCGACAGTCTCTGCACGTACCTAGTCTGGGCACTTTCACCTACACCACTTCCGTCCCTCCCTCTCCTCTCTTCCTCAGCGCCGCTGGGCCTGCTTCCATGCACTCTCAAGTGCTGAGTCTCGCTGAGGTGGCTGCGGTGGCTGGACTGGCGGTGGAGGTCGCTAGAAGTGCTTTGGAGACTTGCATTGCGGAAGTTAGGGAATTGGGGAATGCAGGGGCACAGACACGGAAGCGACTACCTGGCGTGGGAGAGTTCTATGTGAGGAATGGGGTATTGGTACTGGGGTATGACCGAGGTAGTTCCAGACAAAGTGGCAGAGAACTGCCGCCCCGGACTTCCCTCGGCACCTCGCGCTCCACAGAGCGACTTCTGCCGAGAGTGAAGGCCGCTCGAGTGGACTTTCTGCTGCACAACCAGGCCAAGTTGCAGCTCGCCTGCAGAGGCCTGGACAAGGAACAGACCGGCCTGCTGCCCTTCGCTAAGCTAGTAGAGGCCGTTTCTCTGCTCGAAAACCCGACCATTCAAGCAGACACAGTCCGGGAGTTAGTGGCAATGACAGGGACGGAGTACGAAGGGGGGGTAGTGGATTACAACCGCTTTGTGGCAGAGATAGGGAAGTACAAGTCTTCCAGGGCCGACACTCCGGCTTCCCTGTCTAGTCCCCGTTCAGACTTCACAGGCAACTACGACTTTCAAGCAGTTATTCCCTTTGTTCGCAAAATATGGGAAAAGAAACTTGTAGTGCTTGAATTCTACCGAAGGGAAAACCTGCGTCCTCGCATCAGAGCCACAGCTTCCGACATCCTCGCAAAGCTGAAAAAGGCAGGCATGTGCGTGAACATCCACCAACTCAAAGCAGTCCTCCGCGAGGCTCAACTCAACCCTCTATCAGTGTCTCTCCTAGACCTGCTGGAGTACTGCAGACAGGTGTTAGGTGACTACGCCTCTGACTTGTCCTCTATCAACGAGGTCATGTCGGAGGACGGGGAGTCGAGACCCTTTACACCTGCTCATCCGGATGATTTCTTGGTCAAGATTAGGCACTTTTTCATGAGTTTTCCTATTGAGGAGGTGATTGAGAAGGCGAGGGATGAACTGGGGATGATCAGCTCAGAGCGGTTTATGAGTGCGTTGACTGAGGTAGGCGGGGGAAGGGTCAAGGCTGTGGAGGCGCAAATAGCCTTCCACAAGGCCACTGGAGGCCTAAATGAGGTACAAGAAGAGGAGTTTAGGGCGATTTTCTGCCCCCAGCAGAGCAAAGAAGAGACGGAAACCAGAGCTTTTCGCATCCTCAGGGAGTGGCTGAGAAGGGATAAACTCACCTCAGAACAGGCCTTCAACCACTTACTCGCCTCAGCAGGCGCCTCAGAAGTCCTCACTCGCGACCAATTTCTCTCCGCAGTGAGCGTCTTCCGCCTCAACTCCTACGACTCCGAGCTGCTCTTCCAGGCCCTCGACACCAAACACGACGGAACCATCGACCTGGGGGAGTGGTGCAACAAAGTCTACGAAGAGTTCGGTCCCTACCAAGCACTCAGAGACGTGATCCTCAGCAACAGCATCTCCACAGAAGACTTACTGATCAAGATGAACGCGGGGGGAAGACAGCGGCTCACAGATGAGCAACTGGCGGAAGTGCTGCAAGGCATGGATTCCACGCTTTCAGCTGCGAAAGCGGTGGAAATCGCCACTGCTGCGACGCACAGACATGGGTATGTGGACGTGCAGGACTTCCTGAGAGCCTTGAGTCAGGAAGTGCCGGTGTACCAAGGCGACTGGAAGAGCCACATTTATAAGCGGATACAGGGGAAAATCAATACAGACCCGCAACTGCTCAGGGACCTTTTTGAAAAGGCGGATGTGGAGCATAGGGGGAAGTTGGGCCTTGCGGACTTTCAAGAGTGTATTTATCGAGCGAATGTCGGCTTGGAGCCTATTGAAATTGAGCGTTTGGCCAGAGTTCTGGATCGAGCGAATTCTCGCGAAATCGATTATATCAAATTCCTCACCCACCTCAAAGGGCCCAATCTGCCGAAACCCGACCCTCTGCGGCTTATCACAGAGCGATTAGTAATCTTCCTCAACCAAAACGCCATGACAGTGTCTCACCTTCTAAAGCGACTAGGCGGGCGTGCGACCTATGAAGTATTCGCCGATTTCCTGGCATCCAAGGTCCACAAGTCCCAGAGCAAAGCTGACCTCTTAGCCATAGCAGAGAAAATGGACCTGAACCACGACGGATTCATTGACTCTGAAGACCTGACTTCAGTCCTAGGCAACAAGTCTCGTCTGAGCATGACTGAAAGTCGCACTTACCCTGTGCAGCGACTTTCTGTTGGCAAAGCGCAGGAAATCATGCAAAATGTGTCTAAGTCCTTTGCACAGAAGCGGTACAACTACGCAGAGGCGTTTCACTACTTGGACAAGGACGGCACTGGCATGCTGACCGCCCGCGAGTGGTCCGAAGGTCTGGACAAGTTCCTAGTGCTGTCCGCGCCTATCAAAGACGGACTCTTCGCTGCAATGGACTACAAAGGCATCGGCCTCGTCGACTATCCGACCTTCCTGAAAGCGGTAAAAGACGGAGAATTCACAGTATCAGTGAATAGAGACAATTGGAGTAATGAAGAACATGTCCTCAAGCGTATCCGCGCCTGGATCAAGCAGCAGGGACTCACTGTGGAAGCCGCCTTCCGAGCCTTCGACCAGGACTTCGATGGCGTCATCAGTAAAGCAGACCTGAAGGACAGTCTCGGGTCCTTGCTGAAAGTCACGGAGCAGGAACTGCCCTCACATAAGCTGGACCGTCTGTACAAGCTGCTAGACACGTATAAGCGGAACAGTGTGCAGTTGCCGGACTTTAAGGCGGTCTTTGAGGAGGCTGCTAGTCCGGAGTGGCGCAGCTGTGCGAAGCAGCAGTTGGGTCTGTTCCTTTCCAAGGAATTCCCAGACTTGAGTGCAGGCTTCGAGTCCATCTCGCAGCTTTCTGGCAAGGTAAACTTCGACCAGTTCCAAGCGTGGGTCTTTGGCAAAAACGCACTCGCAGGGTTCAACCTGACAAAAGACTTGCTGCAGAGACTTTTCGCAGACATGGACTCGCAACGGAAAGGGTACCTGACCTTGCAGGACTGGAAGCTGGCTTTCGCCGCTTTCCACTGGCAGGAACAGCACTGGAAGGAGTTTTTGGACGCCGTGAGGACGAATTTTGCGAGCGCTCGGGCGGCTTTCGACTACTTTCTCTCCTTCCAAAACGCCTGCAACCCGCAAGGCTTGTCTAGGGAGAGCTTCCAACAGGCTGTTCACAAGCTCATTCCCAAGCGTTTCAGTCCTGAGGAAGTCGCGGAGGTCTGGCAGCAACTCACTCCTTCCTCTCTCCTCACCTTCGCCAGTTTCTCTGCTGCTGTGTCTTCCCTCAAGTTCCTCTCCGACTTCTCTCAGACTTCGACCTCTTGGGCGAGTCTGCGCACTGTCACCGCGCCCTCTTCTCTGACTAGGAGTGTCGGCCGCTTTCCAGGTCTCCTGGGCGAGGAAAGTCCAATGAAGAAATTCGTGAGTCTGCTGCACGCCTCTTCCCTCAATCTACAGGAGTTATTCACAGCCAACGACCCTGGCAAGTCTGGGCTCTTGACAGTGGCGGAGTTCCGCCAAGCAGTGCGGCAACTCGCTCTCGGACTCACTTCTCGAGACATCGACCGACTGGTGAAGGAAATGGACACTCAGAAAGACGGACTCATCAACTGGCATGAAGTCCTAAGGAGATGCCAGGCTTCAGAAGCGGAAGTCCGCATCAAGCAAGTGTCACAGCAGAGGTTGGCGCGACTGAGGACCAATATGTTCGAGTACTTGCTGTCGCCTACTGATGCTTTCAAGCAGTTCGATGAAAGCAGGGCCGGCCACCTCACTTTCCCGCAATTCGCAGCACTGGTGAAGCGCACTTGTGAACTTTCAGGCGACGAAGAGCCAGCTTTCGCAGTAGTGAAGGACCTATTCGAACTCATAGACATACGCAAGGACGGGTTCTTGGACCTCAAGGAGTGGGCCATTGCCTTCAAAGGCGCCAGGGCTGTGAACTGGGAAGACACCCAGCACTTCGAAGACGTGTGCTCTGCTATAGCGCGCAACCGCAAGGTGCTGCAGACCGCCTTCGAAGCCCGCAGTCCTGCAGGACTGGTCACTCTCCAGCAGGCCAGACAAGTCCTCACTTTAGCTCTGCGGGACTTTCGCTTGTCTGAGGACCAGTGGCTGCGTCTGCTGAAAGTGGCTGAGAAGAGCCATAATGTGGACTACAAGCTTCTCCTTGAGGTTTTCAAGGAACGGAGTCTGGCCAAGTCCATGCACCCCAAGCCTCGCCACCTGGGCTCTAGTAGGTAATATGGCCAAAGACCTCTGTACTTAGGCTGACTGTCTGTGCCCTGCACTACCGAGAGATTAAAGAAAGCCTGCAGGTCCATTACCACCTTTCCAGCCTTCAATTTTCCAATTTCGTGTAAACTTGTGCTATTGCTTAAACACTATTTGGACCAAGGAGAAGGGAATCTGCCTGTCTGTCGCAATGCACAGAGACTGACATTGGACAAGGCATTTCCTCTACTTGCACAACAGCTAGACCTGCGGTGTAGAAAGTAGCGGAATCGAATTACAAGGCAAACGACCGAATTCCTTCTGTAGGATATTGTTCTATCACTATCTCCTAGAGAAGGACTGAGCTAAGAGCCTGGCCTTCTTAGTCGCTAAGGCTTAGTTAATATGTCCAGCAAGGTGGAAAACATGCTCCAGCAGCTGGAGCCAGCCTTCCTCGCTTCCAGTTCTCACCTCACCTCCGCCCTGCTGCTCAGCGCCGCAGATTTCAAGGTCGCAAGAAGGTCCCGGCTGAAGGACGAACTGTCCAGCCAGATTTCCGCCATGTCCTCTGCAGCAGACGATAAGGAAGAAATCCTCCGGTCAGATATAGACGAAGTAGAAGTGAGACTGGAAGGAACTTTGGCTGCTAAGCGCAGAGTCAAGCAGGAGGCCAAGTACACCTCAGAAGCCTTTGGCCACAAGAAAGAAACCCTGTTGGTCTCCATTCAGAAGCTGCAGAAGCAGTACGACGACCTGGAAGAAGCCCAGCAAACCATCGAAACCGGCCTCGACAACGACCAAGCCGAGAAACTCAACGCCTTTCGTGCAGCTCTCCGTCCTTTAGAAGACGCAGAGCACGCCATACATACCGAAAAAGAGCGTCTCAGCCGCTACAACGCCCAATTCAACGAACGACTAACTCCTTTGCAGGAGTCCCTTCAAATGACCAAAGAGGACATTAGAGCCCATATAGTCGCTTCTGAAGAAGCGCTCCATGCGAGGAAAAACTTCGAAACGCAACTTTCCGTCTTCAAGGAAAAGCATGAAGAGGAACTGGCGGACTTCTTGGAGGAGCTGGAAACCAGGGAAATGCTGAGAAACATTAGGACTCGCAAGGCGGAGCAGATTGAGAAGGTCAAGAAGGTGGATAGGAAGGTCGTGGAGAATGAGAAGCAGTTGGCGGAACTGCGCAGTAAGTTTAGTCATTTGACTCGAAATGCCATTTCGCCCCCTATTAACGCTGACAATTCCCAAGCAGTGGAGCGACTTGAGGCCTTGGTGCACATCAAAGGAGAAGACCTGGGCATGCCTCCCTTAGTCGATATACTCCGAGAAACCAACCGAAAAGCCGGATACGACATCGAGGAAATGATACTGAGGACTCAGCTAGAGCGGATGGAAAGGAAGGAGCAGGAACTGGACGAAGAGTGCAAGGACGAAATCGCTACTTTGGAAAGTGAATTATCTGCACTGCAAAACCGCCTGTCCATTGATGAAAAGGCACTGGCTGGACAAGTCTCTCAAGGCAGACCGCCTGACGCTTACATTGAAAAGACCTGTCGAGAGGAAAAGGTAAAAGCAGCTTCCTACCTCGACACTATAATGGCGCTAAAGACGCGAAATAAACGGAGACAGGAAGCCGTTAGCAAGTGGAAACTGCAAATTCGCGCATCACTAGGCGACGCTCCTCCACTGCGGTCCTCTCCTGTGAGTGATGGAGACCTGATCGTGGCCTTTGCAGAGGCGGTTTCGGACAGAACAAGTGACCCAGACGAGCAGAGATCCATTAGTGAGTCGTTGAAGGCGCTCAGTCAGCAGCTGCAAGAGGCTGCGAGTCTAGCAGGCAGAAGGGACGAAAGACACAGGATGCGCAAGGAAGCGATAGAGGAGGCTTCGGGACAGGTCCACAGTGCAGAGTTCGTCAAAGCCTCACTGGCTATGGAGCGCAGTGCGCTGCAGAAGGAACTCACGAAGCTGATAACCACGGAAAAAGCTGTTTCCAAGCGATTTGAACAGATGAAGATGAAGTCTGAAAGCTCTCAAAAGCGAGCACATGAGGACCTGCTGAGTAGCGAGTTGAGCAGTCGCTCAGGTGAAATGAGCATGATCTTCAAAAGCATGGGGACCAAGGCTCAACAGAAGCTGGCAGACAAGACTAAGCAAGACCTCGCCCGCACTGTGACTTCCCGACAAAGAGACCGCAGAGCCCGACTGGAAGAGAAGTACAAGGAGTACGAAAGCTGGGACAGAGTGGCGCACTGGCATGCATCTGCAATAGACGAAGTGCTGAAGCCGCAGTACCAAGCCATTTCCGCTCAAATCAGTAGTTTGAAGAGGGAGGCGGACAAGTTGAAGGAACAGCTGCAGGCTGTGCTTGACGCTGAGGACGACCTCAGCGTCAAGACAGAGTCCATAGTGGAGAGGAAGAAGAAGGAACTGCGCATGAGTCTCAACCAGGCCGCCAGAGCACTCCAATCCCATGTGAAAACTCGGAAACTGGAAGCGCTCAAGGAGCAACTGATAACAAAGATGCAGAAGCTGGAGGAGTTGGAGCAGTCGGGCACTGAACAGAGCAGTCAGTACCAAAGCAAGTTGTCGGAAATCATGCTGGAAGAGGCGCAACTCAAAGCCCGCCTCAGTGAGTTGCAGACGGAAATGGCGGAAGTGGGAGTCAATCGTGAAAGCGTCAAACATATGGAAAAGCGACTAAAAGGGCTTGAAAAAGAGGCAAAAAGGCCGAATCAGTCGCTAAAGCCGTCCTTACTGACCCTCAAAGCCATCCCTACCTTTTCCAGGCCTCTGCACAGGTCGAAAAGCCTGCCCAGCATGTCCTTTGAGTCACTGAAGCGAGGAGCGAAGGCGAAGAAGCACGAAGTGAACTTCGAAGCTCGGGCGGATACCATGGTTGTGGTGGAAATGGTAGAGGGGCAGGAGGTGACTGACAACAGCGCTTCCTGCTTGTTGCCTCGCTTTGAGGTACTACTAGGGAAGTGCACGAAGGCGGAAAAGGACTTCTTCGCCGCTGTCACGCCGCTGCTCGAAGGAGTGCACATATACAAGCGGACTGCAGCGCTGTCCAAGGGCAAGGACTTCGACCCTTTGGAGGGACTCAGTGTAGAAAGCGGGGGCTTTGCTTTGAGAGATCTGCGACTCGCCAAAGGTCTGAACAAGCTTGAAATTCGCCAGCCTGGCAGACCTGGAGTCGACTATGTGGTGATGGTCTCTCAGCTGCTGGAGTCTGTGGTGCCTCGGCTCACTTCTGCTATTATCGCTGCGCAGAAGAAACCTGCGGGAGACCCGGTTGAGAACCCTCGTGCGAAGTACTTGGAAATGAAGGAACAAGGAGCAGTGAATTACTCGAGTCCAGCCTTCCTGCAAGTCAGCAGGGAGATTGAGTTGTACCCCTTCGCACTGCACCTAGCCAAGGGCGGGAGAGTGGAGCTGCTGGCCAGGAAGCCGGAAGAGCTGCGACAGGTGGTCGAGGGAGTGAAGGCACTGCTGAAGCACTCGACGGAGCTGACTCGCCTGAAGTACAAGATTGAGTAGAAATGGAGCCCAGCGAGCGCTTTAGGGAAGAATGGGAGTGGTGCGTGAACCAGGTCCTCATAGGTCTGCTCTACAACCCCATCACCCCTGACCAGCTCGCTGAGTCCGTCACCGTCCTGCGCAGACTCACAGCCGACGCCCCGCTTGTGAGCAAGCGCCAGCGCATGCGAGAGATCTTCGGAGACTACCGCAAGGCTATGAAGCACACTCCACTGGCAAGGACCCGGGAACTCGTGCTGGCAAAGGACTGGCGTCGTCTCTGCCTAGAGATGCACATTAACTACTCAGTGCCTGGAGCGTAGCCAATGCCCAGTCATAATATGTCTCAGGCGAGTCGTAGTGCAGTGGAGGTGCGCGACCTGGCTTCCATCACAATCACGCAGTTGGCTGCAGCCCCGGTGGTGTCTCTCGACCTGCGCTTTGAGGCGCTTAAGGTAACGGCTCCTCAGGGCTTTCTGGACAGTGTGGTGCAGACGGTGAACCAGCACGCACAGGTGATCAAGCTGGTGACTTCGGAGATGAGGGGGAAAGCTGGGGTCACGGATGTCAGTGAGGCCTTCACCCTGCTGGGCTCCTCCCTGCCTTCCTCCCTCTTCGAAGCTCCTCCTCCCCCTGCCGATGTCGGCTCCGTCCGTGAAGCCGCAGTGCGCGCAGCCAAAGGCGTGAGTGCTCTGGGCAAACACGTCGTCAAACTCAAAGAATTCGAAGACACCACCAACCAAACCCTTTCCGACCTGCGCCGCCAACTCACCACCAAGGCATCCCTGGACCACGTCAAAGACAAGGTCAAGAAGTCCCGCAAGAAGGTGGAGCATAAGCTGGACGCCCGCTGCAAAGAGCTCAACACGGCTATCGACAACCTCAGAGCTGCTCTCTGGGACAAGGTCAACGCACAGGACAAGAAAATCGTGGACTTGGAAATGAACACGCTTTGGAAACTAAAAGACGTCGAGGAACTGCTAAAAATACGAGTAAATGAGAAGTTCGTGTGGGACGCAATCAATGCGACTCTAGGGAAAGGGAAGAAGGACTTGAAGGACTTAGAGACGGAGTTGGAGGGGAAGATGAACAGGTGGGGTCGAGACTTGCAGGAGCGCATCGAAACTGTGGAAAACACCGACCACAAAAGCACTACTGAGCTCAGAGAACTGCTGCAGCAGCTGGAACTCAGGTGACATGCATGTAGACTGAATGGGAAAGTGGGCGAGGAACAGCACCAAAGCCTTTCTGACAGGGTGGAGGAGGTCCTTAGAGAAGCCAATCCCAGGGAAATCAGGCAGAAGTTGGAAGAACTTATGAGTAAAATTGACAAATTGACGCAACGTCTGAATGCCTTTGGAGAAAACGAGCAATTGCGGAAAGAACTGGACTGGCTCAACAACGAACTCAAGCGTCTCTCCGAGCGCATCAACACCACTCAAGAAGACCTGGTAAAGAAGGTAGACACCGAGAAGTTCAAAGAAGAACTCAGCAAACTCCTCGCTGGCCTGCCCAAAGGCTCCCCAGGCCCCCATATCGACCCCAGTGAACTCGCTATTCTGAAGGACCGGCTGCTGGATATGATCAAAGCACTGGAAAAGAAGTTCGAAAAGTTCGCGAGAAGTCTGGATTTGAAGGGAATACTGAGTGAGTTGGGACTGAAGGCGAATGCACAGGAGGTGATGGGGGAGTTGGGGAGGCAGAATTCCACCTTAATGGCCCACGAACAGGCCATTAACGACCTGGCGAGGGAGTTTGAACAACTCAAAATGTCGATTCAGAAGGTGATAATGATGGTTCAGGACACCAATGTGACCAGCAACTCCCTGGTTTCCCGCAGACCTCTCAGTGGCAATACTTGTCTTTCCTGTGGACGCGGAGAAGCGAAGTTTGCTCCCATGCTGCCTGCTGTGATGGGCTCGGACGGCAGAGTTTACAGGGCAGATGGGAACCTGATGAAGGTCACGTCAGGCCCGATTTCGGACTTCGAGCCGATGTATGACGTGGGGGCTGAGGTGTTTTCCATGGATACGCATGAGCAAGCACATCTGAAACCGCCGCTAGGGCCCGAAGACCTGCGGAGCAGCAAGATGTCTGTGCAGCTTTCGCCGCACCAGTCTCGCAGCCAGACACTAAGAGCCCCGCTGAATGTGATTCTGGGCACCGCCAGGACTGAAAGGAAGAGTGGCACTAGTAGTGCGCGTCTGCGGCCGCAGAGCGCTAAGAAGTAGCTAGCCATATAAATGTCTTCTCTGCGTCTGCAAGCCTCGCCCGAGGTCACAGGCAGCGTACCGCTCCTCAGACATCCCAAGCGCACCAATCCAAGGGGCGTCCGCTTTCGCTCGAATGAAGGTGTGCTGTCCACTGTAACGCCTCGCAGTCCTCCCCCCGTCCCAAAGCGCGAACCCACTACCTTCGAGATGATGCGTATGTTCCAGCAGTCTCGGGCTGACCCCCGCGAAGGCACTCTCCAGGCCTTCAAAGGCCATGTCGGAAAGGACGCAAAACTCGACTTCTATGGCAATTTCCACAAAATCGGCAAAATTGCGGAAATCAATCGCTTCGAAAAACTTGAACCGTCTCCAAACGTCGCGTATATTGAAGAAACAGAACGGAGCAGGCTGTTTCCGCAGCCAATGGGCATAATCAGGCGGAAAGGCAAAGAGACAGAACTCGACTTGCACCTATATCGCATGGGCGACAACTATGCCTCCGCCCTTTCCGAAGGCCTGAAATCAGTGAAGTCTCTGGAGCGTCTAAACCTCAAGTCCAATCGTCTGAGCCAAACCGGGTCTTTGAAAGTGCTGGAAACTGTGAGAGCCAATGTCATCAAGGAAATCAACTTATCTGAAAACGTCTTGGGCTCTGCCCCTATTCGACTCATCATTTCCTTATTACAGGACAGAAGGAACCAAATCGTCAAGCTGAACCTTGAGTGCACGGGGATATCCACTGAACTGGCCAAAGACCTGATCACAGTGGTGGCCTTCAATAAGCACCTCAAGTACTTGAACTTAGCAAAAAACCGCCTCGGGGACAAGGTGGGAGAAAACCTGAATGAAATGCTGGTTTCCAACTCCACTCTCAAGCGACTGGACTTGCACTGGAACGGCCTGGGCAGTCGCGGCGGTTTCCAGCTCTTCGATGGTCTCAAGCACAACCGCTACCTACAGATGCTGGATGTCTCTTGGAATGGACTGGGCAAGGATATTGCCACTGCGACTTGTGCTGCTGAGGCACTTGAGAAGCACCAATATTTGATGCACCTGGATATGTCCTACAACTCCTTTACCTATGAAGAGTGTCAGGTGCTGGACGGCGGGTTGAGGCATAACCACGTGCTGTTGGGACTGCATATGGATGGAAACGAGTGCACAGTGAGTTCTAAGGGCTTTGTAGTTCCGGACAGAGACCCGAAACTAGAGCCTGGGCACATGGCGCAGCGCATCATCTCCACCTCCAAAAGCAAGAAGCGAGGCAGGCCCAGCAGGACTGGGACCTGTTGGGTGTGTGGAGAGTGGGTGGAAGTGATGTTCGAGTGGAAAGGAGGAGTGTCTGGAGAGGTCAGTGAGGAGCCGGTATATATCCACTTGGAGTGTGATGGATACCACCATGACCTGATGGAGAAAGTCGGCCAGGGTTGTTTCCAGCTCACCAGGGCCATACCTGCGGGAGAGATCAAGTTCTTCTTCAGCCACAAGGAGGAAACTATGCTGGAAGTGAACCTACCGAAGGTAAGACTCGTAGACCCTGTGACAGTCGCCTTCACCAAGTGGCCTGAGTTCGCCCCTCACCTTACCGTCACTAAGCTGAACCATATGACAGCCCAGGGCGATATTTGCTCTATCAAGGACCCCTTTGCTACCAAACCCCGCACTCCGCCGCTTATGTACGTCCCTCCTGGCATTGGCATGGAAAAAGTCCCTTGGACTATCCCTATGTCCCTATTCAAAGACTACGTTTTCGACTCTGAAGTAACTCTTAGGCAGGACATGGTCAACAATTGCTTCGAATTCGACTGGAAAACGAGTCGAATTCCAACCCTAGTGAAGGACGAGCCTCAACTAGCAGCCGTTAAAGAGGTCCTAAGGAGTTGTTATCCTCGCTTGTAAGCTTTACATAGAAAGGACTGCTATAAGTACTACTCCGCTGTCGGCTCATCGACTGATATATTTTCGGTCGGAATGAATGCTTTCACTGATTTTTGCAATATTAGCGGAATGGTGGACGGGAATTTGTTCAAATTGGCAGATTTGGATTTAAACTTGAAAGGAGCTGGGTACTCCGAGGAGAAAAACAACCCTCTAAACCCGCCTAATGCACTGGTCAGGTTCAAATTCATGGAAATGCTAGTGCGCATTGCTAAGGACAAATACGTCCGGAACAAGATTACAGCAGACATGGGCGAAGCTATGCAGAAGCTAGTCACAGAACATGTAAACCCCGCAGTTGCCAAGTACTACCATCAAGTGTGGCGTGATCAGCGCTACCTGTGTGAGGAAGTGGACCTGGTCTACAAGGCCTACAAGCCTGTGCTTGACACAGTCTTTCACAAGTTCAGTGGCCGCTACACGAAGCCTGGCAACAAACGCTTTATGAGTCTGGAAGAGTTCACAGACTTCTGCAATGCAGCGGGGTACATCAATGAAACTTTCGTCGCGAGAGAAACTAATATTTGCTTCAACTGTGCGATGATGACGCAGATTGATGAAATTCACAAGCGCAGACACTTGGAAATGTCCTTCGTCGAGTTCTTAGAAGGTCTCGCCCGGGGCGCAGATGAAGCCAACCTTCCTCCTAAGATATCAGAATTCAACGCGCCTCAGCAGCCCGTCGTCAGCACCGAAGAAGGCGAGCAGCCTGTCCAAAGACCAGAGAAGGCGGACTACTCCAACGCCCCTCTCTGGAAGAAGATAGAGAACGCAATGACATACCTGCCACAGCTGTGTCCGCAGTACCAAAAGGAGCCGTTCGCGCCTCCGCCCTACTCCAGCTTCTACCTCTACAGGATGCCTGGCAGCGCAGAGCAGCAGTCCTAATTTCTCCTCTATATTGCTGAACCTGGTATAGGATAGAATAGCTGTGACGCTACGGATGTCCTAAGCGTAATTTAGGCTTTCGATATTAGGTTTTGCTGTGGGACACAGACTATGGTTTTTGTGAATAGAGGGAAGTGCGTTTAGTGTATTCGCAAATGGGCTATTTCAATGCATCGGAATTTAGGTGGTAAATGGAATTAGTTTCCTGCAGACTAAAAGAATGAGGGAGGGCTAGGATTAACTTAGCCTGGCTATCCGCAGGTCAACAGCGGCTCTCCCATCGACTTATCCTTCGCCAGTTTCACCCTAACTACATACGCCATAACCCCAAACACCAGCACAATCAGTCCCATCCCGAACAGCGTCAACACCACGCCCCACTGCCTTTCCTCCTGCTCCACCCGCGCCAGCCCTACTCTCTTCCCCTGCAAGTCAAACAGCATATAGTACTCATGCATAAATCCCGTTCCCAGCACCCAATCCTGTGACCCTTCTCTATACCCCAGTCTCAAATGGCACTGGCCACTCCACACGTCTATATAGTTTTCGGGAGTCAGGCGAGTTTCGATGTCGCCGAAGTGCATAGTGATGTCGGGGAGACCGGTTGGAACCCCCGTCTTACAGTTCCACTTGGAAGTGGTGTCTTTGCAGCGCAGGGAAAGCTTATTACATATAGTGGAATGGAGGATTCGATAGGAGGCCTCGGGGACCATGAGACGGTTTTCGGTTGAATCGATAATAGCACTTTGAGGGGTTGTAATGAGCGGCTTTTCTTCGAAAAAGGCAGTTGTTAGGGTCAGTTCCCAGAGTCCGCGGCTAGTATTGACAGGCACATACATGAAGTCGCTGGCTGAGGAGTAGGCTGACAGGTTCCAGTACCCAAGAGACAGTACAGACTGGCTAGATCTATCCGGATCATTGGGAGTGTAGCGATTGTCGAAATATACTGCGAAGACTGGAGCTGAAATCAGTCCCTGTTCCAACATAGTGGAGACAATATTGGGACTGCCAGGACTTAGACCCTTCCTATCACTTACCAGCACTCCATCTGCCCCGTCGTACCCCAAATCCGCCGATTCCCACACACTTACCACTGTCTGATTCAGCACCCTCATACTTCCCAGCACTACCTCCTCAAGTCCCAGCTCAGCCGCAGCTCCTCCTATTTCCATTCTCTCCACAGGTTGATACGACCTAGAAGCAGACCGGTTAAAGCGCTGGGAAGAAGGACAGTCCCAGCACTGTGCATCATTGACCACCAACACAGACAAAGCAGTGTCAAGAAGGAGGGAGAAGGACTGGGCAGGAGTGCCGAGGGCGGCTAGCACTTCGTAGCGGAGCTGAGGAGAAAGTACGTTTTCTTCGTTGTTCAGGTTGAGGCTGTAGCCGCTGGGAGGTGGGAGGGAGTATGCGAGGTGGAGACAGAGAAGCGAGATTAGTGGAGTTGCCATTTACTAGAGCTGGGAGTAGAGTTTTCTGCTGATAGGACAGTTGTTTTCGTACTGGAGGTGAATGAGGCTGAAGGAGCAGGTAATCATGCATTGGATGTGTATCGAAAAGGGTACTTCTGATTCCTTCTTGGGTTTATTGATGGAACTTAGTGATTAATGCAGCTTGAAGAAAGCTTCGTCTTTCTCAATAGAATCGATTATATTTACAATCACTCAGCAAAAAGCCTCAAAAAGTCCCATGCATTTCGAGGTGAAAACACACTAGTCATACAGACTTCCAGACAATTAGGCATTCCCCCTTTCCCCGCTCCCAGTCTGAGTGGCTCTCCCAGAGCCATCTGCCTCCTTCACTTCCCTATATAGAATGGTGGGCGTCAAGGTCAAGCCCCTCCCCAAGAAGCCAGTCCAGTCCCCCGACGAAGTGGCCTCCATGCTGTCCCAAGCCCAGGAAGCCATCATCACCACTCTTGAGCTGCGCCAAGCCACCATGCACTACTCCGCAGTCTACAACACTGTCTTCAAGTTGGTTAATGCCAAGCACGGGGCGCAGCTCTACGACAGCATATCGATCCTCAAGCCGAGAGTTTCGGAGGCGCTTAGGCAGATTTTTGCGCTGCCGGAAGGACACTTCACTATAGCGCTGGAAAAGCAGTGGAAGGACCACATGATGGCGAAGGTCAACTTGGCGTCGCTGTTCGCCCAGCTGGACGGGTACATAAACGAGCACAAATTGGTGAAAGTGGACGAAATGGTCCTCATCGGCTACCGAGAATTCCTCCAAATCCCAGAAAACCAGAAGCGAGTGCGGTCCTACTTACTCGAATTGGTCGACAAAACCCGCCAAGGAGAGTGGACAGACTCCGAGTCCGTCTCCCAACTCTGCCGAATGCTAGTAGACATCGGCATCAACTCCAAGGAAATCTACCAAACTGTGTTCGAGTCCGCCTTCCTGCAGACCTCCAGACTCTTTTACCAGCGAGAAGCGATGGACACAGTGGCGGTTTCCACCTGGTCTGAGTACCTGAAGTATGCGGAAAAACGCAGGAAGCAGGAACAGTATCGGGTGGAAATCAGCCTGGATGCGTCTACTACGCTGCCTCTTATGCGAGTGCTGAGAGACTGCTTCGTCACTCCTTTCTATGCTCAGCTGACTGAGGCCAGCTCCGGCGTTAGAAAGATGCTGGAGGAAGGCAACACAGAGGACCTCAAAAGAGCCTATGTTCTGCTGAAAGAGGAAATGGACGCTTTTCAAGAACTCAAAATCTGTATTTTCTCCTACATTGTTGACTCTGTCGAGACCACACTAGGCGACCACGACCTTTCCATTCTCCTCAAAGTCCAGCGCCTCTTTGCCCTCAATAACCGGCTCAAGCTACTGCTGTCCACTGCCTTTGCCTCCGACCGTAAGGTGGAAGAAATCGTTTCCCAGGCTTTCGACAAGGTCTTTAGTGCACATTCTGCACTGGGCCAGACACTGGCAGCCTACGTCGACTTGATGATGACGAAGGAAATCAAGCAAATGGCAGATGTGGAAATCGACGCTCTATTGGACAACTTTATGTCGGTGTTTCGGTTTCTCCGCTCGAGAGATGTGTTCGAAGCAGTAAACAAATCGCTGTTCGCGAAGCGACTTTTGCTGCAGACTTCGCTGAATAACGAGGCGGAAAAGGGACTTTTACGCAGGCTTAAAATGGAATGCGGGCCTGCCTATACCCGGAAGGTCGAAGGCATGATCACCGATATTGAAGCCGCCCGCAGCGAGCCTATCTCCGTTACCAAGGAAAACATCCAAATCGAAGTCCTAGTCCTCAAGTCTGTATACTGGCCGAGTGACAGTCTGGAAGCCGCCTTGATGCCTGTGGAACTGGGTCCTTTGGTCATTGCTGTGAACGAGGAATACAGCAGAAAGTTCCCGCAACGGCTGCTGGACTGGAAAACCAACTGTGGAAGTGCGGATATGGTGGGTAGGTTTGGAGACCGCTCATATGAGTTTTTGGTGTCCACCTATCAAATGCTAGTCCTGATGTATTTCAACTCAGTGGAGAAGGTGGTGTATGAGGAGCTGATAACTGCCCTGGGAGTGAAGTTCGATAAGGAGTTTTATAAGCATGTGTTTGGACTCATACATGGGAAACTGGTGCTGAAGTCCACTCATACAAAGGTGTTAGAGCCGGGCTGCGAGTTGTGGATTTCGCCTAAATTCGAAAGCAAACTTCGAAAAATCAAAATAAGCATCATCGCTCCTAAGCGAAGAGATAAACCCATCATCCCAGAAACTACGCCTAGTGACGTATTGGAAACCCGGAAACTCCTCACAGACATGGCCATTGTGCGAGTAATGAAGGCGAGACGAGTGCTCGAGCCGCCTCTACTGGTCGCCGAAGTAATCCGTCAGCTGAGTAGCAAATTTCCCCCTGAGCCGAAAGACATTAAAGCTCGCACGGAAAGTTTGATCGAGAGGGAGTATTTGAGGCAAAGCGAGGATGGAAGAATAGAGTATGTGGCTTAGTTCCTAGACCTTCCTTACATAGATTGCGCAGAGGTGGTCCTGCTGGCTGTATATACAGCAGTTGAGAGATAATTGGTCCATGTGAATTACACAATTGTTCCGTAGTGCGATACTCAATATAGCAATGAAGGGTGTTTCTCTCATGAGGAACGAGGTAGGGAATAGGCTGAGTAGTGCTGTCCTAGCGAATTGAGCAGTCCTATATCGCTAATAGTGACCTGATCCGTAATTAGCCTAACTACACCAATCCTCTATATGTGCAGAAACCGACTAACCCCAGTTCGCCCTATAGTCCCCAAGCACAGTGCCCCTAGAGTCCACAGCCATCAACACTAGAATAAAGAAGCAATGGAAAGTCTGCCTGTAGTGGTAGTGGTGGTCACCCTCTTCGCCGTGGTCTACACCGTCTACATCCACTCACAGGAAGTCGCCGCACTCGAAACCCGCCTCCAGCAGCTCGAAACGCTTCCCCTGCCCGCTCCTCAGAAGCACAGAAAGCTCGCGGAAGTCCCGCAGCCGCCACCCGTCCGTCCTTTGCCTGCTGCTAGGAGAGAGGAAAGGACTGTGGAGTATACTGAGAGAGGCATGGAGACCGACCCTGTGCCGGAGGAAAGTAGGAAAAGGACGAGGGCGGACTCACAAACGAGCGAGAGGGAGGAAATACGGCGGAGGGCAATTGGCAGCAATGGGAAAAGCAGGCAGGACAAAGCGGCGGCCTACTTCAACAGCAACTTCCAAAGGTCCAAAGAGCGCTTTATGGCTTCGGTGAGCGATTTGGCGAAGAAGCCGAAGCCAGAGCCTGAGGCCAAGTATGAGTCGCCCAAAGCTGGAAGGAGCGAAACTCTCACCTACACCTCTCCCTCAGAGGCACAAAGTGCCCAGAGGGCGGAGTCACTGCATAGGGAGGAAAAGCCTGCGGGACTCTTTGCACCGCAGCAGCCTGCAGGCGGGGCTTTGTTTTGCGCCAGCCCTGCTCCAGCTGCAGTGGATTCAGGCGCTTTGAAGCCCTCGGTTAGTGAGCAAGTGCAGCAACCCAGCCCTAGTAGTCTCTTCGGGGTTTCGGCTCCTCCTTCAAATCCCCCTCCAACTACGGGTGCAAGTCTATTCCCCAACTTTTCCGCCCCCAGCACTGCTCCTACTCAGCCAGCCTCCACTCCTGCAGTTCCTTTCCAGCCAAATATGAACTCTGGCTTGTCTATCACTAGTTCTGCCCAGCCCACTGCCTCGCCTGGACCTTCTACCTCTGCCCAAACGCCTAGCACCTTATTCGGACCCACTAACCAGAGTATGTTTGGAGCTGGGGTAATGGGGCAGGCCGCCCCCAAGCCTCCGAGTCTAGTGCAAGCACCTCCTCCCACCTCTACTCCTAGTCTCTTTGGAAGCCTGGCTCCAGCCTCCGAGAAGCCTGCTGATACCCAGGCTAAAGCTCTGTTCGGACCATCAGCTGGAGGGTTCCCTGGTGCTACCAACTCTTCGCTTTTCGGCACTCCGAAGTCAGAGCCTGTCCAGCCTCCTCCAATAGAGCCCGCGGATGCAGCGAAGTCAGTCTTCCCAGCGACTTCCACTCCTTCCCTCTTCTCCGCTCCTACGGGGAACGCTGCAATTCCCCAATTTGGCTCTTCATCCACCCCGTCTGGCCAGGCCCCTCTTTTCGGATCAACAAGCACCCATGCCTCAGGCAGTCTATTTGGAAATATGGCTTCCACAGCTTCTCCAAACACTCTGTTCGGGAGCGCTATGAAGCCTGCAGAGGGCGGAATGACCAGCAGTCTATTTGGCACTCTGCCTTCTGGCTTCAGCCAGCCAGTTCAAGGAACGGGGCCTGGGTTTGGCTCAGGACCGTCTAGTCTGTTTGGTGGAGTGCCTTCCGGATCTAGTCTCTTTCCGACTAACACTAAGACTTAGGCTATATGGAGGATTTACGACATCTAAATCAGTAGTAAGGGAAAACTCATACTTCTGCCAATCTAATCCCTTAAGAAGCCACAATAGCCCCATTTAGCACCTAATTAGCCTTATTCTATGCTACTATGGACTTGAGCGTGGCTCCGAAAGGCACAAATTCAGTCCAATGGCTCCACGAGTCGCTTTCTCTATACAGCTTTTGCATAGTCTTGGCCAGCGAAGGCTGCAGCAGTCTGCTGTCCAGCTCAAACAGCCACATCACAAGTCCCCAACAGACCATTGAAAGCAGCGGGAAGGTGGCGGCAATAGTCCTTTTCTCCGCTCCCCAGTGCAGCATGGCTAGTTTGGAAGTGCCGGTTAGTACTCTGGGTAGCATGTATAGGGCTATCTGCCCCGTTATCACTGTTTTTGCTCGAAATACCAATAAACCTCCAATTAGTCCTGCGAGCAGCGTATGCCAGGCGGCTTTCCCTCCACTTAAGGCTTCGAAGAGCAGGACACAGGTCTTGTAGATCCCCACGAATGCAGCCAGGCGGCCTGCGTGTTCCTTCGTCATTTCCACGATCGACCCTAGTCGTTTCAGCAGTGGGCCGCTTTGGAACAGCAGTGAAATGACCAAAGAGTGGGTGAACCGCACCTTTACTCCATATGTAAGGCCAGAGTTCATGCCCTTCAGTACCTGCAGTAGGGCTGTAGTCGTAGGAGACATCTGCGGCATTTTGAGTAGTGCATCTACTAGGGAAATGAAGGGCTATAGTGATGGAGTGCCCGATTTGCTCCGAACTCTTCGACTGCTCTGCTCATACACCCAGACTGCTGCGGTGTGGACACACCTGCTGCGAGCAGTGTCTCAACCACGTCATCAAGGACACTCAAATCGCCTGTCCAACATGCAGACTGATCACGGTCACTACGAGCATTACAGCGCTTTCCAAGAACTTCACAGTGCTGGATCTGGTCTCTAACGCTGCGGAGCAGGGCCAGTCCCCGGCGCCTAAACAGCACCTGGAGACCCACTGTCTGCAGCACCCTGAGGAACAAGCAATTCGGTACTGCCTGGACGACGCTATTAGTGTGTGTCCGGAGTGCATTTTGACTCATAACGGGCACAAGTTGGTGAAGCTGAATGACCCCTGTGAGGACTAAATAGGTCTGGAGCTGCAGCTGCAAGTCAAGGGAATGGGGGAGCGGGTGAGGGAAATGAAGGAAGTTGCACAGGTGAAGAAGCTGGAAATGCAGCAGAAACACGAAGGCATCATCGTCGGACTCAACAGGGAAATCGAAAGGATCGAAGCCAGTTTCAGAGAAATCTACGAAAGATTGGAAGAGCGGAAGAACGAGTTGAAGGGGAAAATTGCAGAGGAAATGAAGGAAGAAGAGGGCAAAGTGGCTCAGGAGCAGCAGGAAATTGACTCTCATTTAGACCTTCTGGAGGCCTCGAATGCCCGTCTCTCAGTCTTGCTGGACTCCAAAGACTCTCCGCAGCAAGGCGCCTTAGTCACTCTCAAGCGGGATATTCACCAGTTGACGACTACTTCGCTGCAACTCAGCACGATTGACACTTCCACCTCGTTCACTCCCAAAGCGCAGTTCAACTCCAAGTCTTTGGAGCAGGAAATCAATCGATATGGGGTAGTAACCGTGGGCGATGATATCATCGAGCCCGCAGTGTTCCTATTCGGCACCCAGAACCTGATACTGAAGTACAGCCTGTCCCAGCAGAGATGGACGCCTGTGCAAGTGGCGGAAAGCAGTGGGTACGAGTTCAAGAACTTCGCCAGCATCGTAGCTTTGCCCAACAGCATACTCATCACTGGCGGGGCCAAATCCAACGAAGTCTTCGAGTTCAGAGTGGGCAAAATCGTCAAAAGGTGCAATATGCTACACGTCCGCTCCTCCCACAACGCTGTCTACTTCAAAGGAACTGTGTACTGCATTGGCGGGTACAGTGGCACAGCCTGGCACGACAAGTGCGAGAAAATCCCCACGTCCACCTACAACTCCACAGCCATTGCCAGTATGAGCCAGCGGAGATGCGCCTTTTCCTCCAGCGTGTGCAGTCGACTCATCTACGTGTTCGGCGGGTATGACGGCGCCAGGTACTTGGACGGGATCGAGAGGTACTCAGTGGACCAGGACCGGTGGGAAGTGCTGGCCTGTGTGCTGCACAAGCCGCTGCAGAACACAGGAGCAGCCTACTACGCAGAAAACAAGATAATGGTGGCTGGGGGTTACAACGAGAAAGGCACACTCAGTGTAGTGCGTTCCCTCGACGTAACGACCTTGGAATGGACCACTCTGCCGAACATGTCCAACACGCGGTACCTCATGAACAAGTTCCACTACTGCGCAGGGGCAGTGTACGCCATTGGAGGGTCCGCTCAGGGACAATATATCGAGTACTTCCTTGTGTCGGAAGGCAGATGGGCGTCTCTGAAGTCGTATAAGGACTACACGGAGGACACGATGTACAAGTGGGCGGCCGTGATCACGCATGAAACCCTCGCAGGCTAGGCTAGAGCTTTAGTCTCTTTAGCTGGGCGGGCACTGATTTGTGTGGAAAGTCTGACTATGGACAGCAAGCCTAAGTACTGCCTCTCCCTGCCTTCCTTGCAGGGCTAGAAGCAGTACTCATAGGTGCTATAGCTCTGTCGACTGCAATCTATATCCTACTCACTCTACAGCCTTCCCTAGTGATCTCTCCCACGGACAGAAATCTGACCAGTGGGTCTCCCGGCACCTTCTTCCCTCTCCTTCTCCCAGGCATTTCCTCGCTCCGCCCCACCCAGTACTCTCCCCAGTGTTCGTATAGCCTCCGTTACCTGTGCATTTCTCTCCTCTCTCTCAAGTCTCATATGCAGCTTCAAATGGTAATCCAGTGAGTGCTTATAAGGGAAGGTCTTGCGACAGAGAGGACACAGGTAGGGCCGGAGCATGAGGTGGCAGGCCTCGACGTGTTTCTTGCGGTTGTAAGTGGTAGTGAAGAAGCGGCCGCAGCTGGCATAAGGACAAGGTAGCTGTTCCATTATTAACCCAGAAAAGGTAATTCGCTCGTATTTCAGCCAGCTATAGCTGCTTTCCGAAATATTGGAAGCGGAATTTCCCCAATTGTCCTAATTCTGAGAGAACAATCGCTACTAATAAAGCTGACAATATTGTTTAAAAAAAAGCTTGTTATCTCTGATTTACTGCATAAATGTCCATTTCATTGCCTTTCCCTGGCTTTCGGAGTTAGTTTCCGCAGCCTTCCTTCCAAAATATCTAATTTTCTTCCTTTCCTCACAGTTTCCTCATATACTCCCCTCCCTCTTGCTACCCTAAGCCCTGCACTGCCAATTAAGCACCAAAGTCCCCCCAGCATTCTCACCCTTCTCTCACATTCTCCCAGGCAATTCCCTGCTATTTATGTGGACTGCACTATGGAGCGCGCTTGCGCTCTGCCGCTTGGCCCGAAGTGTCCCCAACTCCCCTGCAGAGTCCTACCCGCCTTCCTACGCCTTTAGCACAGAACTAGAGTTGCGGGACAAGGTGCGGTATGAACTTCCAGTCCTCATCGGCTCTCCGTCCCAGGCCTTTTCTTTAGCGATCGACACCACTGTGGCCTATATAGCGGTTTTCGACAGTGACTGTTCGGAGTGTGGGAAAGGACCCAAATATAGTCGAAAGGACTCCAATACTTACCAACTGGTGAGTAGCGGCACATTCCTTAATGTGACTGGGGTAAGAGGGAAAGACACTGTGTTGGTGGCGGGGTTGGCAGTGCCGGACCAAGACGTTGTGTCGGTTCTGGGCAATGCGGGCGGGGCGCTGCATTCTCCAGTGGGAGTGCTGGTATGGTGCATGTAGGGCTTGGGATTGAGGAAATCGCTGCTGGAGCCGCTCACTTTCGTGGAGAATTTGAAGCGACTGGGACTTATTTCGAGGGCGGTATTTGCGGTTTATCTGGGAAAGTACTTGGAACTCCCTGTACTTTCCTTCGGAACCTGGGACTTGCAGCGGTACTCCACCAGTCCAGACTTCACCTACCTCCAAGCCGACATCTCAGCAGGTCTCTGGGCCTTCACAGTGGCCAACGCTGCCTTCGGCAATATCACCCTTCAGTCCGCCTCCTCCCCTGCAGCAATTGACTCTTCTGAGAAGAAACTGGTGGTTCCGAAGGCAGTGTACGACCCAATCCGCAAGGCAATCTGTGACAACGTGGAGTGCTTTGGGGATAACCACAGTGTTGGCTTTACCTGCAGTAACCTCGCTAACTCACTCAGACCCAACCTCACCTTCACGCTCAACTCCCTGCCTGTCACCATTTCCCCTGACTTCTACCTCGGCATTCGCATCCGCAAGAAGAGTCTGGACAAGTGCATTTTGCAGCTAGACTGGAGAGAAGCGCAAGAGACTTGGTTGCTGGGGTTTCCCCTCATGCGCAGTAATTACCTCCTCTTCGACGTTGAGACCGGAGTAGTGGGTGTGGCGGCCGCCAGACAGGAAGACGATATACCGCAGTGGGTGTTTTGGCTGCTGGCGCTAGGGGTGTTGGTAGTGCTAGGGACGCTGGTGCTGATGCTGCTGTTTTGTCTGGGCTATGAGAATTGCAAGATCTGTGGAGGACAGCAGGCTGCAGCCACTGAAGAGTCCCTACTGCACTAATCTCAGTAGATTCATGGTCTGAGGCTGTTTGTATGAACAGCGGTACCATCACATTTTTATTAGGCAATTATCTGACTTGTAGCTGTATATTGGCTATTTCATATAGAGGAAAAGCTTCGGACATACTTTGCGCCGAGAGTTACTTTTCCTCTATATCGCCAATACCATGTCTACTTCTACTGCTAGGAATTAACGCCCTGCAAGCAACGGCTCTGTAAGCTCCTTCGACCCCGCTGACTTCCGCAGGCAGCAGCACAGGCCCAGTCCCGCCGCAGCCAGAACGACCAGTACTAGTGCTCCTACGACCCACCACAGCATACTAGAGGGCTGCTCCGGGGTGTTAATCGAAGGCACCAGTCCGATTTGCACATTTTCCATATCGAAAAGTGCATAATAACTCCTCATAAAGGCAGCACCAAGGATCCAAAACGTCCCTGGAGCCAGCAAAACCCTGCATACTCCTCTTTCCTCCTCAACATAGAAGTGAGCTGTGAGCTCGAAGGGACTTCCATCTATCGTGAAAGTCATTACTGGAAGTTGCGCTATGTCGGAAGTCACACAGGGGAAAGCGATTAGGTCCACTGCAAGCTCGCAAGTCCGGGAAGTGCAAAGTGCCTTGCGAATTACCTCGAAATCACTGTTTGGACACATTAAGTAGCTGGTGCCTGAGTCCAAGATAGCGGCCTGGGCACTATCTGTTACCTCTTCTTCGCCCAATGATACTGAATTCAGAACGAAAGTCCAAAGTCCAGACTGGCTATGCACCCGAATATAGGAGAAACCTTGGCCGTAGGAGTACTTGTGGGTGTCCCAGGTGCCGAAGGAAATCGAGGAGGACAGAGTTCCTTGCCCTTTCGTATCATTCAAATAGATAGCGAATACGGAAGTGTCGATTAATCCCTGCGCTTTGAAGGTTTCCACAAGTGTGGCTTGCCCGTCACTCAGGGTATTAAAGGCCAAACCCACGATCCCATCCGCCCTCAAAGCCCACATATTCTGACTCTTTTTCATCAATAACAGCGGGTGTCTACTCACAGAATAGTCCACACTGCCTAATTCCACTCCCACAGTCTCATAGCAGAGTCTGGCAGTGCCTCGTCCAGACCCATACTCCAGGTCGTAGAGACTGTCTGTGGGCCTGTAGGAGGTGGACTGAGAGTGGTTAAAATGACTAGCGCTGTAGCAAGTGGAGCAACGGACGTCATTAACCCAGGTCCAGGAAGACCCTGTGTCAAAGAGGAGTTGGAAGGTTTGGGCAGGAGTGCCGAAGTGGACTTCTCCGCTGTATTGGGCCTGGGTGGACCTTACGTTTAGTAGGTTGTTTAGAGGCATTTCCCACTCGCCTGCTCTGCTAGAGACCTGATTTGGACTTCTCCACCGGGCATAACCCGGCACAGTTACTCTCTTCAATGGTACTTCAAAGGCCACCACAACGACAATAAGCCCGAGCAGCCGCACTACCATTTACCCCTTAGCGCCTACTCTTTAGCAGCGCATACATCCCAACCACCATATGGTCAATGCTGTAGGCTGCCCTGGGAGTCTCCGTCTCGTCCGCTCCATACTCCGAATCAGCTTCCGAGGTATCCACCTGTTCTCTGCTGAGAGGGCCCAGTTTGGAGTCCAGAGACCCGAAAAGCAGCTGCGGGTCGGAGTCTTCGGACATGCTTTCCGAACTGAAAGGGTTGATGCCGCTGAGAGTGATTTGGTACCTTTGCATTATATGGCGGAGTATGGGTTGCTGGAGAGTGGTTATATATGTGGTTAAGCTCTACTGTCCTCCTGCATCTCAACTGCTCCCTATGACAATAAGCAGCCTAGGCTTCTACGAGTCCAGCAACTGAGCCACGAAACTCCCCTTCGGCCTTACTCCTCTGGGCTCGATTTCAGGCCTTCTGTTCAGCTTCCTGCGTAGCGACATGGCTTCCTGCTGCTCTCGCTCCAGCCTCTGATCCAGCTCTAACTGGTGCTGTTTCCGCTCTTCTTCCATGCGCTTTAGCCCTGAGTCGACTCGGTCCTGCAGCCCTTCCTGCCCCGTATCTTCGCTTTGGCGGAAGACAGAGCGCGTCCTTCGGTGCGAGGACAAGACTTCGTTCCTAGCGTTGTCTCTGCGTAGCTTTTGCTGGATGAGTTGCTGGTCGAAGGTAGAAAAGGAGGCTAGAGTGGGGGTAGGGAGGCGAGGGGTAATGTAGTGCTGAGATGCAGCAAGGAAGTGTGCAGAAGGCGGCAGGGACCCATCTCTCCCCAGTTCCTCCCGAAGCATCATAGGAGACTGGGTAACTTCCCTGGACAGTGCAGTGGAGGCACTGCTCATATCCCCCCTCCTGGGCAAGTCTCCAAAGCAAGGCCTGGAGTCTGAACTCAGCTCCAACTCCAGTTCTGCCAGCAGGGCACTGGGGGATAGGGCGGTCTGCGGGACCTCTCGGAAGGAGGCAGTGCCGAGGCGAGAGACTGGGGCAGTGCAGGCGACCATGGAACTGTGCGACTCCCGGGTAAAACTAAGGTCCTCTTCCCTAGCATTCACTGCAAACTGGCAAACTAGCTCTGCTTCCGCTAGCGATTTCCGCAAATTCGTCCTTTGCTTCATCAACACTTCCAGTTCCTGCACTGATAAGCACTGTCCGATGGACGCGAATGGGTCCTCCCAGGCTGTTTCCTGTCCCTTTGAGGCTAAAAACTCCCTCAAAGTCGCAACTTCTCGCTGCAAAGACCGCACAAAAGCCAAATCTTGCACCGATATGCTCGATTTCTGTAGTCTCAAAGGCACCTTTTTCGCTGCATCCGCGAACTTCAGTGCATAAATCGTCTCCTCAATATGGTCATTGGCCGGAGAAACAGTGACAAGGAAGCACGGAAAGCCGCCGATTACCGCACTTTGGAGCAGTCTGGGCAATGTAGCGCCTCTAAACAGCGAAACTGCGAGTTTGCCAGTGTTCGCCAGGGTGGAAATGACCTTATTCAGGTGAGTTATTGATAGATGCAGAGAGTACTTATCAGCTGTTTTTTCCCCTTTGTAAGAGCGTTCAGACCCTGCGATTTCCCCTAAGTCCAGCGAAATAGAGCGGAAACAGCCGCGCTTTGAGGCACTTTGAGAGGTCAAATGGAAGCGAAAGAGGGTGCTGCAGGCACAGGCGGGGTAGGGAGCCTGGCAGGCGCTATCGATAGCATTGGTCAGGTGAGGGACGGCTTCTTCCGCAGAAGAGACAGGAAAAGCAGCCAAGCCCGCTATGTACAGGCCTGTATCTGTGGATTCTTTGAGAGAGAGTGGAGTGGCCAGGCCTTGAGGCTGCAGTAAGTCGTATATCTTCTCCTTGTAGACTAAAAGCGCACTCACAGTCACAGCGTAAGTCCGCTTGCTGTCCTGAACTAGTGTGAACAGGGCCTGGGTGCACTGCCAAGAAAGGCAGTTGTGCCTTTCTGAGGCGCTTTTGCCCACTAAGACCTTGGTCTTGCCGGAGCCGGTGGGACCGTAGAGCAGCACTGCAGCGTTGAAACCCTGGACAGCTCGCTGCACTGCCCCCTGTGCAAAGGCCGCTATGTCTTCTCTCTGCCGTTCTTCACTCCAAATCCCTTCATATCGGCTGCTGAAGCGATTCCTCGCATTCATCACAGTGAGTGATTTTCCGTCCACTTCAATAACTCCCTTCTCCTCCCAGTCCGCAGACACCACTCGCCCCACAACAACGCCCACAGCCATAGTGGCGCCCTTCATATCTAATGCAAAGAGGAAATGCGGAACTCTATCTACTCCATAACGCTGGACGAAGCGTTGGAAGCAGTGGGCGGCCACCACGCCTACCAACTCCGAGTAATGGGTGTGGGCGGAGTGCTGGGAGCTGCTGTGGGAGTTACACTCAAGGCAGAGGAGTTGAGGAGGGGAAAAGGCTACTTGGAGGAATTCGGAGAGGGAAATATGAGAGACCTCGACTCAGTCCTATTTCTAGGTGCGGCTATCGGAGCCTTACTTTTCGGTCTCCTCGTGAACTGTTTAGGCCGGAAAAAGAGCCTGTTAACAGGCTGCTTCGCTATGACGGTTTCAACCGCTGCTACTTCCGCCAGTGTCAGCAGTGCACTTCTCTACCTCACTTTACCGATTTGCAGCTGTGCAATTTCAGGAGTCAGTCTCACAGCTGTCCTAGCAATGGTGGAGACTTCAAACGCTCACTTCCGCGTTTGCAGTCCTGCAGTGTTCCTCAGCACAGTACTGACAGGCTATAGTGGCTTAGGACTACTGGCAGTTTTCCTGCCGAAGTGGAGACTGATGTGGGTGATATGTGCAGTTGTGTGGGTTTGTGCGTACTTGCTTGCGGAACAGCTGCTGGAGTCGCCATGTTATTTGGCAGTGGTGAGAGGGAAATATGGACAGGCGAGGAGTATTTTGCAGCAAATCGCTGAAATCAATCAAAAGTCCAAGTTTTCAGACATGTTGGAAGGGGAAAAAGTTATCGGCTATCTCGAATTTTCGCAAAAAAGTGATACAAAAAAGGAATCCAACCCTGAATCTCCTAGACTGTCCTTCGCCCCAATTACCAAAGGCATCACCAGCGTTTCCCAGGCTGAAAACACCCATATAAGCCGCTACTTCTACTGGCATTTGGTCTGGCTGCGGTCTCTGCGCCGTCCTTACCTGTCCTGCACTGTGCTTTGGACCTGCTTGTTCTTCGCAAGCAGCAGTTTGGTGGGGGTGAATAAGGAGGCACTGGAGTACGGCGGAGCCCTGGGAGTTGTGGTGGGCCTATGGCTGCTGCTCTTATTGTCTCAACGTGTGGGTCGAATCCCTGCCCTGTTGGTAGCCTTCGTAGTGACTGGACTCAGCTGTCTGCTGGGAAGCTTACTACTCGCCAATCCTTGCCACTCCACTTCCATCTGCAACGTCAACAAGGTGTTTTCCACTGCTGTCTTCTACACCGGGTTCATTGGAGCTGGATCCGCCCAATGTGTTTTGCTCCTATATACAATTGAGCTGTTCCCTAGCGCTGTCCGCAGTCTGAGTCTCGCTGCTGTGTGGGCCTGCTGCGGAGTGCTGGGCTCTGCTTGCCCTGTGGTGCAGTATGTGCAGTTCAGTCCTGTCCTTGTCAGCGGCCTGTCGCTGCTGTTCCTATCTCCCTTGCTGTGCTTTATGAAGGAAACTGTGGGAGAAGACCAGTGCGACTACATCCAGGAGGAAAAGGAAGATATGAAGAATCCGGCGGATTTGAGCCAAATTGAAGTGCACACTCTACCTACTTCGGGCCCAACTTCTACCAATCCGTTCTCTTTCCAGCCTTTCAATGAAGAGGAGTAGCTATTACAGCAGTTCGTAGTCTTCTTCAGGCTGCCGCGCTTTTTCAAATAGGCACTTCTCTAGCCAAGTGACAGACACCAATTTCGCATTAGTCTCACTCATCACCTCATCATCCAGCCCGCCACTCTCTGGCATTATAACATGCGTAGTGCGCTTCTCCACATGGTCTAAGTAGGAAGCGCCTAAGACTCTGCACAGGGCCTGCACGTGCTCGGAGTAGCCCAGACTCGTGACAGTGCAGTCGTTTAGCAGCTGCACACTCACGTCTAGAGGAATGCGGGAGGGGGGAGTGGGCTTCAGAATAGGCGGCTTGAGGACTGCGCCAGGGCAGTCCAGTAGACAATTAGTGCGTTTGGAAGGGGTGAATGAGGGAAAAGGACTGACTTTGTGGTAAAGGCCGATGTGGCCGACTCGGATTCGTCGGTCTTTTTGGGCGTTTTCGATGGTGATAGTGGCTCTAGAGAAGCAAGAGGCGGGGAACTGTGTATAGTGCACCTCTGTGAGTTCATACTTGGCCATTCGGCAGCCTTTCGTGACAGGGGCTTCCACCCTATCGACCAGCACCACTTTGTCCTTCATGAGTCGGTCAGAGCCCGCTTCGACTCGGAAGAGCACTCCGGTGATGACGCCCAGACGCACTTCTTGCACTGCTGTGGATTCGAAAGTCAGCTCCAGACTGACGTGATTGGCCTCCGCTTCCCACACCTCCCTGCAGTCCTGCGACTTGATGAACTCAAAAGGAGTGATACTGAAGCCTGGCAGGCGCACTCGCTCGATCTCGTAGGCAATGGCCCGCATAGAGTTTATAGGTGGTGGCTCTGGACCCTCCCTAGGCCATAGAGCGTTGGCTGTGGGCTGGCCAGGGCCAGTGAAGGGCTGGGGCGGAGTGGCTTGAGACTTCTCACTTGGACGGAGGTCTGTGACCCTATGGCAATATATGAAGACTTACCCGGAGCTGGAGCGTCGCAAGGTGAAGAAGAACGGCTTTGCTTGGCCGCCACACTTCCTGCAGCTGCTTGCCTACTGCGCCCTCACCTTCCAACTTCTAGTGACCGCAGTGTGCCTGGCTCCTCTGTTCCCCCGTCCTCTCAGCGTACACCCCACCTAGATCCACTTCGTAGTCGTGAGCGGGTCCTTGCAAGCCACCGTGGCGCTCCTCGGCTTCCTCACCACTCGCTCAGACCCCACCGACCCTGCCGTCTACGAATACCGTCGAGCCATCGCTCTAAAGTACCTCCCACACAGTCAATTCTTCGACATGACTCGCTTTCCGTCCCTCTGTACTATATGCAAAACTAGTGTCAACGGCAAGTCCAAGCACTGCGGCTTCTGCAACCGGTGCGTGCATCGGTTCGACCACCACTGCAAGTGGCTGAATAACTGCATTGGCGAACTGAACTACGGCCTTTTTCTGTTGCTGATATCGGTACTGGATCTGTCGGAAGTGGTGTTTTTGGTGTACTGCGGAGTGTTTTTCCAGGTAGCGGCAGAGGACGACTTCGACCGAAATTGCAAGGATTACGCTGGATGGGCTGCGAAACCTGTCATTTTGACTGTAGTGGGCTTCAGCTGTTTAGTGGCTTTCGCCATCTTTCTCGGCCTCGCCAACCTGATCGTCCTCAACATCTGGCTGCGCCGTTACAAACACATGACTACTTACGAGTACATCGTGCAGCAGAGAAAGGCAGCGGCCAAGTACAAGGAGCAGCATGTGCCCAGCGAACAGATTGAGCAGTTTTCCATGTCGCAAATGCCCTTAGTTAGAGGGGGTCGAAGGGCTGGGCCAGTGCCTTCGGACCCTGCGCCGTCATTACCGATGGCACTCAGTGACTTTGGGAAAGAAGGGCATAAGTCTACAGCTGCGGTGTCTCCTGAGGCTCAAATGGACAGCTGGTCGTAATAGGTAATGGCAATTCTCTGTTTCAGTACTATTCAAGTAGTGCTCAAAGTTGCAATTTCAAGCCCATCTGACTCTACTTTAGTCCAAAAGACCAAAATAACTCCCAGCTTCCCAATCCATTCCCCCACTTCCCTGAAATACAGAAAAGTCCAGTCGCGTTACTTCACCTGGTAACGAATAACTCTTAATGGCTTGGCCCTTCGTCTTGCTGTGCATCTGGAGCGGCAGTGCAGCTTTGGCAGCGGTACTGCGCAGTTCCAAGTCCGCCCGCAGTCCTGCCAGCTACGCGCTGCTCGTGCTTTCGCTGGGACTGTGCTTGACCAAGGCGTTGGGACAGTGGCTGCCCTACGCGGACTCTACGCTATTCAGCCTCTTGCTGCTAGGGGTTGCAGTCGTGGTGTACCCGACAGCTTTACTCAAGCAGTCGAAGGAGCGGTGGTGGGAAGCGGCAGTCTATCTCTCCTCAGTGCTGCTTATGTGTCTCTTGCTGGAAATGGGCAAAACGCTGCTGCTCGATGCCTCGGGCAGGGAGGGGGAAAAGGCGGTGCTGCGCGGCCTGTGCATTGCCGCAGGTCTGGGCGCGTACGCAGTCATGGCCCTTTTGCAAGGGGTCGGAGTCATGCTTTACCCGGAACAGGCGATGCAGCCACTAACGGCCGAGTACCGACTCACTGCAGAGTTCAAGGCCAAGTACGATGAACTGCAGCAGCAAATCCGCGACCTCTTGCTTTTCTACACATACCGCGGAGTGCCAATGCCTCGATTCAAGGAAAAGCAACTCAACGAACTCACAGAAAGGGCAGAAAGTTGCAACGAAGAAGCGACTTCCCTGCTTTTCAAGCCTCAAAGTGAGCGTCTCGCCCTGTATTTCCGTATTTTAGCAGGTGTTTCCGTCTCAGTTCTGTGTGGACTGCTCGCAGGCTTTTATGTGTTGGAAGCGATTATACGAGTGGTGATGTCTCCTTGCGGTTTGGACTGCGGGTATGCCTTTTCGTTGCCCTGGGTGAGCGGCTTGGAAGGGTTGAGTCTACTGTATATAGCGGCAGGTATGGCGGTTTTGCAGGTTTTAGCAGCGATTGCAGGCCTCGTATCTCTCATAGGGAACAAAGTGAGTGAAGAAGCGCTGTACGTGAGCATGGCAGGGACTGTGGCAGTGTGCGGCCTGGCGCTGCCCTCCGCCCTGCACAACCTCTTCCCCCGGCTGCATGGTGTGGGCCACGGAGGACTGGTGACTACTGCAGAGTGTGTGGTGCAGTGCTTCCCCTTCGCAGCAGTGCTGCTGTGCACAGCTGTACGGGCGTGCAGGAAGACCACGCTTCCTGGGTATTAACACTTCGGCTTCCTTATAGATAATGGGGGAAGTGGGTTGTGTAGGGACTAGGCGAATTGATGAATTGGCGGAATGCTAAAGTTGCACTGTCTACTTGCAGGCTGTGCAAAATAAGGAGTTACTCAGATTAGCACTGGTACTGTATCCCCTCAATTATACCTATTTCCGTAAAGAGGAAAAGCAGCTATTCAGCTGCCTATCAAGTTTCCAACTGCTGCCACTCCCAGCCAGTTTCCGCTTGTTTCTACTACTTCCTACTTAAGTCACTTGGAAACAAAGTGACGCATAGGATGGTACGACCCCGGCCCAGGGGCATCCGAGGGCTTGAACAGGCCCACGCGGGGACTATGCGATATGAGCACTCCGGGACTCTTCTGCCTCATTTGCTCAGCGTTGTACTCGCCAGGGCCTGGCAGCTTCTCGCGAACTGTCACCAACTTAGGCGCCTTGCCGAAGGAACAGCCCTTAGCTCTCGAGAAGTCGGACTACCTGGAAACTACCATGGACAGGAACTCTTGGTTCGACTGCGAGTGGGAGAAGCTTTTGAAGGGGTTGCTGAGGTTGGAAAAGCGCTTTCCTTCGACTTTCGGCAGACTTACACTCGCACGGTCGTCCGCAGCCCACATTTCCCCGGCCATCGCAGCCATCAGTTCATTCAAGTACTGCACAGTTTCAGGTGTCGGCAGGCCTGTGATCTTAAGGTCATAGGAAATGAGGTTGTGGAGCGCTGCAGAGAACTGGCCGAAGTAGGGGTTGCGGTTGAAGCGGCGGGCCAGTTGGCTGTCGCCCTGGTTCTCGGCTTCAGGGTCGTTGTACTCCTCTTGAGGCTGGACTGCCTCGGGGTTGTCGGCTGGAGCTTCTTCCGCCACTGCTTCTCCGGCCTCTTCTGCGCCTTCTTGGGCTGGGTCGAGACCTGCTTCCTCGGAGACTTCCTGCCCGGCGGCCTCTTCCAGTCCTTCTCCTGCTTCCTCGTAGTCCGCCTGGGCTGGAGCTTCTTCCCCGGTGCCCTCATACCCCTCCCCGACCGGGGCCTCTTCTCCAGCGTCTTCCAGGCCTTCTTGAGGGACGGATTCCTCCGCTCCCTCCTGTACTCCTTCCTGCACCTCTTCAGCCTGCAGATCCGCTTGTTCTGGCACCTCTTCGGTCATTATCCAGCCAGTTACTATGGAAACCCCACTACCGACAGACCTAGCAGCCCACTAAGGACACTATTAATAGATGAAGGCGCAGCGCAGCTCTCTGGGCGCATCAATGCGAAAAAGCCTGCCTTCGCCCCACCCTCGCACCACCCTCTCCAAGCCGCAGTCCTGCCACCACTCTCCCAAGCTTTCCAGCACTCTCACCAGTCCTTCGAAGTCTCTCTTTTCTCGCGGAAAAGCTTTGGAACTGCTGCTGCAAGAGGACTTGAAGAATGCGAAGCTGATGGGTAGGAGGAGTGAAGTGGCGGCTGTTGGGAGAGTATTGGAGGCGGTGATGGAGAGGTCTCAGGAGTTTAAATCTGTGCTGGGACTGGTGCAGAAGCGATACGAAGCAATGATCGAATCCGCCGCATCAGAGACCGAAAGCGCACAACTCGCCCTCGAAAAGCAGCACGAAGAAAAGCGGCAGCTCCTGAAGCGCATCGACGCTCTGTCCTACGAAAACAGCCAACTCAAAGGACAGGGCGACCGACCACCCCGTCCTCCCACCAGTCCCAAAGCTCTGTATGACAGTACTGAGAGACTGGCAGCCTGGGGCAAGGTCCACCACTCCCACCACCAATCCATACCAGAGGGAAAAGTCGTGATTCCCAGACTCAACTTGGGCCTCATTGGACAGCCGCAGTCTCCCGCAGTCAAGCGAGAACCGATTTATATAGAGGATATGTAGGCTAAGTGTGAGAGCACTGATGTATACTATTGGCACTATCGAGAGGTTTCGCTGTCGTGAGTGCTGGCTTCCAAGTCCTCTTCCGCTTGGTAAAACAGCAAGTACGCATCTTGTGTCAGCGCACTTTCTCGACTCACTCGAGAAACATGGGAGTCGTCACACTCATACCAGTTCCCTTCGAACTCTATGAAAGCCACGTAGTGGCCGCTTTCCAGCCCGCCCATGTGGACGGAAACCGCATAGAGTCGGTAGGGCGGGAGAATAGATCCAGGCTGCTTGACACAGTAAGGGGATATATCCAGTATGGCAGGGTAGGGAACGAAGCCTGTTAGTTTGCTGGGAGCGGCTCCTCTATTCGTAAACCGCTTCAGGTGCAACACTAATACCTTCGGAGGACGATACAGGAGAAGTCGCCGAATTGCAGGGTTTTGAGAGCGGCAATGGACACAGTCGTATAGGTTATTGCGGTCCAGTAGTCCTTCGCAGCGGGTAAAAGCGCGTAGACAGCTTTCTACTGTTGGGCTGTTATCAGAACTGGACGGTAACTCTGGCTCCTCACCTAGAATTGGGGCGCTTTGCCCTGCTGGGCAGTCCTCTGCCTCGATTGAGTAGCGCCAGTGTCTGAGCAAGTCTCTGAATTCTTCCGGCTGTTTGGAGGGCTTTAGAGCAATTTCCAGACTGATATCCATCACTGGGTCTGTAGTCCGTACCATCTCCCTCCCTCTGCCAGCTCTCTGACACCCAATGCACAGCACACTACTCAGCAACTGCCCTCCAAACACACTTTCCACGTAGTTCCCCGCCTTCGCCTTCCTCATTTCCACGGCTAAAGCATCCAGCAAGCATCGCAGCAACTCATGCGAGTCATGCTGTCCATACCCTCGAAACTGCTTGCACTTAGCAGCTACCGCGGCCAGCAACTCACTGGGAGCGTGCACTCTGCCCCTGTCCTTTTCCTTCATGTCCTGCAGACTTCTACCGAAGGCTTGGTTCACTTCTGAGGACTTCTTGAGAGTTTGGAGGTCGGGGAGGTGGGTGTGGAGGGGTTGAGTAGCGCACAGACACTGCAGAGTGGAGTTGAAGTAGCAGGTGTTGCCCAGGTTGCTGAGGCCCTTAGGCTTGGGAGTAGCGTTGGCAGTCGGCTTGCTTACTGCATTTGTAGGCGGTTCAATGAGGATGTGGATGGGGGAGGAGGGAAAGCTGGGTAGGGCAGGTGGAGACCTGGGAGATTGGGCCTGGACTGTAACCTCAATACTCCCCTGATTTGGCGTATTCTGCACTTTCGTGCCTACTAATTTCCTTATATCCGCAATTGTCCCCACCGCTCTCTCCCTTTTCCGACTACTCGTCCCAGCCTCTACCAGCCGATCCACATCCTCCTCACACTCATAACACCAAATTTGCCTCGTATTGAGTCCCATTACTATCGCATGTTTGGCTCCTTGACTGTGCTTTATCATATGTCCCTGCGCACTTCGACTGCAATACACAGCTGCACAGGACAGACAGACCCAAGGGTCGGTGCTGTCGCCGCACTCTTCGCAGAGTCCGAAGGACTTCTTGGAGGCGAATAGGCCTTTGAGACGGCTGGAGCTGAGGCTGTTGGAGTGGCTGCACTCAGATTGTGCCATGGCTGTATTATATGGGCGAAATCATCTTCGCCACTGGAGGGTATGACGAGAAAATCGTGTTCTGGAACCCTACGCAGGAGGTGCCGATCCGCACCATTTCCCTCAAAGACGTGCATGTCAATGCTCTGGCTGTCACTTATGATCGTCTTTATATGAGCGTAGCATCCTTTAAGACCTTGAAGCTATTCGACATCGCAGGCAGCAGCAACGCCGCAGTGTGCACCTACGAAGGCCACCAAGGCAACGTGACTTCCATGGGCTTCCCCAAGGCCCAAAGCTGGCTCTTCACCGGGTCTGAAGACGGCTCCGTCAAGATCTGGAGCCGAACCGCTCAAAAGGCAGAACTGACCCTGGAAGCCAAAGGCCAAATTAACGCAGTGGCTCTGCACCCCAACCAAACAGACTTATTCGTATGTGATGAGTCTGGCTATGTGTCTCAATTCGACCTGGAGGCCGGGAACTTGCGTTGGCAGTGTCGTTTGCGCGAGGAAGGACTGCGCTCTCTGCAGATTTCCGGCGACGGGCAGTTCTTCGCAGTGGCTGATAACACAGGGGAACTGTCGCTATGGGCGCTGTCGCCCGGACAAGACCCAGCCCGCCTAGTGACTCTGCAAGCCCACAATACCTATATCACGAAGATAGTCCTGTCAGTGGATTCGAAGCTGCTGGCTACTTGCAGTGCTGATAAAACAGTCAAACTGTGGAGGATTGACGCGAAGGCGAGAGACTCGGTGAGGCTGGATAAGGCGCTCATTGGACATAAGATGTGGGTTTGGGATGCGGCTTTTACGTGTGATGGACGGTATATTGCAACTGCGTCTACGGATACGACAGCCAAGCTGTGGAGCTGCCAAAGTGGCCGCATCGAGCGGAACTACTCCAACGCCCACAGCAGGGGCGTGACCGCAGTGGTGCTGGACGACCGTCCGCAAGTTAATGCCTAGTCGTAATTGGTAGAAATGGGCTGCGGAGTTGGGAATCAGAACTTGGCTGCCAGGTCAATTACGCCGAGAGCACTGATTCAGTCCTCTGGTCGCTTTGTGGCTGAAAACATCAAAACCTTCAAACAATGCTACAAAATCAGCGAAGAACTGGGCGCAGGCGCCTACGCCACAGTGATGTCCGCCACTCACAAGACCTCCGGCATTCCCCGCGCCGTCAAAATCATCCCTAAAAGTCGCATTACCAGCAAAGTGGCGAGAGAGACTTTCCTGCACGAGGTGGAAATCCTCAGACAGATGGACCATCCCAACATTGTGAGGGTGTATGAGTATTTCCAGGACGAGAAGTATATCTATATAGTGATGGAACTGTGCTCAGGCGGAGAGCTGCTGGACATAATTCTACGCAAGAAAGTGCTGTCTGAGCAGCAAGCCGCCCAGTACATGCAGCAAATCCTCTCAGGAGTGGTGTACTGCCACGCCAAAAACATCGTGCACCGCGACCTCAAGCCTGAAAACCTCATTTTCGCCAGCGATTCCGCTGACTCTTTGCTGAAAATCATCGATTTCGGGACTTCCGTCCTACACACTCCCCGCAAAAAGCTGAAAAGGCGGCTAGGGACGATTTACTACCTGGCTCCGGAAGTACTGAAATGCTCGTATGACGAAAAATGCGACGTGTGGAGCTGCGGGGTGATTTTGTTTGTGCTCCTCAGTGGGAAAATGCCCTTCATGGGGGAAGATGATGAGGAGATCTTCCGCAAGATCGAGGAGGGGCTGTTCAGCATGGAGGGACAGGAGTGGACGGAGGTTTCGGAAGGGGCGCAGCAACTGGTGCGCAAAATGCTTAAAGTGGACCCTAGGAAAAGAGCCACCGCAGAGCAGATCTTCTACGACCCCTGGGTGCAGCAAGCCGCAGTGCCAGTGCCCGAAAGGAACTACTTCTCCGCAGTAATGGCGAACCTGTCCACTTTCAACGCCCGCAACAAGCTGCAAAGAGCCATGCTCGCCTTCATCGCCCAGCACTTGCTCAACAAGGAGGAAACTGCGGAGCTCACAGAGGTCTTCAGAGCCATGGACAGGACGGGGGTCGGGCGGATCAGCCACAAAGAGCTGAAGCAGTGCGTGAATGACGCGTTGGGCGTTACTTTCCCTGAAGACGTGATAACGGAAATACTGCAAAAGGTCGATATCGACGAAAGCGGCTTCATCGACTACTCCGAATTCCTAGTGGCAGCAATGGACAAGGAAAAGCTGCTTTCCGCAGAGCGACTGAACGCCGCTTTTGCATTATTAGACAAAGACGGGAATGGGAAAATATCGAGAGCGGAGCTGAAGGCCATTTTAGACGTGGACTCTATGCATGAAGACCGACTGTGGGCGGATTTGATCGCTACAGTGGACCAAAATGGAGACGGCGATATCGACTTGAGCGAGTTCAAGCACATGATGCTGCAAACTCTATAGGCTTAGAGCTGTCCATATCTTATCAGTTTAAATCGCTACTGTTATTGATGGAGCAGCAGACCATGGAGATGCCTGGGAGGAGAGTGGAAGTGCCTGAGCCTGTAGTGGGAGACGAGCCTCCAAGTCCCAGGGACCCAGAAAGCTTCTATTTGATGCCCACTGAGCCTGATTTTCTCCCCTCCACTCCGAAATCCGACCCTACCGACAAGCCAGACCGCGGCACTCCTTCCTCCTGCGACCAGTCCCAAAAGCCCATACCCACCCGAGCCCAAAGACTGTGGCGCCGAGCTTATCTGCGCTTGAAGGGACAGAAAGCCGTGGAAAAGGTCAACGCCAATATTCTGAATTACGGCACTACGGAGCTGATGGACGGGGACAAGCGCTATAAAGGGAACTTGGATGAGTTGCTGGAAATGAAGGTGCAGAAGAAGGAGCGGTTCAGATTAGCGGGAAGTGATAAAGCCACCACCGGCTCAAACAAGCGCTTCCTGCTGTACCCCAAGTCCCTCTTCCGCCAGTACTGGAACCTCCTTACCACCGTCCTCATGCTGTACGTGGCAGTGGTGACCCCCTATCGTCTGGCCTTCACCGAAGACGTGTATTTCGATGGCTGGACAATATTCGATTTCCTGCTAAACGGAGTTTTTTGCGTCGATATTGTCATAAATTTCTGCACATGTCACGAATTGCCGGATGGAACGGTAGAAGACGATAGGCGGAAAATCGCAGTTCGGTACCTAAAGAAGTGGTTCTTTGTGGATTTGGTCTCAAGTTTTCCCTTCAATATGATGGATTTGGTCTTGCAAGACTCCAGTGACGACTCCAAAAACCTCAATAACGCTATGAGATTAGCGCGTTTGCCGAGACTTTACAAGCTTTTTCGACTGGTGAAGATATTCAAGGCCCTGGGGCACTACAAGCAGATGGCCTATTTGGAGGGAATGCAGGACTTTCTGCAGGTCAATTCCCGCCTGGTGAAGCTGTCCAAGTTCCTCATAATTGTCTGCTTTTGCGTGCACTTGATGGGGTGCATTTGGTTCTTTTCAGCCAAATTGGCCGACTTCGAGCCCAACTCCTGGGTAGTTCGGTGCGGCTTCGCCGACTCCAGTTCCTACGAGCAATACATCGCCTCAGTGTATTGGGCGGTCACGACTATGGTGACAGTGGGCTATGGCGACATAGCGGCGCACACTTGGCTGGAAATGGTATTTGCTATAGTGTGGATGTTCATTGGAGTGGGGTTTTACTCCTTTACTGTAGGGTCGTTGAGCTCGTTTCTTACGTCTGTGGACACCCGCGACTCCATTTTATCCTCGAAGATGGCTGCAGTGCACGAATTCGCGAAGGAAACAAACATAAGTGCGGAAATCCGCACGAAAGTGAGAGACGCAGTGCGTTACTACAACTGGAAAATGGGCAGTGTGTGGAGCGACAAGCACTCTTTATTCAACGACATCCCCAGAGCCCTGCAATACGAAGTAGCTTTGAGCATGCACGGAGGCATCATCAAGGACTTGCAGTTCTTCACAGGCAAGGGCAAGTCCTTCGTGCTCCACTTTATGCCCCTTTTCAAGCCTTTAAAGCACAATAACGGCGCTTATTTGTATAAGGAAGGCGAGTATGCGGATGAAATGTTCTTTATATCGAAGGGAAGAGTCAATTTGGTCCTTTTTCCGCATGAAATTGCGTATAAGTCCTACTTGAGAGGGTCGTATGTGGGGGAAATTGAGATTGTCAAGCGGGTAAAGCGCATAGATAATGCGCAGGTCTTTGGAGACTCTGAATTTCTCTCAGTGGCGCGCAGCGACTTCCTGCAAGCCCTGAGCGAGTTCCCAGTGGAAGCTCAAGACCTCCTGCAAGTCGCCAACGAGCGCTACCGCAGGCACCGCCAGGCCCGTCTGGAGACAATGGAGCTGCTGAGACTCAAGAAACAGCGTGGATCTTTGAATGAATTGGCTGGGCGGGAGCGAGTTTTCAGTCTGAAAGACACGGAGGAGCAGGAAGTCACAGCCGAGGAGTGCATGCGAAGGTGAGCACTAGGCAGAGTAGTGGGGATGGAGAAGCAAGTGACAGCAGTGCAGGAGGAAATGAGGGACATGGCGGGAGTGATGAGAGGGATCCAGAGAGACTTGATGGCGCTTTCCGCCAAGTTGATGGACAAAAGATAGCATGGGTAGTGGCTAGCCATATGCCCATTCACTGAATTAGGCGCTATTCCGAGTAGTCAAGTAGTATGGAAAAGCCCTGCTGCAGTGGGGAAAGGGCAATTGTGGTGGGAACAGGTGTAGTGGTGTTGGATGCACATGGCCGGGTACTAGTGGGGCAAAGGGCAGACACAGGACTGTGGGGACTGCCAGGCGGCCGACTAGAGTTCGGAGAAACCGTCAAATCCTGCGCTCAGCGGGAACTAGAGGAAGAAACCGGCCTTCAACTCCCTCTGTCCTCCTTCAAAACCTGCAAAGTGGTGAACTGCATCCGCCCCACTCACCACTCTGTCGACTTCACAGTCATAACCGTACTGCGCGACTCCCAACAGCCCTCTAACCGCGAGCCCACGAAGTGTCTCGGCTGGCATTGGAAGGCCTGGAGCGAGTTGACACTGGACACTTCGTATTGGCCGCTGGCCGACCGACTCCAGAAAGGCCTGCAAGCGACACTAGCAGAGTACGAAAACATGCAGGAGTTAGATACAGACTAATAAGGAATGAAGGCTAGTCACAGCTTCAGTCCAGAGAAGGAACTACGCAGGTCGGAAAGCGAAGAAGCAGCGCTATCGCATCGGTCCAGTGAGTCGGAGGGACTGGTGGAGGACGAGGCAGTCGACCCGCAGCAGGCGGAGACGGAGGAAGAGTTCGAAACTCCGACTTCTTCGCATCATTTCAGAGGCAGCAGCTTCGGAAACGAGTCCGAAACCGACAATTTCCCCGAATCCAGCTTCGACCGACTCGTAATCAGCTACGAAAAAAGCCTCGTTAGACAGGCCAGTCTCGACCAACAGCTCGAAAACATGCACAAAGCCCACGCAGTGCAGCAAGACATATGGGAAGCACGGTACAAACGAGCCTCTTTGGAGCTGGAAAGGAGCAGCCAGCGTATAGAGGAATTGAAGGATCTGGTTACTGCGAAGGATGCTGAGAACGGGAGACTGAGACTGGATGTGGACGAGCTGAGGAGTGAGGTGAAGGAGTATAGGCAGGCGGAGAGCAGGACGCAGGAGGTGGTGAGGAAGTTGGAAGAGGAGTTGGCTTACAAGGACCAGCTGGCAAAGGGACAGGCGGAAAAGGTGGAAGAACTGATAAAGTTCTTCACGAAGGACAAGAAGCAGAGTCGACCTGCCACTAAGTCGCCCGCTCCCTCCCCTCCGCCTCGCAGCAAAAGTCCCTGCTGCACCTCCAACCCAGGCCGCTACAACGGCGTTTACCTGCTCCGCGGCTCTGTAACCTCCACCCAGCACCGACAAGAAGACCGTGGCAAGCAAGAAGTGCGAATGCCCTTTCTATCCCACTCCACTGATAACTGGGTGTCTTCACTGCGCTCTGTGGGGAGTCCGGGCAAGACTGGAGGCGCGAAGGGGAAAGTGACTATGGAGACTTCAAAGGAGAGTGGGGAGTTCATACAGAGGGAGGGAGAGGAGTTACCCAACTTTGCGTTCTTCCTGAGCAAGTTTTAATAGTAGTAATGGGAATTTGTGTGCATAAGACGATGCCGATTTCCACCTCTGTCCGTCCTGCCAACCCCGTGCTTGCCACCAGCAGCCCCGGCGCCTGTGAAGAAGCCAAGCTCTCCGCGCCTGTAATTCGCCGCAAATACGTCCGCCTGCGCAAGCGATCCCTCCAAAACTGCGAGTCCACAGAGACTCCCGACCCAAGCGAAGAACACCACATCTCAGGTAACTGCTGTGGCTTAGTGGTGGGCGGACAGGGGAAGTCCAGGCTGTGGATAGCTGAGGAAGGGGACTATAAACTACTGGGAGTGTTTATTGGGGTGGAGGAAAAGAGTGCGCCTTTGGCGGTGTCGCTGCTGCCTAGAGTGCTCAGTGAGCAGTTGAGAGCGAGGGGTAGTCCGCAGGCCGCAATTATGGCAGCCTTTGAAACCGGGCGAGAAAAGCTGCCACGGCCTTATGCGAATGCTGCCATTTGCCTGGCCATAGTAGGGAAAGACGCTATTTGGGCTGGATATGTAGGCGACTGCACTCTGCTTCTCAGCCACAGGCCCGAGGACAGCAAGCCGCAAGCAGTCCACTTGGTGCTGAGAGAGGAGCCGCGGACCAACGACCCAGACACTGAGGAAGTCAGCAGAGACCAGGGAAGTACGACCTGGGAGCCTAGTCTGCTGCAGCAAGGACTGAGCAGGCCTGTGGCTGTGCTGCTGGGCAGTGCACTCGTGAGAGAGCGAGTGCTGGTGTCAGAAGCAGCGGCGGCCCTCTGGCAGGAAGAACCACAGGGAGCAGCCGAGACAGTGGCAAGATTGGCGCGGAGAGGCGAGGGCTGTGCGACTGGTCTGGCGCTAGTGGTCGCCTACCTTTCAAAGACGTAATTGCAACCATCTATTCATACCAATATGGCTGAGCCTGAACCAACGCTCGCCCTTCGTCCTCGCCGCAAACGCAACAGTTCCCCACGAGCCCAGGCCTCCCCCAAGCTCAAGCGCTCCAAGCGTCCTGCCCCCGTCACTCTCAATATCCGCGAAATCCTCAAGAAACTGGCCGCCAGTCCCACCGCCCACGCCTTCAAAGCCCCTCCGAACTCCCAAGACTTCCCCGACTACGAGTCCAAAGTGGACCATATCGACCTTACCATGGTCGCGGAAAACATGCGCGATGGACTGTACCGCGACAATGAAGTCCGCTTCGCCAGTGACATGCGACGCATTTGGACCAATGCGTTGGAGTACTACCCGCCCACGAACCTGCGGTACCAGCTCGCACAGACCAACCAGAAGGACTTCGAACTGTACCTGGAGAAGCTGGAAGCGCAGCGGAACCCGCTGAAGCGGATGGAGGACCGAGTGGTGGCGCTGGAAAGGAAAATGGCGGAAGTACTGACTCGCATTGCTAGGAATGACCAGAAGAAGGTGCGGCCGCCCAGCAGTGCAGACCTGCAGCGGCTGTCTCGGCTGATCAGTCGGCTGCCTGAGCAGCACAGGAGAGGTCTAGTCGCCATAGCGCCCCAGCGCTTCACCTCCACTCACTCCGGCGCCTGCGAACTCAATTTGGAGGCCTTGACTCGCGAGGAATATGAAGACTTGAGGAAATATGCCAGCACAAAGGGTCGCAAGATGAAGCAAAAGGAGACTTTGGAGGCGCCGGGACAGACGCCGCCCACTGCGGAGGAGGACTATACGAAGGTGGTGCGCAGAGGACAGGCTGAACTTATGCAAGCCAAAGGCGCTGACACGGACAGCAGCAGTTCTGACAGCAGCAGCGAGGGGGAGTGTCCGAGTGTGCTTTGCTAAGTCCTTTACTAGGGCCTGTGTAGGCAGGGTAGTTAGAGACTGCTAAACTTCAGCATGCGGCTTGCTTTCCTCGTCACTCTCCAAAGGCCCTACCGGCTTCTTTTGCTTATCCGCCCCGCAGAAACAGCACAGATACAGCGCCCCGACAAAGAAAATCACACAAGCCACAATCACTTCGAACAAATACTGCGTCCTCAGACACAGCGTCCCCACACTAATTGTCCCTTACAACATGTAAAACAGTCCTCTGCCCGTAAACCCCTCTATGAACCTGAAGTACTTGAGCACACAATTGAGTCCGAACTCTGCAGATATGATGAACACTGAAAACAAACTGCATGGACTGTACATGTAGTAGACTGGGAGGATGATGTCGGTGGGGCTTTTGACGTTGAGAGTGCCGAAGGACTGGCCTGCGAGGGCGAAGAGGAGCAGGCCGCACAGGATGCTGGTGCCTTTGATCCAGCCTTTGTAGCGCTGGCTGAAAGGGCGGTCTTCCAGCATATTTTAGTGCTTGCGGGACTGCTCTATAGGCATAGCGGGGCTAGTGTATATAGACTAGGGAATTCGCTGAGGCGGAGGAAGGTGACTATGGGAAATGCTGCCCCTGACTAGCAGACACCTACTTGGGTTGCACAACCCTGTCTGCAAGAAAGAAGCTCTTTGCATTGCTGAGAAGGCACTTTGCCTCAGATCACAAGGAACAATTCTCAAAGGAGTAGCAGTTAGCGCTTTATATGGAATAAAAGCGGGAATTAGGAGAAACAGTAGACGCTACATATGAATAGGTGCTTGATGTTGGGAAGGTAAGGGTCAGATTCTATATACTAGGGAATGGTTGAGGCAGAATAGTTACTCAACCAGTGTAATACCCA
>Ga0247837_1001006_pt1 | contig 60684 bp, 53 predicted proteins | sample LaCtaG_2_FD_187115 | JGI IMG/M metagenome (GOLD analysis project Ga0247837, IMG submission 187115) | Freshwater microbial communities from meromictic Lake La Cruz, Castile-La Mancha, Spain - LaCruzMarch2015_14.5m | ecosystem: Environmental > Aquatic > Freshwater > Lake | place: Spain: Castile-La... | reverse complement strand
ACTTATACACAGGTAATTCCTAACAGTAATGGCTGTGATTCAACAATAACTTTGCAATTAACGTTGAATTATTCACCAAATACGCCCATAATTTCTGTATTAAGTGATACCATACTAAGCGTTCCTAGTCAACAAAATGTTACCTATCAATGGATTAATTGTATAACATTGGCTGTAATTCCGAATGCGACAAATGATACATTATTTGCTTCGACTAATGGACAATATAGCGTTGTTGTTAGCAATGGTTGTGGTTCAGATACATCTGATTGTATTACGATAGATAATATAGGATTAAATGAATTGCCTATTTCATCCTTGACATTGTATCCTAATCCGACATTTAATACGGTATTTATTTCTGGATTGTCGGACGAGAATTCTCCTTATGAATTAATGGATATGCAAGGAAGGATAATTGAAAAAGGATTCTTAAGTAAAGCTTTCAATACAATTGATCTATTAAATCTACCAAAAGGACTTTACTGGTTATCAGTAGAGAACTTTAAACCATTGGAGATTGTAAAGCAATAGTAAATTAAAAATCCCCTTGATTTTGGGGATTTTTATTGCTTTTTTAAATAAAAGTTTTGCCTTCAAATTTTAGTTGGTTTTTTTTCTAAGGCGCCACAATTTAAGTTTAATAGGTAGGTGATAGATAATGTGTTCTTTGTAGACATCATACAACGCTCTCATGTACCAGGGTAAATGTTTCATTACCAAAAGAAAATAAATTCTTTTATTGCTAGACGCGGGTAAATAGCCATATTTTTCTCCGTACTTGCTGCAAATGCAATCGCATTGATCAATTTCTTTTGGCGATAATTCGTTTTTCCAAGCCTCGATTTTACTTGAATGCATTGGTTTTGAGAGTCCTGAGAAGTGCTCGTCTACAAATCGTTTTGTTTTTTCTTCAACTACGGTCTCACTAATATTATCTACCATTCGATCTGAAAGCATACTGGATTCAAATGGAAGGGATAAAAAGTCGCAAATTTTTGAAATTTCCGCGGTTTCAATTACAACTAAATCTTCGTATCGAATGACTAAACAATCGCTATTGCCACCTAGCTTATTTATTTCCTTAAAGAAAAAACGCCATCTAAAAGCATTGTAAATTATGTTTCCAGGTTTGTTTAATGGTTTTGATTTTCGACTCAATACATTCGCGTGATAATCTCTCACAATGATAATGAACTTTGGGTCTTTACTTAACTTTTTAAGCTTTTTATAGTGAAAGGTATAAAACGGGTTTTTATCGACATATTGATCTGTAGCACCTTTTTTTTTTACTATTTCGAATTCTGCGAAAACATGCTGAAGAAATGATTCGTAGTCATTATATTGGGTTTTATCTGAGAATAGCTGTTTGGCGTGTAAATCTACTAAAGCTAATGGCCGAATCTTTTGTATGTAGCTCAGATAAATTGCTGTTTGTTTCTCGAGTGTTAAATCACGTTTATTTATGTTTTTATATTTCGCTGCAAAAAAAATACTGATGGGAATTTCAGGAATTGCCTTAATACTTGAATGGGCATTCAATATAGTGGTAAGGAGCGTGCTCCCTGATCTCCCTATGCCAATAATGTAGTTTATTTTTGATTTGATTACTCTTGTTTTTTACGTTGTGTTTTTAATTCATTCATATAATTCGTCAACTTGTTGATCTCGGAACTTAACTGAACTATTCTATCTAAATCAATTTGAGATGGTGTTTCTTTTTGATCTAATTTATTTTTTTCATTTTGGAATTCTTTTATTCCTTTCTCGAAGTAATAGTTTGATTCTTTAAGGTTTTTTAAGGAATAATAGGCATTTGCTATTTGAATGTATTGCTTTGCGTGGTATTCTGTTGGGAAGTTTTTTATTTGTAATTCTTGCAGTTTTACCAATGACTCAAAGCCTTGATTTTTAATGTAATATTGTGACGCAAGTTCATAATATTGCCTATTTCTCTTGTTGATTTTATAAAGATTTGCCAATTCTATTTCAATTTGACGATTCGCATTATTTTTTGCGAGAAGCAAGGCGGATTTATTAGGGAATAATCCTGGATTTCGAGCTAATACGCTATAAATTATCGGGTCTAATATATTTTGACCACTTTTCTTGGCTCCTGAATATAAGGCATTTAATTCGCTTGAAACGCTATTCGAAAAGCCAATTTCACGAAGTTCTTTATTAATAGATTCGAGCTGCTGGGCATACTTGATTAAATACTGAATCACTGATGAGTTCATTCCGTTTTTCAGTGCAATTTTACCAATGGTTTCAAAGTTGGTTAGTTGGGATAATGACTGAATCGTTGCATAATTAGCTTTTAGATCTTTAACAGCGGCTGTTTTTAATTCTTTTTGATTCTGCGCTTCAATGGGAATTACTATTTCGATTCTGTCCAACACATTTACGTACCTAATTTCATTGTCAATTAAGTTTTCTCGTGCTCCTTGGAATGAGGGAGTAATTTTTATCGCCTTGCCCAAAAGCTCTCGAGCACTCATAAAGTCTTGATAGTATTGAGACTTTATAGTAGCTTGGTTATTATACATTTGAATGTACCGTGGATAGGTGAGTAGTGCAAGTTCATAATAATGATAAGCACTGTCAATCCTTGGAATGAAATTCTCAAGATCTGTTGGGTCACTTCCAAAAGATTTTGCTGCTTGAAATTGTAATTCCTGTCCAAGTAATGAATTTGCTTTAGCTGACTTTTTTAAGGAGGGAGCATCTGCCATAAACAATGACAACTTATTTTTCCAAGCTGGATTTCTTTGAAATGTTAACCCGCTCATGATGAGTAGAATCACTCCAAAAGAAAAGTACATTTTTTTTGACTTTGCCCCAGTTAATATATCGTTCGGATTTAGTTTACATAGTTTAAAAATACCTGCAGTAAGGAGAATGCATAAGCCAAGTGAAGCGAAAAAGGCCAATCGTTCTGCAAAAATACCAACCATAGGGTACAATAAGTTGGCTGCTCCACCAATGGTAATAAAAAAGAAAAGTATTCCGAATGAAAAAATACTTTTCTTCTTAATTGTCCCTATTGCATAAGCTAAAAGTGAAATGAATAGTAGAAATGAAATGATAAACATAAAGCTTGTAAAGCCAACTATGGGAATGGCATTAAATCCATAGTAGTAGTTAAGATCAAATGGGAAGATGAATTTTTCAAGGTAGAGGTAGTTGGTGTAAAAATAAGTTGGAATTCTTTCCCAAAGACTGGCTTCGAATAATGGATTTTCAATAAATAAATAGTCCCGTATTTTTCCTTTTTCAATCAAGTTTATTTTCATTAAAGAAATTATGATTCTAGATGAAAATAATGCTAGTACAATGACCGCGATTTTTTTCCAAGATACTGCTCTGAAAAAATAAACTATCAATGGAATTATGACAATAAAAGGCATGGAAGATTTTTTACTTAAAATGGAAAGTAAAATCAAAATGGCAGCAACAAATAGTCGAAATAATTGCTTTTTATCAATGAATTTTATGGTTTGGATGGTGGCGAGCAAAGCAAACAAGAGACTTAGTATTTCATCCCTGTTTTTTAAACTGTTAACGACTTCCGTGTGAATAGGGTGCGCTATAAATAAAAGCGTAATCAGGAAATTAAAAACTTCATATCCTTTTCCAAATAGAACTTGTAAAAGTTGAAAGAGAACTATTCCAACTATTGAATAGAGTAATACATTAATGAAATGAGAAATATGAACATGGTTTTCGGTATTACCAAAAAGCGTCCATTCAATGGCAAAACTATAGGTAGATATCGGTCGGTACTCATAATTTTGCTCTTCATTAACGGCGTAATTTGATTTAAATATTGGGGCTAATCCACCAATACCTTTTTCCACTAGTTCATGCCTAAATCTATCTGTACTTGTTACCAGGTCATCATCTAATGAATACGAATGAGAGATGGAATTGCCGAAAAGTAGAAAGGAAAATGCAAAAAGAACGATGTAAACCAATTTGTTATTGTCAAAAAATCGTTTACTTGAATTATTGGTTTTAGCCACGAAAAATTAGCGATTTAATGTCCCTTAATAGTGTAATAGCTCAAATTGAAAGCGCCAAATTTATTAGCCGTTTGCTTATTTTATTAATGCTTTTTAATAATGTTTTGTTCAATTAGCTTCCTTTCGAAAATGGCATATTGATTTTCTGTTAAGATGGACTTAAACATAGAATTGCGCGCTTGGTTATTTTGTTCTAATGCTTGTTTTTTAACATCCTCGGTATAACTTGAGTTTTTCATAGCGTCATTTTTTTGAATGATACCATAATTCACTTCATAAATTTGATTTACTTGTTCAGCCGTTAAAGACAATTCCGATTTCATGTTTTGAGTTTGCTCATTCGCTCTTTCTTCTGGAGATTTTGTCTGTGAATAAGCAGTAGTAAGAAGTGACAAAGAAATAAATAGTAGGAATATATTTTTCATAGAATGATAATTAAGATTTTCAATGGCACTAATTTAACTAATTTTATGAAAATTAAAGGAATTTATTAAAAACAATTAATTAATTTTAACTCAATTATTAGCTATTAATGAAGCGATCTCTAACTTTATTCACTTTGGCCTTAGGTGCTTTTTTATTTTTATTCCTTACACTAAGTTCAACAAAAGTACAATTAAATGATTGTGGGATTTCCATTACGAAATCTTACAATCAGCAAGTATTAGGGAAAAATATTGGTTTTTTTGTGATTTTCAAGAATAACACAACACGATCTTTAGACGCCATAGATTATAAAGTGATTTATAAAAATGGTTTTGATGAAGTAAAAGGAACACGCTTATTTACTTGGCAAGCGGGAAATTTTTTCGGTCCAAAACTTCCAGGTGAGTCATTAAATGATGGATCAACAACATGGGTTGATGATGCAAATAAAATCGAAGTAGTTATAAAGAGGGTACATTTTACGGATGGCTATTCTTGTAAGTAATTTTTTGGCTTATTTCCTTAATGAATGATTAATTATAGCTCTTAGCCAAAAATGAATTTACGTAATTGTATTCGTGCACTTCTCCCGAGTTTTCTCTTACAGAAATACAGGGAATCCAAGCGCCGTAAATTCAATGTAAATCTATCTGATGCACTTTCAACAGGGAATAGTATTCCACTTTCAGCGCTATCCATTCAATTGGAGGAAATGGGAATTAAAAAAGGTGATTCATTGCTTGTACATGCCAGTCTTAGAAGTATGGGATTTATTGAAGAGGGTGCTAATACCGTTATTGAAGCCTTGATAAATGCAGTTGGTGAAAGTGGAAATCTCTTAATGCCAAGTTCTCCAGTCGTTTCTTTGCAATTGGATTATGTGAAAACCAATCCAGTTTTTGATAGTAAAGCAACTCCATCGGCTATGGGAGCCATTTCTGAAAATTTTCGAAAATTAAGTGGTGTAAAACGAAGTCTTCATCCCACAGAACCTGTTTGTGCATTTGGTCCGCAATCAGAATATTTGACGGAAGGTCATTTTAATCAACTAACACCCTATAATGCTCATTCTCCCTTTTATCGCCTATGTGAATTGAAAGGTAAGATTTTATATGTGGGTGTCACCTTAGATAATGCAGGAACATCTCTTCATGTTTTAGAGGATGCTGTCGATTTTCTCTACCCAGTTTATCATTCAGAGATTTTTGATTTAATGCTTAAAGATGAAATGGGCGAATTACATCAGGTTAAAACTAAGGTGCATAGTCCGATTTATTCTAAAAAACGGAGATGCGATGATTTAATCCCGCTTTTTATTGAAAAAAAGGCGTGTACACGTGTTCGTCTTGGTGAGGCTGCTTGTTTGTTATTTGATGCTGATTTAATGCTTAAGACCATGAAAGAGGCTTTTTTTTTGGATGGAGTCACAATGTATACACCTAATGGTATAAAGGTTTGAAGATAGCGTTTACGTGGGATTATGAATTATTTTTCGGTGAAAAATCCGGATCTGTTCAGCAATGCATGCTAGAACCGACCACTGAATTACTTCGATTGGCAGAAAAACACGGGGCTAAATTCACCTTCTTTCCAGATTCAGGGTATTTAGTTCACGCAAAAAAACAGGAACAAACACTGTCTGATTTAGCCTTGGTTATTGAACAGATTAAACGTTGGGATAGTAGCGGACATGAAACGGGTTTGCATATTCATCCGCATTGGGAAGATGTCCTATTTGAAGAGAATGAATGGAAACATGATACCAAAAGGTATAAAATTTCAGACTTTTCTCCAGCGGAAATTAATTCCATTATTCATAATTATTTTAATGGTATCAAGGAGTTTGTCAACTCACCAATCGTTTCTTTTAGAGCGGGAGGATGGTGTGCCCAACCTTTTAGTGATTTTGTTAAGGCATTTTCTGAACTAGGTATTTCAATCGATTCCTCTGTCTTTTTTAAAGGAAAAAATACCAATGCGCCTTACAATTATGATTATTCAAATTCGCCAAATAAAGCATCATGGCGTTTTGAATCGGACTTATTAGTGGAGAATGTCCTTGGAAATTTCACGGAGTTAGGAATCAGTTCTTTTAAGTATTCTCCCTTATTTTTTTGGAGATTATTTTTACTTGGAAGGTGGGACCCTTCGAGGCACAAACCAATCGGAAATGGTGTTCCTGCAAGTGGGGGAGGGTCAAAGAAACAATTGCTAACAAAATATAATACTTTTTGTTTGAGTGCTGATGGGTATTTTATTTCGAAGTTAGATCAAGCCCTTGCGACAGCCATACGTGAGAAAAAAACGCATTTATTGGTAATAGGTCACCCAAAAGCTTGTACGAAATATTCCTTGGAGAAACTAGATGAATTTATGGCAAAATATAAGCAACAAGTAGAATTTGTCACCTTAAGTCAATTACTATGATCAAACTACTTTCTTCACAGGATCTTGATAAAAACAAATGGGACGATTTGGTGAGTCAATATACTGCACCCAGTCAGTTTTTTCATTTTTCCTGGTACCTTGATGCCGTTTGTCCAAATTGGAAGGGTTTAATTTATGGCGATTACGAGCTTATTTTTCCAATTACGCCAAAATTAAAATTCGGGTATTCTATTTTTGTCCAAGCAATCTTTACTAGAGAGTTTAATTTCATTGGAAAGCTACCATCAGCGGAGGCGCTTGCTCAAATAAATAATGAATTACATTCTTTCCGCTTGCTATATTTTGCTTCTTCATGTCCTTTTGATTCTCTCCATTTGAAATCGTCAAGCAGGAATTATCAGTTGATAAAATTGGGGATTCCTTATGATGAAGTATATAAGAATTACTCTCAAAATATTAAGCGATCATTGAAAAAAGCGAATGAAGCTACGATTGAAATCCGCATGGATTTTAATCCTATGGCTTTAATTGAATTATTTAGAAATGAAAAGGGAGCTGAATTTAGCCATCTCGGAAAAAAGGAATATGCAGCCATTCTTCAGCTTATGAATAATGGAAAGAAGGCTGAATTTGCTTATCAAATTTCAGCGTATTTGGAAGGAGAATTAATCGCTTCTTCCTTTTATTTCGTATCTAAAAATGCTATTCTATTTCTGAAAGGAGCCGTAAATGATACTGGAAAATCCATCGGTGCTATGGTGTATCTTCATGACCATATGTTAAAGACTTTCAGCGTATCTCATAATTATTTTGATTTTGGTGGCAGTAATACGAAGGGATTACGCGAATTCAATTTGAAGTTTGGGGCGATTGACATGAATTATCTACTTTTGTCCTACAACAAGCTCCCTTGGCCCTTGAAAAGTTTGTTTGACAAAAAATATAAAAATAATGCATAGACGAATTTTACTTACGGGAGCTTCAGGTGGTTTAGGGCTAATTATGGCTGACTTTTTATTAAAAGAGGGTCACTTTGTTTATTTGCATTATAATTCGAATCTAACTGCCTTATCGCAACTTTGCTCTTTATACCCGAATCAAACGGAAAGTGTTAAAGCGAATCTTCTTGTTTCGGAGGACTTAGAATATTTATTTAATAGTACCACAAACGTGGATGTACTTATTCACGCGGCTGGTATTGCAAGCGCTGGTATGTCATGGAAAGTTCCAAAAGAGGAATTTGAAAAAGTAAACCACATTAATTATTTCGCACCATTTTATTTAAGTCAATTTTTCATTCCTACCATGCGACAAAATTCGTGGGGTAGAATTATATTTTTCTCGTCAGTAGTTGCGCAAAAAGGAATTCCAGGCACAAGTACTTATGCGGCAAGTAAAAGTGCATTGATTGGCTTGTCGCGAACAATGGCTTCAGAGCTTGGCGCGACAGGAATTACTGTGAATACGATTGCACCCGGATACATGGATGCTGGGATGATTCGTGAAATATCCGAGGAAATGAGAACTGAACTACTTCAAACTATACCATCTCATGAATTGGGAAATTCCAAAAATATCGCCGAATTAGTACTTTTCCTTATCAAGGAAAATTCGAATTATATGAATGGACAAACTATTTCTGTGAATGGCGGAATGGTGTAGCTTCTTATTTCAACGATCTACCGAATTATTAATTCATCTAAAAATAACCACGACGGATTCCCATTTCCTAAGTGCCAAGAAGGACAATTACCTCCATTTTGTATTTCAAAGCGAATTGATTTTATTAATCGTGGACCAAATTTAAGGGTCGATTCACTTTTCATGGTGTTACTGTCATCTTTTAAGAGTTTAGGGATACTTAGTGGTGATAATGTTTCATAATTGACCCCATCATTTGAAATACTAATCATTATCTTGGAAGGAAAAAAGATCCATGAGCGAATATCTCGGATACAAGAAACGCCAATTTCAGACAATGGCCGTGGCTTATCAAAGCTAATTTCAGCAATGATGTCTTTTTCAAAGAATCCTTGCCAATCCCCTGTCCTAAATTCATTTCCCCCGCGTATTCCATCAATCAAGCTATTTGCTCCTGATGCGGCGTATTGACTTGAATAGGGCGTTTTTAAGGTTAATTGAATGCCCTTATCTTTTTTAATAAAATAACTAGATACCATGGCACTTTCATAAGTCCTTCGTCCGATTTCTTTTATGGTTTTAAGCCAAATCCTGCTTGAATTTTTTAAAAGTATTGGGTCTGAATAGCTATTCCATTCCATGGAATCTAATGAATAGAAAATTTGCATATCGTCATTTTTTATTCCGCCATAAACACCGCAACTAATTTTTATCGCTTCTTCAAAGATCCTTGTTTCGTTGGTTATATATGGAACAGGAACAAAATTGTCGGGTACATTTACCTCATAAAATTCCTTGTTTTCGATACTTGGCTTATTGGCTATTTTAGGAATGTTGGTCATGTAGAAAACAAGCTTTCCTCCAGTTATTATATCAGCATGTTCCAATGTGTTAGATGTAATTATTGAATCATTTAGTTCTATGTAATCGATGTATTTATTTGCGGGAGAATTTTGAATGGTTTGAATGGTAAATTCATTTCCATTTTCCATTTTTATTTTAACAAGATCAAATATAGGCCTTCCAATTTGGTAGCTTGTACTTCCAGGTGTAACAGGATAAAATCCTATTGAGCTTAGGACATACCAGGCACTCATTTGCCCGCAATCTTCATTTCCGGAAAGTCCATCAGCTTTGTTTGAGTACATTGTTTTTAATATGCTGTCAACATAAAATTGCGTGAGGTGTGGAGAATTCGTGAAGTTATAAAGGTAGGCCATGTGATGAGATGGCTCGTTTCCATGTGCATATTGTCCAATTAAACCGGTAATATCGGCTTGTTCCCGACCTGAGGGGATAGTGGCTGTTGTAAATAATTGATTTAACCATGTTTCTAATTTGCTTTTACCTCCTAGCATATTACTAAGTTGAGGAATTGATTGCGGTGCGTATAAGGAATATTGCCAGCTATTTGCTTCGGTATAATTGAAATTAACATCGCTAGGAAGGAATGGGGAATACCATTGTGCACCTCGTTTAGCACGCATGAAGGAGGTACTAGGATCAAATAGATTTATAAAGTTGAAACTCCTTTTTAGGTAGGTTTTGGCTATTTCATCTTCTCCCATTTTCTCTGCCATTTTATAAATACAGTAATCGTCATAGGCATATTCCAACGTTTTTGAAACGGATTCTGGTTCTTGGTCGGCACTGATAAATCCATCATTTTCATATTTTTTCTTTCCGTACTCATCAAAATTGGAAGTAGCAATCATGGCCTTAAGTGCTGCAACCGTATCAAAATCCCGAAAGTTTTTCATAAAGGCATCAGCCATAACGGATACGCTGTGATAACCAATCATACATTCGGTTTCGTTTCCTGCTAATTCCCACACCGGTAAATCACCTCCTTCTTGGTATTGTCGTAGAAATGTTCTAATAAATTGATTGGTAAGGTCTTGCTGAACGATGGTGTATAAGGGGTGGGTAGCTCTGTAGGTGTCCCAAAGTGAAAAAACGGTGTATTGTTGGTCTTTCTTGGTAAGGGAATGTATTTTATTATCTCTGCCTCTATAACGACCATCTTGGTCTGAAAAAATATTCGGTGAAATAAAGGTGTGGTAAAGTGCTGTGTAAAAAATACGCAGGTTGGTATCGTTACGGTCACTAATTACAATTTTTGAAAGCTCTTTATCCCATAATCTAGTTGTATTTGCTACAATTTCGTTAAAATTCCAATGTGGAATTTCCTGTGTAAGATTGGTAAGTGCTCCTTGTTCATCAACGGCTGAAATCCCGGTTTTAATTAATAATTTCTTGGTGTCTTTTGGAAAAGTTAATAGTAGTTTTTGCGCACCATTTTTTGTAATCATGGTCGCTTTTGAATATGGAATCGAGGTCTCAATGTGAAAATATACATGCTGTTCTTTCGCCCAAGAGTTTGAAATTCTCTTCCCGCTAATCGTGCGATCATCCATTAAGGTAAATGAGGCATTTATTACCGGATCTCGGTGATCTAAATCGATTAATACAGTTTTGGCACCTTTCTTTTCCGGGAAAGAATATTCATGCATACCTGCTCGCTTGGTGGCACTCAGTCTGACATGTATGCCATTATCCAATTTAACTTCATAAAGTCCTGGATTAGCTACTTCATTTTCATGTTTAAAGGGGGCACCATAGCCATCTTTATTTTTATATCCGGGTGTTAATTTCGCTTTTCCAATTTGAGGAACGAATAAGATATCGCAATAATCGGGTATGCCTGTACCGCTTAGATGGGTATGGCTGAATCCGTATATTATTGAATCGGAATAATGATAACCAGCAGATCCATCCCAATTGTCTTCGCGTGTATCAGGACTAAGTTGAATCATCCCGAATGGTGCGGTCGCTCCTGGGAAGGTATGTCCATGGCCACCAGTTCCAATAAATGGATTGACGTATTTACTTAGTGTTAAGGGTCGATTATTACTTCTCCACAAGAGTTCTTGTGCTTTGTCACTTGCTCCTTGAATTTCTTTAATTGGCTTTTGCGTAAATGAATAAAGGAATACTAATAAAAAAAGAATTGTTGTACCGAATTTCATCATGTAAAGCGTCTTTTGTTCAAGCTTTTATAAATTTTATTTTTCTTAATATAATAATCCCAAATAATATTTCCTTTATAGCTGCAAAACTGTTTAAGATTCTTTTTGTTGGCACGTCTTTTCTTGAGCGTTTGTCCAATTTTAGCATAAAAGGAAAAATGGGCAAAGATGACCATATAAAATTTGGTGAATTGTCCCTTTACTAAAAATTGAAGAGCGGCTATGCCATCGAAGCACATTCTAATAAACAAACGTGGTCCCCAATAATTAGGCTTGTTTTTCAGCAACATGACTAAATTATTTCTAAAATTTAAAAATAATTTGGTAGGCGATTCATAAGTCATTGTGCCGCCTCCAAGGTGATAAACGACTGATTTAGGTTCGCAAAACATCGTATAACTCGCGTGATTTAAGCGTAAACAAAGATCTATTTCTTCCATATGTGCAAAGAAATCAGCGTCAAATCCTCCAATTGAATGAAATAATTCTGCTCGAATTAGCATGGCGGCACCGGAGGTCCAAGTTACCTTGGAAATGCTATCGTATTGACCATTATCTTCTTCACAATGATCAAAAATTCTTCCGCGACAAAACGGAAAATAATTTTTGTCCAAAAAACCACCCGCAGCACCTGCGTGTTCAAAATGGGTTTGTTTTGTGTATGATCTAATTTTTGGTTGACAAGCTGCAACTGTTTCATCTTGCATTACAGAAAGTAGGGGAGGGATCCAATTTTGCGTAACTTCCACATCGCTATTTAACAAAATATAGAACCTAAATCGATTTTTAATTAATGCTAATCCTTCATTGTATCCGGCTGCAAAGCCATAATTGGAAGTAAGTTTTATCACCTCAATTTGAGGGAATTTTTCATTTAACAAAAGAATAGAATCATCCGTCGACGCATTGTCAATTACTACAATGGGAAAATCATCATTGTATTTACAAACGCTGGGTAAGAAATTACTTAAATGTTCAAATCCATTAAAATTCAAGATAACGATGGCTAATTCCTGCATAAGTTATCAGTATTGCCGGAACAAATCATTGCTGTTTCCTCCCCAAACCCTTTGATTAAATTTATTAGGGCTGTCAACGTCACCGTTCATTGTATTACGTTTCACTAAGATCTGTTGCCATGAAGGGTTCTTAAGTTCTCCTAACATATCGGAATGCAGTAATCGATAGCTATTATTTACTAAGTCAGGGTTGTAAAATACAAATCTTTTGTTGCTAAACGCACCTATTTTGTCGTATATCCAAATTTCATAAGGATATTCAGTTGGAGATGTTTCTCTAGCATTGATAGAGCTAGGTGATCCATATTTTAGGTATACTCGTCCACGATCTGTTTCAAATCCTTCTTGAAAGTTATTTCCAAAGGAACGTTCCACCAAGTAAATTTGATTTTTATATTTTATCCAAGTTTCATAAGGTGAATTTGGAGCAGTATATTTCCAGAAAGCTTGAATGTGCTTGCGCATCAAAGAATTATTTTTTGTTTGAATAGATGAGATAATGTTTTTTATTTCGGCCGGTTTAGCTATCGGGATTAGACTTTCCAGAAAGTAAATCACACTATCCTCGCTGATGGATTCCTGAAAGGAAGGATCTAAAACCACGTTTTCAGATTGGATGCTATCCAAGAAGTCATTGGTTCGTTCAAAAACATAACTTTCTAAGTATTTCTCCTCCATTTTGCGATTTACGAGCGAATAATTTAGGGCGTACTTTCCACTTGGCAAAAGACTTAGATCAATTGTTTTAAAAATAGGAGTGACCGCATTCGGTTTTAGCCTATTAAAGGTTGTATATTCTTCTAATTCTATTTTGTTTTCGACATCAATGATCGATTGTTTTATCCCTACAATTGAATCTCCTGGTAAATTCAGATTATATACTTCTAAATAAATGGGCATTTTATTCAGTTGCGTGGGGTAATAATTTGAAATTTTCGGAATAATATAAAACCCTGATTTTTGAAATGTACTTTCTAATGTATCTGGATAGGCAAACTCAGCAATTTCAATCGCTGAAATGGAAGCTTTGTCTTTTAATTCAATGACTTCAATACTTTGCTGAGCGGTTAAGGGCTTCGTAAGGTTATTTACATCTTGAATTTCTAAGGATAATTGATAATTGCCTGGCGTAAGTTTGAAGCGCCTAATATCATAGAAATCGTCAATAATGCTATCTTTAAAAATGGGTGAATTCAAAAGATAAACATCTGAAATCGTATCATTTTTTTCTGAAATCATGTTTAATCTAATGGCAACAGTGGCTTGAATACCTTCCTTTAATGCTTTATAATTTAAGCTATATCCGACAAACTGAAACTGAATTTCTAGGTAATTCCCAATGGACGGATTGTAAAATTGTTTGGTGTCTAAATAGGCTCTAGCTTTGGATGATTGTCCTAAAGTTAGCGTTGTAATGGCGAGCGAAAAAGTAAGTACAAGGGCAATTGTTGATCTCATTCTACTAAATTAATAAACTTTTCTAATCAACAATACATGCTCGTAATTTTTGACAAAGATGTCGATTGTAGGTTTCTAGTAAGTATTTCAGGTAATTATCCGTTGATTTTGCAATGCAGCGTGTATAATTTTTCAACCTATGTTCTATGTGTTCTTGAAGTAATTCAACCAATGAGAGGGCATGTTGAAGGTCTTGGGCATGACCAATAATAGATTCAAAATGATTTTCAAGCGAGTTATCCACGGCATTCTTCCCTTTTTCTCCACGATCAAGGCATTCGTAATAATTTTCTTTGATATTAAAACTTTCTAAGATCGATGTGTTTAACATCTTGCTATAGCCTTTTGGAAATTCAAATTCAATTTCAAATTCTATGTCTTCTAATTCAGAAATCCTGGATTCTAAGAATCGATCTGGAAAACGAAAAGCATCATGCCAGTTTATGAAATCTTGCCAAAATCCAAAGCGTCTTACATTGTTTCCTAAATCGATGATGTTGAATTGATTTTTATCCGGGAGACTCCTTGATCCACGACCAATCATTTGGTGGTAAAGTGTTAAGGAACGCGTTGCTCGATTAAGTATGATGGTCTTCACTGTTGGTTCATCAAATCCTGTGGTAAGTATGCCCACAGAAGTCAAAATGGCATCAGGACTTTTTCTAAACCAGTCCAAAATCTCTTTTCTATCTTTATCACTAAAGGTTGAATCCAAATGTCGAACGTTGTATTTTAATTTTTTAAATGAATCATAAACGCGCATGGAAGTTTCAATCCCTGCATTGAAGATGAGGGTTTTTTGACCCATCGCTATTTCTTCGTAAGCAAAGATTAATTTTTCTTGCATGAAAAAATTACTATACAATACATCTGAACTACTAATGGTGAAATCTCCATTCGTACCGATTTTTAATCCATGAAGATTCACATCGTAATTATACGTCTCAGCATCTGATAAATAACCACTTTGAATAAGACCAGAAATACTTTCGCCTGTAATTAATTTGTTGTAATTGTCTTTTAATGGTAATGCTCTATTACTACTTAATGGCGTGGCTGTTACTCCTAAAATATTTCCATTTTCATAGTATTGAAAGATTTTCCGAAAACTATTGTAATGCGCCTCATCAACAATTACTAATCCTACATCTTTGATGAAATTAACATCGTCTAGCAATCGGTTGTTAAGGGTTTCGACCATGGCAATAAAGCAAGAGTATTCATCTTGATCCTCTAATTTTTTGACCTCTGAGTTAATGATTTTATTTTTAACACCAATGGCTTGTAATTGCCTAGATGTTTGAACCGATAATTCTATCCGATGTGTTAAAATCAGTACTTTTAAACCCCATTCTTCAATGTATTTTTTTGCTATGGCTGAAAAAATGACGGTTTTTCCACCGCCAGTTGGTAACTGATAAAGTAAATTAAACTTTTTACCATTACTTCTAAACTCTTCTAAAACAGTTTCTACTGTCTTTTCTTGAAAAGGATAAAGCTTTTTGGCTTCGTAAAGATCAGTATCTATCATAGTTGATGTGGCAAAAAAATAAAACGCAAAAGTACGTTCTTTTCCTTTATAATTAATCTTGAAAGTCAATTAACTTTTTGTCCATTGGGATAAAAGGACACCGCAAGCAACAGCAACATTTAAAGATTCTCCATTTCCAGTTCTTGGAATGGTGATAGGGTGTTGAATCTTAGTGATTATTTCCATAGAAATTCCGCTTCCTTCATTGCCAATTATTAAAATAGCATTTTCCTTTATTTTTGATTTGTAGCACGATTCACCTTCCAGTAGGGCGCCATAAATTGGTAATGTTTGCTTAGAAAGAAACTCGGTTAAATCCCCGTAGTTAATTGACAACCTAAACAAACTTCCCATTGATGCTTGAACAACTCTAGGGTTTAGGAAGTCCACAGTATTTTGGCTACAATAAATTTGATTAATCCCGAACCAATCAGCTGTGCGTAAAATCGTCCCCAAATTCCCGGGGTCTTGAATATTATCGAGTACTAATATGCTTTTAGTGGAATCTAATTTATTGGCTTCGGAAAGTGTATTTTTCATTACTACCAATATCCCTTGAGGCGATTTTAATAAAGAAATTCGTTCAAATTCACTTGGGCTAGCGATGAAAATATCAAAAGTGTCGTGCTGCTTAATTTTTTCAAGAGAATCTTGAGTACAAACAATTAAATAAATAGAAGTGGGTGCAAATTCAAGGATTTCTAAGAGTATTTTTTCACCTTCTGCAATAAAATAACCCTCACTATCCCTAAATTTCTTCGAATGTAAATTCCGAATCCATTTTAACTTATTTATTGAAAGCTTTTCCACTCGTACAATATTGCTATTTTTGTATTATAAATTATGAGGGTCCTAAATTACAGCATATTTCTGCCATTTCTATTATTTTTTTTAGGGGCTTGTCATGTGACAAAAAATGTCCCTAGTGGATATTATTTGTTAAAAAAAAATAAAATCACAATTGATAGTAAGCTATCCAATGAAATCAGTAGTGAAATCAATAGTATTATCCGGCAACAGCCTAATCAACGAATACTAGGTATACCCATTAAACTATTGTTATATAATAGTATTGATTCCGCAAAAGTGGCGGAAAAAAGAATGCGATTAAATATCAAATTAACAGAAAAAAATGAGAAAATAATTCTAAAAACCACACGCATTAACGATGCTAGAATTAAAAAGGCGAGGAGTAAAGGTAGAAAGTTATATACTGAAAAAATAATTCCCCTAATTGACATTGAAAGTTCCCGATTATTTTTTCGTGAATGGTTGAAAAATAAAATCGCTGAAAAACCAGTTGTTTATGATGCCGTTTTATACAATAAATCAATTGATCAAATTAGATTATTTCTAAAGCGCAAAGGATATTATTATGGTAATGTAAGTGGTGGTAGTATCATAGAAAAAAAACACAAAATAAAAGTTAATTACACGATCAACTCAGGTTCTTGTTATGTAATTGATTCTGTATATGTTATAAGTAAAAATGCCTCTGTTAAAAGTAGTTACACGAATAAGTTTTTGAAAAAAATAGTGGAAAATACGCAAGTTGACCCTTTACTAAATAAACATTTCGATTTAGATTATTTAGAAGCCTACCGAGAGAATATTGCCAAGTTTATGAGAGATGAAACGTTTTATGGATTTACCGCTTCGAGTATTTCATTAATTGCTGACACCAATAAGACCACTATGAAGGTCATATTAGGCATTGAGTTTAAAAATAGGCTCGTTGAGCATCCTATTATAAAAGATAGCCTAATTCAAAAATATTATGTATCCACACGGATCAATGAGGTGCATTTTCACTTGTCTGACTCCTCCATGGTAGAAGGTAGATTTGCAAAATATCTAGATAATGAATTCAAGATTCCTATCATTAATCCTATAGACAATCAATTTTTAGCAACTAAAAATACGTTTTTGTATGCTGAGGAACTTTATACTAAGAAACAAAGAGAAGAATTAAAAATTACTAATAAAGATTCTTTAAGCCCCATGCGAATGGCAATTATTCATTTTAATGGCGAGAAACCCAGTATAAATGCAAATTTGCTTGAGCTTCAGAATTACTTGGAAATGACAAATATCTACAAAGAATATTATGTTGAAAGAAGTTATCAAAGCTTGAACCAGCTGGGCGTTTTTTCAACCATCAAACCAATGATAGTTGAATTACCAAGTAATAAATTAGATATCCATTATTTTTTAGTCCCTTCCAAACGAAAAACATTTGCTTTTGAACCAAAATTCACCTCTTCTTTTGGTTTATTGGGTGTAAATGCGTCATTTAATTATTCAGATAGAAATATATTTGGTGGTGCAGAGAAATTAACTTTTTCGTTTGGAGGTGGGTTTGAATCGCAACCAATTATATTTGATGATGGAGCAAGAACTGGTACCACCTTTAATACCTTCGAATTTGGACCGAGTCTAAAACTGGAAATACCTGGTTTGTTTCCAACGAAAGTTACGTTGTTATCAAAAAGACAAAAACCTAAAACTATTATTTCATTAGCGTATAATTATGAAAAAAGAAATGTGTTTGATCGTAGTGTATTTCAAATGAATTATACGTGGAAAATGCTTGTTGATAAAACCCAGATTTTCGAATTTGGATTACCATTAGCTTCCGTAATAAAATTTGTTGCAATTAATAAAAGCCCTGAATTTGAAGCTCAAATAAATACACAAAACGACTTATTTTTAATAAATTCTTACAGCGATCAATTTATTTGGGAAGACTTTAAATTAACGTTTATTTTTGATAATGCTAAGAAAGATTTTGATCAAACTAAAAAGAGATTATTCAAACATCGTTTTCTTAATGCACACATTAATTTTTCCTCCTCATTTTCCTCAGCTGGAATTTTCCTTTCTAACTTCAAAGCAAGGCAAGATACCCTATCAAATGGTCAATATTCATTTTTTGGTGTAGGATATGCTCAATTTATTAGAAATGATAACATTTATATTCTTAATAAAGACTTTAATCCAAAATCATCGATCAATCTTAAATTACATGCTGGCTTTGGAGTTCCATATGGTAATTCCAAAACATCCATGCCTTATGATTATAGTTTCTTTGCAGGTGGAGCAAATGATAATAGAGGTTGGAAAGCACGTGCTTTAGGTCCAGGAGCCTTTAAATATTACCTTGATTCAACTAGTGCCTCTGCACAAATTGGTGATATTAGGCTTGGAGGAACTATAGAATACCGTTACTCATTTGGCAGTACTTTAAAGGGAGCATTTTTTACTGATTTTGGTAATATTTGGACCTACAAGGAAGATTTAGCAAGGGTAGGTGCAAAATTTACCAATGATTGGTATAAACAGTTTGCAGTTGCCATGGGTATTGGATTTCGGTTGGATTTAGACTTTTTTATTATTCGTTTAGATTTAGGAATCCCAGTATATAATCCTGCCTTACCTGATAACGCGCGCTGGATTTTTCAGAGTCGAGAACCATACGTGCAAGAAGGTATTGAATATTACGGTCTTCCTACCTTATCAGCAGAAATGAATCGTGTAAGAGCACTTAGTAAATTGCCAAAAGCTTTTGCTCCTTGTTTACAATTTGGAATTGGTTACCCCTTTTAATCTTGTTGTATGAAAATTTCCTATTTATTTTTGTTTAGTATAGTACTATTCTTTTTCACTTCGTGTATGAAGGGGGAAAATGTTGATTTGATAATCCATAATGCATCAATTCATTGTTTGGATGATCTTAATACTATTACTGAAGCAATGGCCATTCGTAATGGACGCATTGTAGAGGTTGGACCAGAAAGACAAATATTAAATAAATACACGGCGGATGAATACGTCGATGCGGAGAATCGGGAAGTATACCCGGGATTTGTTGATGCACATGGACATATTTTATCCTATGCTAATCAAAAAATTTCTGTGGATTTAGTAGGATGTACTTCCTTAGAAGAAGTTATAACTCGAACGGAAAAATATCAACAGAAGACACAGAAAAAATTTATAGTAGGGCGGGGATGGGACCAATCTTTGTGGAAGATGGATTCATTGCCTGATAACGCGATGCTCAACAAAGCCTTTCCAACCATTCCAGTATGTTTATATAGAATTGATGGACATGCTGCATTGGTAAATGATTGTTTATTAAAAATGGCAGGAATCACTCCGGGAACTATAGATGGCGGCGAAATCATGTTGAAAAATGGGAAATGTTCCGGTTTATTGATTGATAACGCCATGAATTTATTAAAAGACCATATTCCTCCTCACCCAAATTCCGAAATTAAGCAAGCTATTCTTGAAATTCAGGATGAATTATTTCAATACGGTATTACGGGTGTACATGAGGCTGGGATAGAGTTTGAAGATATTGATATTTTTAAATCCCTCATTAAGTCGAAGGAATTAAAATTGAATATTTATGCCATGTTGATGACGTCAGAAAAAAATAAAAATTTTGCTGCAAAAAATGGTGTCTATCAATTTCAAAACTTAAGCATTCGAAGTTTTAAATTATTTGCGGATGGCGCTTTAGGGTCAAGGGGCGCCTTATTAAAAGATGCGTATAATGATGATCATCAAAATCATGGATTGTTAACCATGCCTCTATTGAAAATGAAAGAAATGTCTGATTTTTGTTCTAAAATTGGCTATCAATTGAATACACATGCAATTGGAGATTCTGCGAACACAATTATCATGAATCTTTACAAAAAGGAATATTTAATCAATAAAGATCATCGATGGAGAATTGAACATGCACAAGTTGTAGATTTAAAAGAGCTACATTTCTTTTCCGATTATGCTATTTTTCCTTCTGTTCAACCTACACACGCAGTCACGGATCAACGCTGGGCTGAAATGCGCTTAGGTAAGGAAAGAATGAAAGGCGCATATGCCTATCGCTCATTATTAGAAGCTTTTGGTATGATCGCGATTGGAACCGATTTTCCTGTTGAAGCAACTAATCCATTTTTAACAATTTTTGCTGCAACGCAACGAAAAGACAAAAACAACTTTCCCAAAAATGGTTTTCTAATCGATGAACAACTTTCCTTGGAGCAAGTATTGAAAGGTATGACCATCTGGGCAGCGTTTGCTGCGTTCGAAGAAAATAAACGGGGCACCATTACGAAAGGTAAAGAGGCTACATTTTTTATCGTTCAGCGACCAATCAAGAATGAAACAATTTTCATACCTAACTTCGCACACAAAACCTATATTTTAGGAAAGATGGTTTACAGTGATGATGAATTATAATTGTCTTTATTTTAGAAAGAAGGACAATTAATTTTTCTAAAGTTTTTAGGTTTTTTCTTGCATTTAAGATTGAATCCTAAGGATACCTCATGCGAACCACCCGATATACCATTTCCTAATTCTGAAACAGTTACATCGTAGCTATAGCCAACTTTGAAATTTTGAGTATTTATTCCAAAACTAAGAATGAATGCATCCTTATTTCTATACCATGCACCAACGGTAAAATTTTCATATTTCAAATAGGTACCAATACTTAATTCTTGGAAACCATTTTGGTACTGATAAATTATATTTGGCATAATGGCCGTTGAATTTGAATACCTTCCTTTATTTCCTATTCGAATGTTTGCTCCAGCATGTCCGGTAAAACGCATGGGTAATTTAGACTGACCTAAAATCATTGATTCATCAGGACGGTTCAGGTGGTGAACAGCTATACCAGCATAAAAATTCTGTGTGTAAGCAACCATTCCTGCCGATACATCAAAAAATCCACGCTTTCCATTACCTCTTGGAACATCACCAGTTTGATATATAAATCCTCGTCTTGGATCAATCATGTCTCCAAAAGTCAATTTACTCCAATCTAAATATTTTTGATAATAGGCAGCTCTAGCACCAAACATAATAGAAAGTTTTCTATTTACCTTTAAATTGTAGGAATAAATCGCGCCTAACATCGTCGTCGAAATCGTTCCTCGAGCTTGTTGGTCATGCGTTGCAATGATGCCCAATCCACCTGAAATACTCTTTACATATGAATCGTATGCCATACTGTAAGTAACGTAGTTACCAGTAAGTTGAGGCCACTCATTTCTGTAATTCATTGTTATCCTAGGACATCCAATTGAACCGGCTAGCGCGGGATTTAAATAAATAGGATTTGAATAGAATTGAGTGAAAGTTGGGTCTTGCGCCATTGCCTGGCTTCCTACTAATATACACAATGATAAAACTGCATTTTTAATTTTCATAACTACAAATATAAATAACGTCTGGTTTTTTTACTAATATTAGAATTAATTCTAAAGGTTAATTGATGAATGAATGATTTCTTTTGACTGTAACTGCTTAATACGTATGAGGATTGGCCAAATAAAGCAAATCGCTCGCTGTTTATTCCAACCATGTAGCTACTTGAACCATTTGTCTGATAAGATCCGCCTAAAAAGAACGATTTAATTTGAATGTTTGCCCCTAGGTAGCTAGCATTCATGGAACCAGTAATGGTGTGGCATACATACGGTGAAAAACTAAAGTTTCCATTCTTGGAAATAAAGTCAGTACCACCAATTAATGTTATTTCTTGATTTGCTCTTCTAATCGTAGAATAATCATTCGAATAAAGATTATCCTGGTGCTTTAAAATATTATTGATTTGTCCACCAATATAAATAGGCCCAGCATTAATAACTAAACCAGCGCCTAAATCTCTGTACCATAAATTCTTGCCTATGGAAAGAGAAGGATCTATTGAAAATGTTTCTAGTTGGTTGGTTTCAAATTCTATGTTCGAATTATTGATGATTTTAGTTTTGTCTAGAACTTTTTTACCAAAAGTATATTTCATAGAGGGCTCGATAGTGATGTAACGATTTAAAGCAATTTTTGGTGCATAGATTAAATTAATATTCCAATCTTGTATTAATCCATTAGAAAATGTAGTGTAATTTGAAACTAATCCAAGTCCAGATTTTGCTTTTCTCATATATCCGTCAAGCGAGATCTGTTGTGATAATTTCTGCTGATCTGCACTCTTTATCCATCGTGCTGTTGACATAGACTGAAATTTCAATTGAGAAACACTTCCTACAAAAGAACTATTTAAATCTAAATTTGATTTTTCTGGAAGCGAATAAATACGATCCTTTTGGTTGGTGTTGGTAACATCTTTTTTCACCCACTTGCTTAATGCGGAGGAGGAATGTAATTTTATGGAAGGAGAGAATGTTCTATTCTTCTTCTCTTCAACTATCTCATCTTCCAAATCGGCAACTCCTGAAAGAACTAAATTGTCTGAATCCCCTGATGATGAAATACTAGGATCTAATTGATAATCTAACAAAGAATTGGTGGGTAAAAAGTTAACATCTGAAAGTAATACTTCTTCTAAAATAGGAGCAGTACTCAGTTCATTTTCAACTGAAAGTAACTTATTGTTTTTCTGAAGCAAGTTCTTATTTTTCAAGTTTGCATCATACGATTCCGTCGTTAAAAAGTTCTGTTCTACTTTTAGTGGATTACTTACTGTTGAAGTATTTGCTATTGAAGTATTTTTTAATGACTTCGTTTCCTTGCTTTTTAACTTAGCTTGCTGAACTAAATTTTTAGCATTGTTATTTTTTTCGCTTGGCATAGATTTAAAAAACAGGCTGGTACCAAAAATAATTAGTAGAAGCGCTGCAGCGTAAAATTGCCAATAGGCAAAAACACGTTTTTTTCTTCTTTTTAGCGATTCCTGATTGTTATAAGTAAATGGAATTGATGAAACGCTTGCAGTTTCCCAAGCATCGGCATCTATATCCAAATCAGGATTAGTCAGTAAGAATTCTTGAAGCATAAATTCCTGGGTTGGATTAAGGTTGCCCTCTGTCCAATCAAATAACCAGCGATCTATATTTTCTCTATTGGGACTATTCACGCGTATTGAGTAGATTCTTTTAACTGCTTTTTAATTTTCATTCTTGCCCTAAACAGATAGACCTTAACTTGAGAGGGAGATAATTCCAGCATGTCGCCGATTTCATCATACGAATAACCTTCAAGGTCCCGCATCAAGATAATACTCTTTTGGATTGGAGGTAAAATACTTACGATCCGATCAACCACTTGTTTCGATTCGAAACTTGAGGTAGCCGTAGCAGTGTTTTCCGGTATCAGGCTGGTTTCCATGTACTCTAAACGCGAACTTTTTTTGATAAAGTTCAACATCGCGTTGTGCGTACAAGTAAATAACCAACTTTTTGCCTTTTCCAATTCCACTTTTTCTCTGTTTATCCACAATTTTTCAAAAACATCCTGCACAATATCCTCTGCATCATTCGATGAGCGTAAGAAATTTACAGCGAATCGGAATAGATTCTGGCTGTGCATTTCTACAACTTCATTGAATTCTTGTCTTTTCAAAATGGTGACAATTACAGTTAAAACAATCTTCTCTAACGAAAAGTTACAGCTTGACAAATAATTCCAAGCAAAGCAAAAATAATAGAATTAATATTAATATAAAGTAAAAGAGACTATTTTATATAATTGATTGAATAAATAGCCCTCATCAATTAGAATTGGAAGTAATTAAGTAATCTCTTTAGTCCTTTTACAATAAATAGTATCCCCAAAAGAATTTTCTTAAATAGCAGAGTTTTACTCCTTAATTCCATTCTCTGCCGAAAGTTTTTATTATGAATTCTTTAGATTTTTTGTATCTTTGGAGCCTTTAAAAGTACACATAGTTAAGAATTTTAGTTGAAATATATAATATGGTTTTAATAGTTGAAAGCGGCTCTACGAAGAGTGATTGGGTTTTGTTAGGTCCAGAAAATAATCAAAATGAATACGTCACAATGGGCTTTAATCCATATTTCCATTCGTCTGATGATGTTGAAAAGGAATTAAATAATCATGTTGATTTAATGGCAATCGCTACTAAAATTGAAAAAATCTATTTTTATGGTGCTGGCTGTTCCAACGCTAAAATGAATGAAATAATAAAATTGGGGCTTTCCAAGGTATTTATTAATGCCTTTATAACTGTTGATCATGATTTATTGGCCTGCGCTTACGCTACCTATAAAGGAAATGCATCCATAAGTTGTATCATTGGAACAGGGTCAAATTCTTGTTATTTTGATGGTGTTTCTGTATCGGAAGTTGTCCCTGCATTAGGTTACATCCTTGGTGATGAAGGGAGTGGGACTTATTTCGGTAAGAAATTACTTTCAGCCTTTCTATATCATCAACTTCCACCGCATGTTGCAGATGATTTTATTAGTGAGTATGGTGTTGATAAAGAGTCTATTGTGAATAGCGTGTACCGAGAAGGAAATGCAAATGTTTACATTGCATCCTTTATGCCTTTTATTGCTAAACATAAAGAGGAATCCATCTTTCAGAAAATGGTAGAAGATGGCTTAAAGCATTTTATGGAAGTTCACGTATGTTGTTATTCCAATTACAAAGATGTTGAAGTGAATTTTGTAGGAAGTTTATCTAGTATATTTAGGAGTGCCTTAGATCGAGCGGCTAATTCATTAGGAATTACAATAGGAAGAGTTGTACAAAAGCCAATTGAAGGACTTGTTGCCTATCATAAGGATTATGTCTTAAATAATTGACATTATTACCTTTAAGAATTATTACATGAAAAATATCGTATTACTTTTTAGTATCCTTTTGGGTGCTGTTGATTGCTTTTTTGCACAAGTTAAAGTACCAGAATGGACAAAAAATGCAACTGGAAAATATTCGGATTTATTTTCTTCTAAAAATAAAAAATGGCACTCGCATAAAACTAGGAGCTTGGGATTATCGTGTCTATTATTTATAATCAATTTTTTAATCAGCGATTTCAACAAGTATAGGATAAATCCATTTGTCCGCTACTCACAAATTCTACCAAAATGCTTGTCATTGTGAAAATGAGCATCCAATTCTTGCATCTCTAATAATAAAGATTCCGAAGGAGGTAAACGTTGAAGTTTACTTAAATCAGGTTGTCCTGCATCCACCCAAGCGGAATACCAAATGGACCCAACAGCGATTATTGCCGCACGTAAACGTCTTTCCACCATGTTGTTTAAAAGGCTGTGATACGCTTGACTATAATCTCTTGAATAAACAGAAACAGTAGTATTGCCTCGTTGTTCAAAGCTATATTTTAAATCAGTTGGAAAAGTTAAGGACAATTCCTTTTCGATTCTTAAAACGGAATCTAGCGCATTGTGCGAACCTTGTACCGCATTCCAAATAAAATCTAAGACACTCGATTTATAAGCCGCTTTTCCAACAAAATAGTCGTAATCTTCGGCATTAATTTCAACCAATCTACTTTCCCAAAGCCCATGAATACCTCGTTGACCCGTTTTTTGTCCATTATAATTTTCTGTAGTATGAAGCGGCACGTGAGCATCTCCGATATAGTGACCAATATCAGCAGAATATTTAAGAATCAATTCCACATTTTTTGATTCAAAAGCCTTTTGTAATTTATATTTAACTACTTGAATATGCCAAGGAACTATACCATAGGCTTGCAAGGTATCTTCCGTGTATTTCGCGACAGCTTCGGTCCATTTTTTGGGAACCAGTAGAAAAGGATTTTCTCCAGGTTTATAGTAATGATCTAAATCGATGTAATGGCACTGAGCCTCTCCATCAACAGCGTATCTTCTTTTATCTGGATCGACCGAATGTTCTGTGATATATTCTATATTTTCTTTATAAAATCCAATCATTTCACGCGGTAAGGTGAAAACGGCAATACGATTTATGCGCTTATGTCCAAAAAATCCCCAATCAGGAGAATTATTTTCTTTGTAAGCAGTTGAAAATGCTAGTGGAAGCAATAATAGTAAGGGGTAAAACCTTCTAAATTTTAACAAGTTTTCCATCTTTCAATATGGGTATTACATCAGTTTGGTCAGGCGTAAGACAATATTTTATATCGTCATTCAAATTTAAGTTTTTTAATCGTCTTCTATGTGAACTAGATTTTAAATATCCTAAAAAACTATGTCTTGCGGATTGAAACAAGTATTTTGCTGCAATGGAAGAGTCCTCAATGGAGATAAAGTTTCCTGTTGAAATCAAGTGATCTGATATCGCCCCTGCACAGATAGAATCCTCCAAGTTAAATTTATCTTGCCATCCTGAACAAAGGCACAAGATGTTTTTATCTTGTTTTGACAACCATACACTTAAGGCTGTTAAGTTTAGAAATGAACCAACGACCACGGTATCAGCATTTTTTGCAACCTCTAAAGATTTCGTTCCGTTGGTGGTAGTAAGAACCACTTCTTTCCCAATAAATTCATCTTTCATGTAGGAGAATGGTGAATTACCGAAATCAAATCCCTCCACAATTTTACCGTTTCTTTCTGCTCCAGCCAAATAGCCTTTCTTTTTGTATGCCCACGCTTCATCCACAGTTGGAACTGGAATTATGGCTGCGATACCATAATCTAATGCGGTGCACATTGCGGAGGTTGCTCTAAGCACATCAATAACAACTACGATTTCAAATTCATCCTTGTAATAAGTGTATTCTCCAGGCGTGAAGCAAACCTCAACGCGTTTCCTTTTGTCATTCATCCTTACTTATTTATTTTCGGCACAAAGGTACTCAAAATAATTTTTGGTGGCTAGCTTTGAAATGATAAGAAATACAATGAAATTATTGGATATTTGCAGACTAATTTTAATTAAATGTACCAAAAAGAATTCCAATCGATCGTTAATTTAAGAAGGTCCAATAGAAAATTTGACGCAAACATTTCGGTTCCAGACGAAGTAATAAAACGGAGCTTAGAAGCTGCCATATTATCTCCTAATAGTAGCAATATGCAATTATGGGAGTTTTATTGGATTAGCTCACCTGAAGAATTGGAAGCTTTAGTTCCACTTTGTTTAGGTCAATCTGCCGCAAAAACAGCCAAGCAGATGGTAGTTTTTGTTACACGAAAAGATAAATGGAGGGAACGTGCTAATTGGAATCTTGCAAAAATTAAAGAAACGATAGAAGGGGAGCCCACTAAACTACAAAAAAGAGGATTGGGTTACTATGGTAAATTGATGCCTTTTTTGTATTTTAATGATCCATTTTATATTATGGCTACAATTAGAAGAACAATTAGCTTTATAGCTGGGTTACGTAAGCCTTTTTATAGAACTGGTGGTCCTTCCAACCAACGAATTGTGGTACACAAATCTTGTGCTCTTGCTGCGCAAACTTTTATGCTGTCTATTGCTGCTGAAGGATTTCATTCTTGTCCGATGGAAGGATTTGATGAAGTTCGAGTGAAGAGAATGTTGAAGTTGCCTTACGGTGCAGAAATTAATATGATAATATCTGTTGGAATGGCAACTGAGGAAGGAATATGGGGACCTCGATTTAGAGTTCCTTTTGATGAAGTAGTATTTCGTAAATAGAGAATTAATAGCTTTACTTTTTGAAAAACACATTAACTGTATCCCACTTATTATCAGCTTATTCACAAGGTATTTTTCCTATGTCAGATGAGAAGGGTCGAATAAGTTGGTATTGTCCCGATCCTCGTGCCATTATTCCATTAGAAACCTATAAGCCTTCCAAATCATTGCGTTCAACATTGAATAAACAGCTTTTTGAAATCAGGATAAATGAACAATTTGAACAGGTTATGCGGTCTTGTTCAAAACCACGGACTGAAACAGATGGCGTTTGGATCTCTGATGAAATGATAGCCGTTTATTGCGAATTACACCAATTAGGATTCGCACATTCTGTAGAAGCATTCCAAGATAATGTTTTGGTTGGTGGTCTTTATGGTGTTTGTTTGGGTGGCGTATTTTTTGGAGAGTCGATGTTCTCAGAAGTTTCAAATTCCTCGAAAGTGGCATTCCATTCTTTGATTCAGCTTTTAAAAGCGAATAAGTTTGAATTGTTGGATACTCAGTTTATTAACGATAATGTGCTTCGCTATGGTGCGATTGAAATAGACAGAGATGATTTCTTGCTTCGTTTGTCCCAAGGATTGTCTAAATCGTGTACCTTTTCATTGGATGGAATGGCGAAATAGATCAATGCTTTTTACGGCGATATTTTCCGCGTGTTTGGTAATAATACCTTGATTTGTTTTGATTTTTTATGGCATTTTTATTCGTGCTCACTTTTTTTCGAACGTACCCTTTACGCATTTTTCCTTTGTAGTCTATAGAAGGCTTAACATAAGTTCCACCTGCATTTTCTGATTTTTTAAAGTCACAACTAATTAATAAACTGGAAGCTAAAAAGAGTAATAGAACAATTAAAAAAGAAAATTTCACAGACGCCTTAAGGACAGTTTTTTCCATAATAATATAATTAATTTAATGGCCCCGTGTCTCTTCTTAATCTACTTTAATTAGAAGGGATTAAAGTTTTTCCTCTTCCCGTAAAATCGCTTTCGCTTTTAATTCTTCTTCTTTTTTTCTCTTCTTATTTTCTTCTTCTTCTTTAAGAATAGTTGCTTTTATTTGAGCTAAAAAATCTTTGTTCTTTATTTCTAATTCCGAAACGGGAACAAATCCAACTCCAGTTAAAGGGAATTCATCTTGTAATTCGCCACTGTAATAAAATTCATAACAAATTCCTCCAAATGTATATTCAATCCCTCCAACTTTGAAATTTGACCCCCCAACTTCAGGATTCTTTTTGGGCTTGCTTTTTTGATATCCCAAATTAAAAAGGGTGCCTAATATTTCTGGGCGATTCTCGAGAGTAAAGCCTTCTTTAACCCAATGTGCTTGAAATTGTCTTAAGAAGAAGGCAGTATAAAGATAAGAGTAATAATGATCCCCTCTTTTTATAAGGCGCTGGATGGTTAAATGTTTGTGAGAGGCTATCGTATCATTTACTAATTCTGGAAATGAATCTTTAAGATTGACGACATTTTGAAAATAATCACCTGCATAAAATATACTTTTCTTATCAAATAAATTACGTTCTATTTTTAGAGCTGTATGCTCTAAAATTCCTGTAACTCCGTATCCTCTATTGGTAGGGAGTATTAAATGATTAAATGGTGTTACGTACTTTTTGAATGCTTCACGTCCTGAGTTAAACATACGTACTTGTTCTCCAACTAAACACATCACAATGAAGCGGGATTCTACCCCTGTTAATTTTGAAACTGAGTCGATTGCACGTTTGTCAGCTTTAACAGCGTTGCAAAATTGTTTCCATTCACGGCAGTTAGCCCAAGGGTAAATTGAAAGTGTTTTTAAATCAGTTTTAATCTGAATGTTTGCTATTTCCTCTTGGTATTCTTTATTATCTTTTAATTTTAAATTAATGGCATCCAACATACGCAGTGCAACTTGTACATTATTACTTTTATAATATGCCTTCATAATAGTCTTAGCGTTACTCGGATAATATCTAGCCAATATACCAATGGTTCGGAACATGATGTATTCATCTTTTGCAATCGATAAACTATCTGTTTTAAATCCTTGATTGTATTTATCAGCCATAGATGAAAAATAACGACTATTGATGTCTACAGAGCCTTTTTGATTTGTCCATTTGAATTTAACCGCAAGTGCCGTTAGTATCAAGAACATGGCAATTGCTGCAAGAATGTGTAAAGAAATAAAATAAAGATAACGCAAGATTTTTTTTAGTCTTGGAGCTTTTTCTAAGAAACGCATTTTAGTTGTTGGATTTTAATAGCTGACTTATTATGAGACATAGTTGGATTAATTCAATTTAGTAAGTAAAATTAGTTCCTTTTAAACTAAATAAAAAATAAAATAGGGGAGAATCCTATTTTTCACCATACTTATCTTATATATTTTAGGACTAATTATCATTGACTAAGCTCAATAATTCAAAATTATTTCAGTGGTATCAAAGGCAGAAGTTACGGTGGATAATAATCCTTGATTGCTTGAATTTAAGATCCAATAATAAACTGAATAGACCTCATTCCCATTATTTATACAATAAATGGTGGTGTCTAATGCTCCATAATAATTCTGTTCTGTATTGGGGCAACAAGCTGTACATCCCTGCAAGCCGGCTTGTTTAATGTATTGCAAATGATCAGTAACTTGGGGATTATTATTTATAAAATGTAGAGCTATCCATGCTTTCGCTTTGGTTGAATAGTTACGGATATTGTCATTGTTAAGTGATAAGCTTGAATAATAGACATCTTCTGTTAGATCAAAATAATTTTCTTTCTTGATGTGCAGGGTATATCGTTCCATTTTTTCTCTGGGGAATGTAAATGTATAGCTGCCATCCGAACCAAGAATTGCTGTTCCAATTAGTATTTCTTGAGTACTTGCAATAGGAACCTTGTATATTTTTATTTCGGCGCCTTGCAAGCCTGTTTGATTCGTAGCATCGGTGATAGTGCCTTTTATCGTGAAGTTTCCAGTGCCTTTTTCACATGAAAAAAGTAATCCAATCAAAAAACAACTGATGATAAATCGCATGTTAGTTTAGTTTAAAGTTAGCTTCAAATGCCTCTTTTTGTTCGGTTGGAATAAATAAGAAATCACCAATTTCTTTTTGTTGCCCTTTTTCCCTAATAATTTTAAAATCGCAAATTCCGTATTGACAGTATTCTAATTGGTCAAAATAATGTACAAAATTATCAATATTGCTTTCGGAAATTTCTATTTGAATAATTGGTCTGAATTTGGAAATTATGGGTTTCAATTCATTAAAAACAATCCATTCATATCCTTCAATATCGCATTTGATGTAATCAATTTTTGGAAGTGAACCAAACAACTCACTTCCCTTTTTTACTTTAACTTGCGCTGTTTTTTGTCCACCGATATCTTCCGATTTATCTACGATGTGTGGCAAGCCAGTTCGAATCATTCCATTAGATTCTGGCAATACCATTTCAACAATTTCTTCTTCCTCTCCTAAAGCAATATTATGAATAACTACGCGAGGATAGGGGGATAAAAACTTTTGTAAAATTTGATAAAAGGGAAGAATCGGTTCAATACAAATTACTTTTCCTTCGGGGGTCAATCGAGCAAATGTTTTTGCGAAATAACCAAGGTTGGCGCCAATATCAATAACTGTAAAATCCTTTTTGATAAGTTGCTTGACGATGTAATGGTATTTAAATCGTTTGTCATTTTTTAATAATCCTAGATCAAATAGAAAATAAAATCCTCTGTGCATTGCTTTAAGGTAGGCACGCTGCGTAAGTAATTTAAATAGTATCCGCTTAACAAAACTTATCATAGTGTACGAAGGTACGAACTAGGCCTTAAACCAAACGAATAATGAAGAAAAAAAAACGATTGTATTCGTATAAAAATGTAATTTTATACTTCACTTTTTTTTATGAAAATTTTCTTTTTTATTATTATATTCTGTTTGCCAATGGCTTGTTTCTCTCAGCTTAATTTGAAGGAAATAATGAGTGGTCCAAGTTTTATCGGCTACCTGCCAGAGAATCCCTTTTGGTCTTACGATGGCAGCACTATTTATTTTGATTGGCAACAAGAAAAGGAGCTAGGCGCTTCTCTTTATCAATATAATTGCAAAACTAAAGTGATTCAAAAGCCGGATACTATTCAGTCAGCAAATATAGTTGGGCACGATCCGCTTCAGAGCGGCTTTAAGGTTATGTATTTCGAAAAGGAGGGCGTTCTTGCCTCACTTTATAAAATTAATGGAGATATTTCATCGTGTTATCAGGGTGTTGAATCGATCAGTAATATTCAGCGTTTAGTAGATCCAAATAGAATCGTTTTTCAACAAGGGTTGAATTTAGTTGAATGGGAAAATAAGGATGGAAAATCTACCTTTCGACTACGGACAAATTTTGTTCTGGGAGAAGCTAAAATAAAAACCAAAGATTCAAGTTTTTTGGATAAACAGCAAGAGGAGTTGTTTGTATTTTTTAAGGATAAAAACAAAAAGAAAGAGTGGGGTAAGATGCAAGGTGATTTCCATCTTTTTCCAAGACCTAAAGTCAATTATCTTGGATCGGGTAACCTTTCCTCCATTCAAATAGCGCCATCTGGGAATTTTGTTTCGGTGGTAATGAACACGGATGCAGCACAAGAAGAAACTAATATTCCTGCATTTATTACAGTGAATGGCAAGGTGACTATGAATCCTGCACGTTCTAAAGTAAGTGAAATAGAGCCTAGTCAACGATTGGCTATTTTAAACTTACGTTCAGATTCTTTAAAATGGATTGATTTATCGGTGCTTTCAGTTATTCGTAAAAAACCAGCTTACATAGACACACTTAAATCTTCCAACTACGACAAGGATCGCTCGCTTTTCATACATCCATTAAAATTATCCAAAACATCAAATATAGGATTGTGCGATATTCGAAGTGCTGATAATAAAGATCGTTGGATTGTACTAATTGATTTGGAAAAAGCAAGTGTGAAAGAGTTGGATCATCAACACGATGAGGCATGGATTGGTGGTCCCGGAATTTCTTCATGGAATGAAGAAGAAGCTGTTTTAGATTGGTTAGAAGATGGCAAATCATTTTATTTTCAATCGGAAGAAACAGGCTATTCTCATCTCTATTCTTATGATTTAGTATCTGGTAAAAAAACGGCATTAACATCTGGTAATTTTGAAATACATGCTGTTCAATTGGCGAAAGATAAAAATCGATTTTTTATTACAGCCAATAAAACACATCCTGGTAACCGTGATTTTTATCACTTGGATATCAAAAGTTTACTTTGGACCCCTGTCCTAACGGAAGATGGTTTTCACGATGTAGAAGTTTCTCCAGATGAAAAGTCTTTGCTGGTTCGATACTCCAATTCAAACACGCCTTGGGAATTGTATTTGGCAAGTAATACAATAAACACGAAAATGGTCCGGATTACCCATTCAACAAGGCCTGAATTTTTAGCTTATTCGTGGCGAAAACCACCAGTTATTCAATTTACTGCAAGCGATGGAATTAAAGTTTCTTCTAGGATTTATGAACCTGAACTAACAAAGAAAAATGGCGCTGCGGTGTTATTTGTTCATGGTGCAGGTTATTTACAAAATGCCCATAATTATTGGAGTAATTACTACCGTGAATACATGTTCCATAATTTATTGTGTGATTTAGGATATACGGTGTTAGATGTAGATTATCGCGCCAGTGAAGGGTATGGGAGGGATTATCGAACCGCCATCTATCGACATATGGGAGGAAGAGATTTGAACGATTTCATTGACGCAAAAGATTTCTTAGTAAAACAACATGGAATTGATTCCAACAGGGTTGGAATATACGGTGGTTCCTACGGTGGATTTATAACACTAATGGGATTATTGACCAGTCCAACTGAATTCGCTTGTGGCGCTGCATTGCGTTCCGTTACAGATTGGGCACATTACAATCACGAGTACACAAGTAATATTCTTAATTATCCGTCGACTGATCCAGAAGCGTATAAAAAAAGCTCTCCCATTTATTTTGCCCAAAATCTAAGTAAACCATTAATTATGCTTCATGGTATGGTCGACGATAATGTCCAGTTCCAAGATGTCGTTCGCTTAAGTCAACGATTTATCGAATTCGGAAAAAAAGATTGGGAATTAGCTGTTTATCCTGTTGAAGCACATGGATTTAAAGAGTCGTATTCTTGGCAAGATGAGTACCGAAGGATATTTGAATTATTTGAAAAGAATTTAAAAAAATAGCATAGATGTTAACCGTTAGAGAATTAGTAGATAAGCAAGAAATGATCAATAATATATCAGTTCTTCAAGTGTTGTATCCAAGTTTAACATTAGCCGAATACGAGGCTGAATTGGATCAAATGTTACCGCATAATTATGGTCAAGTTGGAGTGTTTGACGGTGAAAATTGCCTTGGAATCAGTGGCTTTTGGATTGGAACTAAATTATGGTGTGGTAAATACTTGGAATTAGATAATATTGTGGTTGTCGAGAAATATAGGAGCCAAGGAATTGGCAAATTGATTTTTGACTTTCTTCATAAAAAAGCCTTAGAACATGATTGCACCATGCTTTCATTGGATTCTTACACCTCAAATTTTAAAGCACATAAGTTTTTCTATAATGAAGGATATAGCCCGAAAGGATTTCATTTTATAAATATTCTTAAGAAGGAGAATGTCCGATAATATTGTTAATTTTAATAGATTTCAATTGATGTGTAGCGAATGATATATTTTTTTAAATTAAATAAAGGAAGCAAGTTATTTTTAGTAATACTCACTTTGTTTTCATTTAATGCGTCCGCCCAACAGCGCGTTTATCCTTTAACTAATAAGCTAGCAGTTGATTCAATTTTCGAAGTGAAGCCCTACGCTACAAAAATTTCATACGATGAAAAATCAGGTCATCTTTTTTATTCTGTGATTACCGGTGATATTTATGAAGTTTTCTTGAATTCTGCTGGCGGCGCTTTGGATTCATTGCGTTATTCGGTAGTTGATCATGGAATTTCTTCCTTGCAAGGATTGTATTTCCGTGAAGGAATTCTTTATCTCTCGGGAAATAATTGGACGAGTAACACGGGTGTTGGGATAATTTCAAAAGGTACGCCTCAAGCGAATGGAACTCGATTATGGGAAACTGTCGTTTCAAGTGATCCATATCCTAGCGCTAGTCCTACAGGTGATCATGGTTTTTCTGGTGTTTCCCTTGATCCATCAGGAAATTTCTTATTCGTTAGTAGTGGTGCTCGTACACATTTGGGTGAAATGGATGATAATAATGGGGCATGGCCTAATTGCCGAGAAACCCCAATGACTTGCCGTATGTTTCGCTTTCCTATTTCTTCCTTACCCATTCATTTAGTAAATGATTCATTGTGGTTGGAAAATAGCGGTTTTATTTACGCTACAGGTACAAGGAATGCGTACGATTTTGCATGGGATGGCAATGATTCGCTTTTTTCGATTGATAATTCTGGGGAGCGCGATGATCCTGAAGAATTGAATTGGATTCGGCAAGGAAAAAACTATGGTTTTCCATGGAATATGGGCGGAAACATTAACCCCTTAATTAATTCTCCTTATAATTATTTAAATGATCCTTTGGTGAATCCGAATTGTGGGGGAGTGGCTGCCGGTTGGTTTTTGGATGACCCTACGTTTCCTTCCTTACCTTCGAATGTTACATTTATGGAGCCAGTGAGGAATTATGGCGTTTCTGCTGATTATTACCGGGATGCTACCACAGGAATGGTAATGAAAGCAAGCGAGGAAGGAACGTATGTTTCTACATTTACGCCACATGCATCTCCTTTGGGATTGGTTTTCGATAAAGACAGCCTACTGGCAAGTCCTTTTAGAGGTGATGGTTTTGTTTTAAGTTTTATGCCTGGGGGTGATAGTACCGGTTTTTCACCTATTTCACCGTGGGGAATTCCTTGTCCTTTTGTAGACCCATCGCGTGAATTAAGGCAACTTAAGCTGGTTTATGATGCCGGTATTGATAATTATAAAATGACAACATCGGATTTAGTAAGTGGCTTTTATTTACCTGTGGACGCTGTGCTAGTGGGAAATGAATTATTCGTCATTGAACGTGGCGGAGATTTGTGGAAAGTTACCTTCCCCTTGTATGAAGAAGAGGATAATGAGCTTCTTATTTATCCGAATCCCTCTGATAGTTATGCTTTCATTACGTTTAATAATGATGCGAAAGAATTGGTGGAATTGTCGATAGTTGATTTTTCAGGTAAAAAAGTTGTTCATGTTGTTGAACAGGGAGTGAGTCAATTTTCCATTAAAACCAATCAATTGGCTTGCGGAATCTATATTTGCTCTTTGAAAATTGGTAGCGCTGATGCTATTAATGCTAATTTATTGGTTAAATAATTATGATGAAAAACAAGGGTATATTTTTTGGATTTATTTTTTTAATTGGAGCTTTATTTTCAAGTTGTAATTATGTTAAGACGGCACCTGTAGAGGTAGCTCGTAATGAGAATGTGACAACTGAACAGGTTTATCCCGCCGTAAAAGATAGTGTTGTTATTTCGGAGGAAGTTGCTGTTGCATCGCCAAAAATGGAAATCCCTGCAACTGCGAATGAAAAGTTAGTTGTTCATCATACAGCCTACAGTCTTTTATATAGCGAAGAGCACGAACAGGCAATTTGGATTGCGTACGAACTAACGAGCGAGGAAACAAATCGAAAATTTGAACGATCTAATAAATTTACCGAAGACGATGCCATCAAAACTGGTTCGGCAAATGATTTTGATTACAAAGGTTCTGGGTATGATCGTGGCCATTTAGCACCTGCAGCTGATATGTCTTGGTCTAACCAAACCATGCTGGAATCCTTTTATTATAGCAATATGAGTCCTCAAGATCCAAGTTTTAACAGGGGGATATGGAAAAAATTGGAGGAGCTAGTTCGAACTTGGGCAAGGGAAAATAAATCTTTGTATGTCGTTACTGGACCCATATTAAGTAGTAATTTACCTAGTATTGGTTCTAATAAGGTTTCAATTCCAGCATATTATTACAAAGTTTTATTAGACTATAGTCAACCAGACTTTAAAGCCATTGGTTTTATCATCCCTAATCAAGGGTCGAAGGCTGATTTAAGTAGTTTTGCGGTTTCGATTGATAAAGTGGAGCAGTTAACTGGCTTGAACTTTTTTCCAAATCTCCCGGACAAGCAAGAAAATGCATTGGAAAGTTCGGTATGTATTCCATGTTGGTCATGGAAAGCGTCTAAATCCTCCAGCCGAAATGACAAACAGTCGAATTCATCCGTTTCCGTTCAATGCAACGGAATTACGCAAAAAGGGGCACGGTGCAAACGAATGACCTTAGATCCCAGTGGATTTTGTTATCAACACCATTAATTTTAGTTTATTATTAATCTTATAATGCTAATTTGATAAAGATAACTTATTGTTGATGTAATAGTTAACTGGTTCAATTAAATGTATTTTAGCACTTAACTACGAAAATTGAAACCTTGCGGAAATACCTAGCGTATTACTTCACAGTTTTAAAATAGTAACTATGACAACCTATATGCAATCATTAAGAACAAAGACTATTCATCAAGCAAGAATTAAGTTATCAAAGCATCGTGATTTAGGTGAGCAATCTAGCTTAAATATTTTTCAGGTGGCAGATTTAATGGATAGGATTCAAAACGCAAGTAAGAAGGCAGAGGAAAATAATTCTGTTTTCTTTTCTATTGGTATGAATTAAGCGCTTATAACGCCTGAGCCAACTAATTCTTCTCCAAGGTACCATGCAGCAAATTGTCCTGGTGTAATTCCTTTTTGTTTTTTATCAAACAATATATATAATTCTCCTTTTAAAGTAATCAATCTCGCTTCCTGTAACGCTTGTCTATAGCGAATTCTTACCTGGCAACGTAATTCAGTATTATTACTTATTAAATCATTGTTGGTTAACCAATTAATACTCTTTGATTCAAGTTTTAATGCATGTCTATTGAGGCCAGGATGCACCTCTGATTGTCCTGTGTAAATAATATTTTCGTTAGTGTCAAGTCCAATAATAAAACTAGGCAATGGTTTTCCTCCAATATTGAGTCCTTTTCGTTGGCCAATGGTGTAAAATTGCGCACCCTGATGTTTCCCAACCACTTCACCCATCGTTGAATTATACGTAAAAGGGGTGGATAATTCGATCACATTTGCTGCATTCAAGGGAATGGAATTATACGCTTGGAATTGAGGTAGATTTTCTGGTATTTCTATGATTGGTCCTGCTTTAGCTTTTAACTTTTGTTGTAGAAATAAGGGTAAACTTATTTTTCCAACAAAACAAAGTCCTTGGGAATCTTTCTTTTCAGCGGTAACAAGTGCTAATTTCTTCGCAATTTCACGCACTTCTTTTTTTTCTAAATCACCAATAGGGAATAGGGCTTTAGAAAGTTGGTATTGCGTAATTTGGCACAAAAAATAAGATTGATCCTTTGTTTTATCGATGCCTGCTAATAAGGAAAAGGTACCATCGTTATTTTCGGCTTTACGACAATAATGTCCAGTTGCTACATAATCAGCCCCCAGTTGTAAGGCGGCCTCAAGGAAAACATCGAATTTTATTTCCCGGTTGCACAACACATCTGGATTCGGGGTTCTTCCCCGTTGATATTCATCGAACATATAGTCCACAATCCGGGATTTGTATGCCTCGCTCAAATCAATTACTTGAAAAGGTATACCAAGATGTTCAGCCACTAATAAAGCATCATTTGAATCTTCTATCCATGGACATTCATCAGAAATCGTTACACTCTCATCGTGCCAATTTCGCATGAAAATACCAATGACTTCATACCCTTGTTGAATTAATAGATAAGCGGCAACACTTGAATCGACACCACCAGAAAGACCAACTACAACGCGTTTCATTCGGTAAAATTAAACAAAGTAAATAGCTTAACGCCGATGGAAATCTATTTTTTACTATTTAAAATTATATTTGAAAGTTATCATTCTAACAAATAAAATAAGATTTTAAAATATCCTTATGATAAAATAGTAAAACTATTCAGATTCTACAGCCGGAATTACTTCGATACACCTCATGCCGTCAATGGCAGCAGAAACAATTCCTCCAGCATATCCAGCGCCTTCTGCACAAGGATAAATCCCTTCAATTTCAACATGTTGTAAGGTTAGAATATCTCTAGGAATGAGAATAGGGGAGGATGTTCGAGATTCAGGTGCATGAATTACCGCTTCATTAGTAATAAATCCCGGCATTTTTTTTTCAAATTCTAAGCATGCCTTTCGGATTCTTTCGATGACAAATTCAGGGAATGCTTCATCCATTTCTACACTTGTTACGCCAATAAAATAGGATGTTTTAGGAAAAGCGACGGATTTTTTGCGATCAACGAAATCCGCTAAACATTGTGCAGGAACTTTTTGATTTTTACCCGCGAGTTCCCAACATTTTTTTTCAATTGATTTTTGAAAATCTAAGCAAACAAATGGATCGCTTTTGTAATCTTTAAAATCGGAGGGGTCAATGCTCACCACGAAACCGGAGTTGGCATAGGGATTATTTCTTTTACTGGGCGACCAACCATTGGTGACAACTTCTTCTTCGCTTGTGGCACAAGGCGCAATTATACCTCCAGGACACATACAGAAAGAATATACACCTTTTCCATCAATTTGAGCGACTAAACTGTACGAGGCAGGGGGAAGGTATTGATCACTTAATCGATTGTGATATTGTAATTTATCAATAAAAGATTGCTGATGCTCAATTCTAACTCCCAAAGCAAAAGGCTTTGATTCTATTCGAATTTTTCTTTTATGCAATAATGAAAAGATATCTCTTGCTGAATGGCCAGTAGCAAGAATCATGTTTTTTGTATCTATCCAATGTTCATTATTAATTTGTAAGGAACTTAGCTTCTTCTTCTCATGCTTAATATCCGTTAATTTGCTGTTAAAGTGAACCTCTCCGCCACATTCAATAATTTTCTCTCTAATTGCCTCAATAATTTGTGGAAGTTTATTGGTTCCTATGTGAGGATGAGCATCAACAAGAATGGCATCATCCGCTCCAAAATGAACTAACAATTGTAAGACTCTTTCCACATCACCACGTTTTTTAGAACGTGTATATAATTTTCCATCGGAATAGGTTCCAGCTCCACCTTCCCCAAAACAGTAGTTTGATTCAGGATTCAAGATTCCCTCTTTGTTAAGTTGTGCTAAATCAAATCTTCTGGCGCGAACATCTTTTCCCCGTTCATAAATGATTGGTTTAAGATTAAGTTCTAAGCAACGCAAGGCAGCAAATAATCCAGCAGGGCCAGCGCCAATTATGATGACAGGTTTTGAATTGGTGACCCTTAAAAAATTAAACGATTGCAAGTGGGAGGAAAGTTCACTTTCAGAAACATCGAATGTGCAATTAATCTTAATATTTCGACCTCTGGCATCAATACTTTTTTTCTTCCAACGGAAATAAATACTCTTTGGGTGATGAATTCCTGCATTTTCGCGTAAAGTATTTTCAATAAATTGAATGTCTTGGGCTTGTTCAGGCGAACATTGAAAAGAGATTGTTTCCATTATCCCTCAAAGATAAGTGACAGCGACCAGACTTTATTGTACAGCTTATTGATAGGATCAGCTATGTTCGTATTGTCTTGGATAAAACTATTGATAAATCCATGAGAATATTTTAATTCAATGCCAAATTTGAAATAGGGAGCAAAAAATTCCACGCCACCACCAATTTGTCCTTGAAGATCATTGCGTTTAATTTTTATGTATGGATCAATATAATTTTGAGAAGCTTTTTCTTGAGATTGTAAATCAATAGAGTATTGTCCACCAACCAAGGCATAAGCGGTGAAATTATTGTATCTCTTTGTTCTAAATTGTAGCATTAAGGGAAAGTCAAGATTAGTTGAGTTGACTCTTTCTTCTCCTATTTGATCAGTATTTAGCAAAGTATCTTCAAAAGTATAGCGCAACAATTTCTCTTGAAAGGATAAGGTTGGAATAAAGCGCAGCCGTAAAACCGGAGTCCCTAATTTCATGGTAGTTAATATGCCTAGTTGTCCACCAGGCTGGGCATCATTTTCCAATAATTTCAAGCCATATTTCTCGTAGGCATTTACATCTTGATAAACGGTAAAATCGGAGGAGTTGAAGCCGAGCATAAATCCAAAGTGAAAAGTACGTTTATCGAAATTTTTATAACGTTCTTGTTTAAATTTTTGGGCTTGGGAAGAAATTCCCATTACAAGAAAAATAGAAAGGATTAGAAAACGATTCATGCAATTCATTAAACGCAAAGGTAACTTGAAAGTTGCAACTTTATTTTAAACCAGTATATATTGTTGCGATGCCGCCACTTACAGTTTTTGAATGAATATCCTTGTACCCAATTTTTAATAAGATATCTTCAAAATCCTTTCCTTCAGGGAATGCTGCTACGCTTTCGGGTAAATAGGTGTACGCTTTTGCATCTTTTGATAATTTTTTTCCGAAGAATGGAATAATGTAGTTGGAGTAAAACCCAAATACTTGTTTAATTGGAAATGCTTTTGGTTTAGAAAACTCCAGAATTATCGCTTTTCCACCTGGTTTTAAAACACGCAACATCTCGGCTAATCCCAGTTCTAGATTTTCAAAATTTCGAACTCCAAATCCAACGGTTAACGCATCAAAGTAATTGGTTTCATACGGAATATTTTCGGAGTCACCAAGCTGCATCTTAATGATATTATTGAATTTTCTTTTAATCATTTTTTGCTCACCAACTGCCAACATTCCTGCAGAAATATCCAAGCCAACTACTTCTTCAGGCTTAAGTTTTAGTGCTGCAATGGCAAAATCACCTGTTCCAGTAGCAATATCAATTATTTTTATTGGCTGAATAGATCGAAGTTGTTTGATCGCTTTTCGACGCCATATTTTATCAATTCCCAAGGATAGAAAATGATTCAAGAAATCGTAACGCGCTGATATATTATCAAACATTTCGGCAACTTCTTCCTTCTTAGATTTGTTTGCTTGATTATACGGTTTTACTTCGATTTTTGACATACTATTTTAACAATTTATTGAGTCAATAGTTTATTCACCTCTTCGAGTAATGCATCTTTGTCAATACTTACCACACCGGCATATTCACATACCAATCCACCAGCGATATTGGCAATCTCAGCTATTTTATTATACGGTAAATCTGCCAATAAGCACAAGCAAGCAACGGCAATAACAGTATCTCCCGCTCCACTTACATCACTGATATTTCTAATGTGCGCTTTAGCGGTGTGCATTAGGTCTCCCATCTTAATAAAAACACCAAATTCAGATAGTGTAATTAAAGAAATTTTATTGTTTAGCTTACTTTCTAAAAGCGTAACTACTTCTATCAATTTATCAGGAGATGTATGCATATTTATGTCGCATTTCAATCCTTCCTTTAATTCTTTCAAGTTTGGTTTGAATAAATCAACCGATTTGAAAGCAAGGAAATTATCGAATTTTGGATCGACACAGGTAACAATATTATTTTTTTTGGCAAATGACAGAATACCTTGAATCAATTCTTCAGTAAGTACTCCTTTGTTGTAATCTTCAAAAATGATGGCATCAATTCCATCATTGAGAAGTAATTCTAAACGATTCAATAGTTGTTGTGATTCCTCACCAGTAATAGGATCAGTGGTTTCAGTATCAATTCTCAATAATTGTTGTTTATTAGAAATTATTCTTGATTTTACCGTTGTTTGACGATCATTACTTTGGAAGATACCTGCTGATGAGATATTATTTTCGTTGAATTTATCAATGAGAATTTTTCCTGCATCGTCATTACCAATTACGGAACAAACGATGGGTTTAGCGCCAAGCGCAATTAAATTTAAAGCTACATTACCGGCGCCACCAATTCTATTTTCTTCTTTTTCAAAAAGTACTACTGGAACGGGAGCTTCAGGACTCATGCGATGAACCTTTCCAATCTTGTAATTATCTAGCATCACATCGCCAATAACAACGACTCGAAAATTGGAGAATGAATTAAAGACATCATTATAATTCATACGCTCAATTTTAATAGCGCTTCTTTCATTCTTCGCATGGCTTCTGTCAACATTTCTTCCGATGCGGCATAGGAAATTCGGATGCAAGTTGGACTTCCAAAACCTTCACCGCTCACTAATGCAATTTGAGCTTCTGCTAGTAAATACATGCATAAATCCTGCGCTGAATTGATCTTATAGTCATTATATGAACTTCCGAAAAAGTAAGAAACATCCGGAAAAACATAAAACGCACCTTCGGGAACATTACAAATGACACCTGGCATTTCTTTTAGTTTTTTTATAACTAAATCTCTTCTTGAGTGAAAGGCTTGTACCATTTCCTTCAATAAGATCGGATCAGCATTTACCGCAGCAATGGATGCTTTTTGGGTTATGGAGGAAGTTCCAGAAGTAAATTGACCTTGAATTTTATTGCAGGCATCTGCAATAATTTTTGGAGCTCCAATGTAGCCAAGCCTCCAACCAGTCATTGCCCAAGCTTTTGAAACGCCATTGACTGTAACTACTTGTTCCGCTATTTCACTAAATTGGGCCAAGCTTTCATGCTTTCCAATAAAGTTAATGTGCTCATAAATTTCATCGCTCATAGCGATAACGGATGGATTTGCTTTTAATACCATTGCAAGTCCTTGTAATTCACTTTTTGAATATACAGATCCAGTTGGATTACATGGGGAAGAGAAGATAAAGAGTTTTGTTTTTGGTGTAATAGCGTTGGCAAATTGTTCCGGTGTGATTTTAAAATCATTTGCTAAACTCGCTTCAATTACAACGGGAACGCCCTCGGTCATTTTTACGATTTCGATATAAGAAACCCAAAACGGAGCAGGTATAATAACTTCATCTCCAGGGTTAATTAAACTCAACACAACATTGGCAATTGATTGCTTCGCTCCAGTTGAAACGACTATATTTTCTTTCTTATACGATAGATTATTATCACGTAAAAACTTGGCAGCGATCACTTCTCTTAAATCATCGTATCCTGAAACAGGTGAGTAGGTGGTGAAATTATTGTCCATCGCAACTATCGCTGCATCCTTTATGAATTGGGGTGTTTGAAAGTCTGGCTCACCCAAGGATAGAGAAATAATATCTTTCCCTTGTGCTTTTAATTCTCGACTTATTCTCGACATGGCAAGTGTCGCAGACTCCTCCATAGCATTCAATCTATTTGATAATTCAATCATTTTATTTGAAATTAGCAATTGCAAATTTAACCAATATAATTGAAATGACAGGGATATTTAATTCTGACTTCCTTTTTTCAAAAGGTCTGGACGGCGTTCTTGGGTTCTCAAAAGTGCTTGTTCTTCACGCCATTTTTCAATTAAATCATCGTTTCCAGATAAGAGAACTTCAGGAACTTTCCAACCATTAAATTCAGAAGGACGTGTGTATACAGGAGGTGCAAGTAAATCGTCTTGAAAGCAATCGGTGAGGGCAGAGGTTTCGTCATTTAAAACACCTGGGAGTAATCGAACGATAGAATCAACTAAAACTGCCGCGGCTAATTCTCCTCCAGAAAGTACATACGACCCAATGGAAATTTCCTTCGTAATATAATGTTCCCGAATTCTATTGTCTACTCCTTTGTAGTGCCCACAAAGAATAATGATGTTTTTTAGCAAAGACATTTTATTAGCCGTCCCTTGTTCCAATACTTCCCCATCCGGTGACATATAAATAATTTCATCGTAGGTACGTTCACTTTTCAATTTTTCAATAATCGTTGCAATTGGCTCAATACTCATTACCATTCCAGCACCGCCACCATATTGGTAATCGTCCACATTTTTATGCTTGTTAGTCGAATAATCTCGGATGTCGTGGATCTGAATGGTAACATGTCCTTTATCTTGTGCACGTTGCATGATGGAAATGGAAAAGGGACTTTCCAATAGTTTCGGTAAAACGGTTAGAATATCGATTCTCATATTGCAAAAATACATTGATTTTAATTCAAAATGGCTAGTTTTAACACTCTAATAACCACCTATGCGTTTTACTTTACTTTGTTCTATTGTATTTTTACTTTTTAATTCATCTATTGCTCAAAAAATAGATTGGTCAGGAAATACCTCTCCTGATTATATTAGCCTAATCAATTATTACAAACAATTAGCGAAAAGTAACAAGCGCGTTGAGTTATATTGCATGGGAAATTCGGACTATGGTTTGCCTATATTTCTATGTATCATCAATGGGGCAGGGGATTCATTAGCCACCTTCACTAAAGCAAAAAAAGAAACGACCATTTTAATCAACAATGCGATTCATCCTGGTGAGCCGGATGGGGTGAATGCTTGCGCCATTTGGATAGAAAAGGAACTTGGGTTAAAGTATAATGCCAATAGTCCTGTTGTAGCTATTATTCCAGCTTATAATGTGGGTGGGATGATGAATAGAAATGGTACAAGTCGAGCCAATCAAAATGGTCCGGAAGAATATGGTTTTAGAGGGAGTGCTCGAAATTATGACTTAAACCGTGATTTCATTAAAATGGACACTGAAAACTCCTTTACTTTTTCTAAAATAATTCATGCTTTAAATCCGGATGTCTTTATTGATACACATGTATCAAATGGCGCTGATTATCAATACACTTTGACTTACATTTCTTCATTGAAAGAAAGGCTAGCACCATCTATTTCTAGCTTGACATATGACCAGCTTCTTCCATTTATGAACAAGGAATTACAAATGGTTCCTTACGTTGAATTGAAGGGGGATACACCTGAAACAGGAATTGTTGCCTTCAATGATTTACCGCGATATGCTATGGGATACGCTAGTTTATTCCATTCGATTAGTTTTACTGTAGAAACCCACATGTTGAAACCATTTCCTGATCGGGTGAAGGTAACGGAGGAATTTATTGATGTCTTATACAAATGGACCAGGAATAACAGCGCTAAGATTGAGAAAGCGAGAATAGATTCAGAAAAATGGGCACTCGATCAAGCGTATTTGAAATATAATTATGCAATGAGTGACCGTTCCGATTCAATTTCATTTTTAGGTTATGAAGCTTCTACACCTGTTCATCCTACAACAGAAGTGGCTCGCCTTTTTTACGATAGAACAAAACCATACCAGAAAAAAGTCCCGTATTTCAATCATTATCTGGCCATGGACTCCATAAAAATACCCAGGTATTACATCGTTTCAGGGAAAGAGACAGCTATCATTGATCGTTTGAAAGCGAATGAAATTAGTTATAAAACTATTGACTCCAACTACCAGGTAAATGGGCGGGTTGCCATTGTCCGTGATTTTACAAGTTTAACTAAACCATGGGAAGGTCATTATAAACACAACAATACCAAAGTAGATTTCATCTCGGAAGATATTATGGTAAACCGTGGGGATTTGTTGATAGATGCGCACCAATTTAAAAGTCAATTTATCCATGCTGCCTTACAGCCACAAACAGAAGATAGCTATTTTTCTTGGAATTTCTTTGATTCGTATTTACAGCAAAAAGAATATTTTTCAGCTTACGTTTTTATAGATAAAATCGACGAGATTTTGGCTGCGGACCCTGCATTAAAGTTGTCATTTGAAGAACGAAAGCTGAAGGATGTTGAATTTAGAAATTCAGAAGCACAACAGTTACATTATTTGTATCAAAATAGTCCTTACTTTGAGCAAAGCTATATGCGACTGCCGATCTATTTTATTGATTAAAAAACTATTTTAGTCCGTAAGTATCTTTGAGATGTGCTAATATATTTTCCTCTGATTCGGATAGTTTTTCTGACCTTCTTTCCATCATTCTATTCGCATATTCAGTGGCTTTTTCAATACGAAATGGAACCAAGGAGTTTGGCTCACCCCAAGAAAATGAAGGGGTGTTTTTTGGAAAAAAACCTGCTCCATATAGGTTGCAGGAAACACCAACAACAGATCCAGTATTAAACATGGTATTAATGCCTGTTTTAGAATGATCACCCATAAATAATCCTAGAAATTGCATACCAGTGTTTACTTGTTGCTCTTTCTCATAACAATAAGCACTAACTGGTCCGTAATTATTTTTTAAATTAGAGACGTTGGTATCTGCACCTAAATTACACCATTCACCAATGTAGGAATTGCCAAGAAACCCATCGTGGCCTTTGTTGGAAAATCCTTGGAATATGACATTGCTTAATTCCCCGCCAACTTTACAAGAAGGTCCGATTGTCGTTGCACCATATATTTTAGCGCCCATTTTAACAACCGAATTTTCGCACATCACAAAAGGTCCACGTATGTTAGATCCTTCCATTATTTCTGCACCATTACTAATGTATATTGGCCCTTCCGTTGTATTTAATGTGCAAGCTTCTAGCGATGCGCCTTCTTCAATATAAATAGCATCTTTCGAACCAATTACAGTAACACTTTTTGGTATTTTTTGGAAAGAAACACTTTCTTTTATGAGTGAAATATCATGGTTAATTACTGCTTCATTGACCGATAATAGGTCCCATCTTTGGTTTACAATTATCGGTGTTTCTCCTGTATATATTATTGCGTTATCGCCATTTCCATGCATGGCAAGTGTGATTTCGTTAAATACTAAACGGCAATCATTTTCTAAGTGAACAACTGCAGCAACAAAGTCTTCATTTGGAATAACACATGCGTTGACTATCACACCATCTTCCAACTGTTCAAATTCATCACTTAAGTAACTTTCTGTATGAAATCCTATTTGATATTCAGGTAATAGTATGGACCAACGTTCAAAATTAGTGAACATACCTACTCGAATGTCACCAATTGGACGTGTTAAAGAAAGGGGAGCAAATCTTAAATGTGCGTTGAGGTCAGCTAAAATTATTTTCATAGGTTATTTTTTATTGCATCTGCTGAATGACTACTCCTAATAAATAGTAAGCCAAAGGTAATACTTCCGTTTAATAATAATAATTCATGTCCAAATACATAGCCATTAAAAAGGCTGGTTGAATTTGTTTGTAATAAATAACAAATGATTGGAGAGGCAAGACAAACGATTGGTACCATAATATTTTTTATAGTTCGTTTTGTCAAAATACCAAACGCAAATAGACCGAGTAAAGGGCCATACGTATATCCTGCAATTAAAAAGATAAGATCAACGATGCTTTTATTGTCCATCCATTTGAAGTAAAATACAAGTAATAAGAAGAGGACCGCGAAAGACAGATGAATAATTTTCCTTACTCTAACTTGTTGATTTTCATTCATGGCTTCACTGCGTTCGAATCCTAGAATATCAATGCAGAAAGAGGAGGTGAGTGCTGTTATTGCTCCATCAACAGAAGGAAATAAGGCAGAGATCAATCCTACGATAAAAATAATAAAGATTCCTAACGGTAAATGTTGTTGGACAATCGTTGGAAAAACATCGTCGGGTTTAAAGTTTAGCCCTTGCTGACTTGCATAGAGATATAAAATCCCTCCAAGGAATAAGAATAAGGCATTCACTAGTAACAATACAAAACTAAATACAACCATGTTCTTTTGGGCATCTTTTAAAGATTTGACACTGATATTTTTTTGCATCATTTCTTGATCTAATCCTGTCATGGCAATGGTAATAAAAGCACCTCCAATTATATGCTTAAGAAAGAAATCTTTTCGGAGATAATCGGTACTCCAAAGTTTTGTCATATTTGCTTTTCCCAATTGATCCCAAATATGACTCCAGCTCCAATTGAGTTCGGATTGTATCGCAAAAAGACAGACTACTAAGGCTAAGAGCATAAAAATGGTTTGTAGGGTATCTGTCCAAACGATTGTTTTTACGCCGCCTTGCAAGGTATAGGCAATGATCATGGCGATTATAATTACACTTGACAACCAAAAAGGAATACCAATGGAATCAAAAACAAAAAGCTGAAGTACGTTAATAACTAAATACAAGCGTACGGTTGCTCCAAGTGTCCTTGATAGAATAAAATACCCTGCACCCCATTGATAAGCGCTGAAACCAAGTCGATGTTCTAAATAACGGTAGATAGACGTGAGATTGTATTTGTAATAGATTGGAAGTAAGACAAAAGCCACCACAAAATAACCCAGAAAAAATCCAATGACCATCTGGTAATAATACCAGCCACCATCAAGAACGCCACCAGGAACTGAAATAAAAGTAACGCCTGATAACGAGGTTCCAATCATTCCAAATGCTACTAAATACCAACGGCTTTTTTTGTCGCCCGTAAAAAAACTTTTTGCGGTTGTATTACGTGACGTGAGGTAGGCAATTAGAAGGAGTAAGCCAAAATATGCGAAAAGTACAATGGTAATAATTGTCGATGCCATGGTTGAAATTTATCTTGTAAAGATATTAAAGCAATGGATAAAAAATTAAATAGTAACTAAACTTTGTACACATGCTATTATATTTGCACAAAAACTAACCCTTATGACTGAACTTATTTATTTAATCGCGCTACTTATTTCAAGCCTATCGATACTATTTGTTGTCGTTTTTTTTGTGAAAAAAAATCAAAGCGTCGAGCAAGCAATTTTGATAACAGAATTAAAAAAACAACGTCAGGAATTTTTCTTGCCAAATAGGGTAGAGGCCTATCAACGTGCTATATTGTTTTTAGAGAGAATCAACCCTAATAGTCTAGTAATGCGTATGCAAAATCCTGGACTTCCAGCCCCCATGTTTCAGGCATTATTATTAAAAACTATTCGCGATGAGTACGATCATAATGTGGCACAGCAATTATTTATTTCGCCGATCGGATGGAAATTATTGCAAGATTCTAAAGAAGAAACGATTAAATTGATAAATATCGCAAGTGGTAAAATGGAAGAGAGTGCTGATTCCTTAGCGCTCTCTTCTTTTATTTTATCCTTAGCTGGTGAACTTGATCAGTTACCAACTGAAATTGCTATTGACTTTCTTAAAAAAGAAATTCAAAGTCTTTTTTGATTATCTAATTAAATGGATATATCCAGACTTCTCATAGTTTTGAAAGAGTAATTTGTAGAAAAGTACGCCATCAGAAATTTCATTTCCTTTCATATCTTTTCCTTGGAATTGGTCGGTATCTTGTCCTTGTTCGAAGATTAATTGTCCCCATCTATTAAAGATGTAAAGCGTATATTCATCACAAGAACTAAAATATGTTTTAATATCAAGTATATCGTTTGTATTGTCTCCGTTAGCAGTAATTACATTGGGAAAGTCGAAATCATTTAAGCTACCAATATTTGCAATAGACGCTATAATACTACTCGTATCGGAGATACATCCGAACTCAGAAACAACAAAAGCAACGTATGCACCCATACCGTTAGGCATAATTGGCATCGTGACAGTAAACTGATCCGAAGAGAAGTTATTTGGACCTACCCATGAAATTGTTGAAAAAGGTTCCGCTGTTGCCGTTAGGAAAATTGGATCTCCTGGACAATCTGGTGTTGTAACTGATAATACAGGCTCAACTGGGGTTTGCTTGACATCTAGGTTAAAGACCGTATCGGTTTCGCAACCAAAAGAAGAAGTAGATGTCATCGTGATTTGGTAAGAACCGGGTGTATTCATCGTATAAGATAAATCTTCATTGGTACCAATGGTAGCGCCACCTGATTCCCAAGTATAACTTAGCGTTTCATTGGTAGATACCGTTGTCTGATTAGTAAATACAAAAGGAATGTCTTCACATACAATTGAATCTGCCGTGTAAGCTAAAGCAGGATAATCATGAACGAAGAAGTTAAAACTGATGGTATCATCACAAAATACGGTTGCTGAAAATGAATCCACAGCTACTAAGGTCATGGTGTTAGTTCCGGGTGTATTAAAAATATAACTCAGGTCCATAGAGGTATCTAATAACTGATTATTATAGTACCATCCAAATTGGGTAAATGCCGAAATACTAGCGGTTGTATTATTGAATAAAACAGGATCGTCCATACAAGTTTCGGTAATGGTGAAGTTGGCTGTTGGATTATTAAATACAGTGAATTGTTGAGAAATAGTATCTGCACAACCATTTTCTGTAACTGCAACCAAATCTACTTGGTAATTATTGGGGCCATTGAAGTTGACGGTAACAGTATCTCCCACCAAGGTATCATTATTTACGTACCAATAATTGGTGATGGTATCGTTGCCAAGTAAGCTACTACTCGCATTAAAAATGGCCATTTGCCCTAGACACACATCATCAAATCCAAAGGAGGCCGTTGGGTTTTCGAAAACCTCTACCGTGGTTGTGACCGTATCAATACAGTTTGCTGTATTCTGAACTATGAGTTCAACATTGTAAACTCCCGGGCCAGGAAAAGTGTGATTGAAGTTAAAAGTAGTATCGGTATAGCCATCAGAAGAAGACCAGTGAACGCTATCTACAGCTGAGTTGTTAAAGGATGTTATGTTGTATAATAACGTTTGATTTCCTGCGCACACGTTTGAATCCACGATGCTTCCAATTACTTCTGCGGGTAAAACTTGTGTAGTTAAATTGGCAACACACCCATTTGAGGAAGTAATGGCACAATTTACAGAATCTTGGGTGATATTTGGAAGATAAACAGTCTGACCTACTCCCAATTGCGTATAAGGTGGAGCTGCATCTGTCCAAACGTAGTTAGCAAATCCCGCGGGAGCAGATAGGGTGGCAGAGTTGCTGTTGCCATTTTCACAATAGAGCGCTGATAAGTTAAGTGAACTACACGCAGCAGAAACATAGGCGTATCCGTAATGTCCACCTAAAGAGCAGTCACCTGTTGCTACATCTAGGGTAACTGTTTGTCCAACATAATTGGTTACTTCAACACCGAAGGTCGTCCAATTTTTATAGGCAACTGAACCACAAGATCCCCACCCTGGAATTCCTTGGGCAGCCGCTTCTTGATAAAAGGTGCATGGTATTGGATTACCTAATTGATCATATAATTGAATTTCAAAACGAGGCTGAGACATTACTGAGTGACCTGCATCTTGCAAAACAACGGCATATTGTACGATTATTAAGTTAGAGGTAGGGGTTACCGTGAAATTGTATTGCAGTCTAGAAGCTTGCGCGCCAGTACCTTGTCCATCACCAACTCGTGCTGAAAAAGCAGCACCTGGAGGAACCATTGGTAATTGAATACAATTAACCATTGGATCAAAACCACCCGTCATAATTTGGTGTTGTCCTGGTTGAATCCCAATATTAGGGGTATTAATACCGCAGCAACTGCCAGTAGAACCAGTCCAATTTACAAAAGAATTTTGTGAGAAATCTGCATTTGGGCATCCGGATACTTGAGAAAACACTTGATTTTGAGATAATAACAAAATGCTACAAATAATTAATGGTAAGATCTTTTTCATTTTTTTTATTTTTTACTGTCCTAAGACGTTATAAAATTAAATAAAATTGCACACAAGTCAAAATAAATAAAAAGTTACATTTTTAATACTCACTGATAGCTTTCTTACCACAACATCTTTTTGTCGTGATTTTAACTAAAAGACACGCCAAAAAGAAAACCCCTAAACGGGGTTTTGGAATAGTATTGAGTTTTAATTCAGATCATTCAAATTTTTAATGTAGAATTATGGCAGTATTGCGTGAGAATTATTGTTGACTACGCGCCTTTAATTTGCTTTTAACTACTTCGAATAACATCGGTAAAATTGATAGAAATATTATTCCAAGACACACTAAATCTATGTGTTTTCTAATCCATTCAACTTCACCAAGAAGATAACCTGCTAGCGTGAGACTGAAAATCCATAAAAAACCACCCAATAAATCAAACAAGAAAAAACGATTGTAATTCATTTTACCTATTCCAGCTGCGAAAGGAGCGAAAGTGCGAACAAAAGGGACAAAACGAGCCATGATAATGGCTTTTACCCCATTTTTTGCAAAAAACAATTCTGTTTGATCCAAGTATTTTTTATTTACAATAGGTTTGGATCGAAATTTCAATTGAAATACGCGCAAACCAATTTTTCTTCCAATCCAATAATTGCAATTATCACCTAAAACAGCTGCAATAAGTAATAAAATGAGTAAGTAAGCTAAATTTAATTCACCTGAAGCGGCAAAGATGCCAGCCGTGAATAAAAGGGAATCACCGGGTAGAAAAGGCATGGCTACCAAGCCGGTTTCAATAAAAATAACTAAGAATAAAATAACATAAATGGCTGATGAATAGTTTTCAAAAAACCAACTAAAATCTAATTTGATGATGTGCTGAAAGATGGTAAAAAGTTCGTTGAAAAAGGCCATGTTAATCTAGTTGAATGGTGGGGTCAATTAATTCTTTCCAAGCAATAATTCCTCCTTCAATGACAGACACATCGGTAAAACCAAAACATTTTTCTAAAAAAATGGCTACTGCTTCCGCTCTTTTTCCCGATCTGCAAATTAGAACGGTAGGGAGATTATTGTCTAAAACGGCCACTTTTTCAGCCATTTCCGCCATTGGAATGTTTAGAAATCCATTGTTTCCATAATCAAACTCATAGGTTTCACGCACATCAATTAATTGAATCGGGTTTTGTGATTGAATAAATGTTTGTGCTGCTGCAGGGGTAACTAATTTCATATGGGTAGCAAAATTAATAGAACTATAGAATTTACAGCAATCGAACGTTAATTTCTTTTTTTATCAGTTCCAAGCATGCTGAAATACTAAGCTCCGCAGTTTTAAGATGTAGAGTAGGATTCAAGGGGATTTCATACGTGCTGCTAATACCTGTAAATTGCTGGATTGTTCCCTCATTCACTTGTTGGTACAAGCCTTTAACGTCTCTTTGCTGACAAATGGACAATGGGCAGTCACAAAAAACTTCAATAAATCGGTCGTTTCCAATAATCGCTTTTGCCAATTGCCGATCTGCTTCAAAAGGAGAAATGAGGGAAACAATTACCGAAATATTCGAGTTGTTTAATAAGTTGGAAAGTTCTGCCGTTCGCCGTATATTTTCTTTTCTACTTGCGTCGGAAAAATCGAGGTCTTTGTGTATCCCTTTGCGTAATTCATCCCCATCTAAATTAATGATGGGCCAATTTGATGTTTCTAATTCCGCTTTTAATTGTTTGGCTAAGGTTGTTTTGCCAGAGCCGGATAGACCTGTAAGCCAAATTGTAATTGCTTTTGGAGTAGAATTTCCTTTCATTTATTGAAATTAATTAACATCCATTAATAAATAAGAATCATAAAGTTGTCCAGGTGAAACCATTAGTTCGTTGTAGGGGATGTCATTGCCATAACGCTCAAACATGGTTTTTCGAATTAACGGTGCATCAATATTAAATTCCCTTAATTCTTTTGGTTTTACAAGTGTAATCTTTGCTATTTCATGGTATATTTTCCATACATATTCAGAACAATACATTTCCTTATCTGTCCATGAAAAATAACTATCGTAATTTTTTTCAAATTGCTTTTGTGCAAAATCCCGCATAGATTCCCAACTTTCACTCATTAAAATGCCACGATCGATGAGTCTGCGAATTTTATATTTTTCTCCCACGCCACTTTTTATCCAATCGATTAATGGTCGTTTTCCAACGGGCTGAACTGCTTCATAGACATAGGGTACTCCATTTTCAATAAAAATAATTCCGCAATGCGAAAAAACGGAATTGGTTGCCAATTCAACCGCTTTACTTTGCTGCGATTTGGAAGATTGAAAAATGATGTCGCCATCTTTTACCTCAGGAATACCATAGGCGCTTCCCTTAGTAACTTTGTCTTGTTTTTGTTTTGTGTTTTTTAGTGAAAAAGAAACAGTAAAAATAAATCCACTTAGTATGGTTGCAAAGAAAAAAACGCTGTAAATACTGTGCTTTATATTTTTCAATTTAAAATTCATTTGTTCAAAAATAGGGATAATTTAATATTGAAGTGCTGTAATCCATAAAACCATTTTTTATTAAACTAGGTGTAAATAGAATTATAGTTTATTACTTTTTAAATTAATTAGTATAAAAACCCTGTAAGGGGCGTCATCTGTTAACGATGGGCAAAGGCCATCGGAAACAGAAATTCACCAACTTAATAAAGCCCTGAAAGGGTGTGATATTAACATGGCCAGCCGTTAATAAAAAAAAAATATAATGTAAATCAGAAAGAATATTATAATAAAAATAGATTTCAGGATGAAGAAAAGGCTTTTTTGAAAAAATACGAAGTAACCTACGATGAACGATAGGTTTGGGATTAATAAATATCTCGCCCTTTCAGGGCTTTCAATGACGGTTCTTGCTAATCATCGGGCTTTACCCAATGATTAGCTATCACACCCTTTCAGGGTTATCAAACAAATAAGTATTATTCGATTTTTACAAAAAATGAATAAGTCAAGCACCTTGTAATAATATTAGCCTCGTAAATAACGAATTCCTTTCACTAAAAAACATTATCCTTATCTTTACGCCGTAAATTAATATTATGAAACTACTCGAAAACAAAATTGTACTTATTACTGGCGCTTCAAGAGGAATTGGAAAGGCGATTGCTCAAGAATGCGCGAATCAAGGTGCAACGGTTCTTTTTACTTATTTATCATCAGAAGAAAAAGCAACTGCTTTAGCTGCGGAATTAAGCGCTTCAGGTATTACTGCTAAAGGATTTCGTTCTGATGCTTCCAATTTTAATGAGGCACAGAAATTAGTGGAGGATATCGTCGCTGAATTTGGAACAATCGATGTTCTCGTAAACAATGCCGGTATAACAAGGGATTCCCTTTTGATGCGAATGAGCGAAGAGCAATGGGACGAAGTCATAAATACCAATCTGAAATCTGCTTTTAATTTAACGAAAGCTGTGCAACAACCGATGCTGAGAGCTCGAAAAGGTTCGATTATCAATATGTCTTCAGTTGTTGGTGTTAAGGGAAATGCTGGGCAATCAAATTATGCTGCTTCGAAAGCTGGATTAATTGGTTTTACAAAATCTATTGCCGCTGAATTAGGTTCGAGAAACATACGATGTAATGCCATTGCACCTGGATTTATTGAAACGGAAATGACAGAGGTGTTGGATCAAGCAGTGGTGGAAGGCTGGCGTAAGGGGATTCCTTTGAAAAGAGGTGGAAATCCAATTGATGTCGCCAATGCTACAGTATTCCTTGCCTCAGATATGTCTGCTTACATCACCGGACAAACATTAAACGTTTGCGGTGGTATGTTAATGTAATAGAAATTATGAATATTAGACCTCGGAGAAATAGAAAGTCGCAAGCCATTCGAAATATGCTTGAAGAAACTAATTTGGGTGTGCAACATCTAATTTATCCAATTTTCTTAAAGGATGGAAAAAATATAAAGGAAGAAATAGCTTCGCTTCCAACTAATTATCGCTGGTCCTTGGATTTGTTGATTCCTGAAATTGAAGCATGCATGAAATTAGGGATCTATTCCTATGACATTTTTCCAGCTGTTGATGATTCCCTGAAAGATAAAATTGCATCGTATAGTTATGCGGAGGAAAATTTTTACCTCCACGCAATTCGCGAACTAAAAGAAAGATTTCCTGAGATTGTTTTAATGAGTGATGTCGCCATGGACCCATATTCGTCCGATGGGCACGATGGATACGTGGAGAATGGAAAAATAATAAATGACATTAGTTTGCCGATCTTAGCCAGAATGGCTGTCGCACAAGCGCAAGCTGGTGTGGATATCATTGGACCATCGGATATGATGGACGGTCGCGTTGGTTATATCAGGGAAGCGCTAGATTTAGCTGGGTATACGGACACCAGTATTATGTCTTACACAGCAAAATATGCCAGTGCTTTTTACGGACCATTTAGAGATGCGCTCAACTCAGCACCTAAATCAGGCGACAAAAAATCGTATCAGATGAATCCTGCCAATAAGCGAGAAGCATTAATAGAAGGTCAACTGGACATGGATGAAGGAGCCGATATGTTGATGGTTAAGCCGGCATTAAGTTACTTAGATGTTATTCATGTGATGAAAGAAAATTTCCCGCTACCAATTACCGCGTATAATGTAAGTGGCGAATGTGCCATGGTAATTGCAGCAGCTCAAAAAGGCTGGTTAAACTATGAGTTAGCTGTTTCGGAGATTTTACTTAGTATTCGACGTGCTGGTGCAGATGGTATTTTGACTTATTTCGCAAAGGATTTTGCGCAATTTAATAGAAAGTAATTATTTATATATGACAAGCTATTATATTGATAAACAATGGATAGGTTTAAATTTATTCGAAGAAATTCTAGCCTCTAATTGCCCGGTTTATTTGTCTGACGCTGCCGTGCTGGGGATTCAAAAATGCCACGATTATTTAGCTGAAAAGATAGAAGATTCAACAGCTATCTATTATGGAATCAATACGGGATTTGGATTCTTGTGTGATACGATGATTTCAAAAAGCGATCTATTCACTCTACAACGAAATTTGCTTGTTTCTCATGCCTGTGGAATGGGTGATGAAGTGCCAAAAGATATTGTCCGGAGGATGCTTTTATTAAAAGTGATGGGCTTGTCGCAAGGCTATTCGGGGGTGCAAGTAGAAACTATTGAACGATTGCTGTTTTTTTACAACAAGGGTATTTATCCTGTTATTTACCAGCAAGGAAGTCTTGGTGCTTCGGGTGATTTAGCGCCTTTGGCGCATTTATCATTGCCGTTAATAGGCGAGGGGGAAGTTGAATTTGAAAACACCCGTTATTCCGGTGAAGCGATCAACAAGAAATTTAATTTAGCGCCGATTACTTTACATCCAAAAGAAGGATTGGCACTTTTAAATGGGACACAATTCATGTCTGCCTATGCCACTTTTGCCATTCATAAAAGTTATGATTTATGGAATAAATGGAATCATATTGCCGCACTTTCCCTTGAGGGATTTGATGCGAAAATAGATCCTTTTAATCCGGGCGTACATGCTTTAAGGCACCAAGTTGGTCAAATAGAAACGGCGAAAATAGTTAGGCAACTTTTAACAGGAAGCCAACTTATTAAGCAGCCGAAAATCCACGTTCAAGACCCTTATTCATTTCGATGTATTCCACAAGTGCATGGCGCAACGAAAGATACGATTGACCATTGTTCAAGCATTGTTGAGCGGGAAATAAATGCCGTTACTGATAATCCAATGGTGCTGCATGAAACAGACGAAATTGTGAGTGCAGGAAATTTCCATGGACAACCTTTAGCATTGATCTTGGACTTTTTAGCAATTGCACTTTCGGAATTAGGAAGTATTTCTGAACGAAGGACCTATAAATTGATAGCTGGAAACAGGGGGCTTCCGGCCTTCCTCATAGCAAACCCCGGATTAAACTCGGGATTGATGATCGTTCATTATACCTGCGCCTCCATTGTTAGCCAGAATAAGCAATTGTGCAGTCCTGCTTCGGTAGATACCATTGATTCAAGTAATGGCCAAGAAGATCATGTGAGCATGGGAGCCAACGCAGCAACCAAATTATTCCGAATCATAGAAAATTGCTATTCCATTATGGGGATTGAGTTGCTTAATGCTGCACAAGCCATGGAATTTAGAAAACCATTGAAATCATCCAATTCTTTGGAGAAATTAATGGCTGATTTTCGTGTGGATGTAGCGAAATTAGAGATGGACAGAACAAGTTACCCCGATATGCAATTAGCAAGAAATTTTGTAATTAATAAAATGAAAATATGAACGAAGTAGACAAAAATGTAAATTTTGATGAGCCAATCATCCAAGATAAAATGCCTAAATTTTTACGTGTTTTAGGAATTTTAACTTTAGTAAATACAGGATTGGCTATTTTAGGCGGGATTTTTTCTATTGCAGCGGGGAAGCCATCTGAAAAAGAAATTCTCGCATCGAAAGTGCAAATGGCAAAATCCATCGTTGAAATGAAGAAAGCGAATTTGGAGTATTTTGTGGACTTATTGCAAAAGATTGAAGGGATTTCCGACGCTATGTATGCTAATTTTTTGATGTTTAATGTATTAGCCGTTGTTATCGCAGGAATTGGCGTTACAAGTGCGGTAATGATGTTTAAAAGAATGAAACTTGGTTTTCATTGTTACATCATTTATTCCTTCCTTTCAATTTTGTCTGTTTACGCATTTGTTGCCCCATCGAATGTCCCAACGATTCTAATTGTTGCAAATACAATCCTTTCTGGATTATTTGTCTTTATGTATTCCCGTAATTTTAAGTGGTTAACGAAATAGGTTAAAATATTTTCCCTGGATTCAAGATTCCATGTGGGTCAAATACTTTTTTTATCGAACGCATTAAGTCAATGCTTACCTCTGAAAAGGCAATGTCCATATAAGATTTTTGCACCAATCCTATTCCATGTTCTCCGGAGATGGTTCCTCCCAAACGTACCACCTCGGTGAATAATTCACGAATAGCCACAGTTAATTCCTTGTCCCAAAATTCATCACTTAGATCTCCTTTAAGAATATTGACATGTAAATTCCCATCTCCAGCATGGCCGTAACAAACAGACTGAAAACCATATTTCTTACCGATTCGCTTGATATGGTGCAGTAATTCAGGAAGCTGGTATCTTGGAACTACCGTATCTTCTTCTTTGTAAATGGATTGTGCTTTTACCGCTTCGCCCGCTTTTCGACGTAAGGTCCAAAGGGTTTGTTTTTGAGCCGCTGAATCTGCAAATAAAATTTCATCGTGTTCGAATGTCTCCAGAACAGTCATTATTTTTTCACAGTCAATCATCAGTAGCTCAGGATCAAATCCATCCACTTCGATCAATAAGTGTGCGGCATGATTATCGGCTATCGGGATGCTAACTTCCCCGATGAAGTTTTGCGTCCAAATAAGCGCATCTCTTTCCATGAACTCTAAACCGCTTGGAGTGATTCCCGCCATAAAGATGGCAGAAACCGCTTTACACGCTTCTTCCGCATTGTAAAAGGGAACGAGCATTAATAAATCATGCGTTGGATGTGGAATCAGTTTCAATACAATTTTCGTCACTACAGCGAGGGTTCCTTCTGAACCAACAATTAATTGAGTAAGGTTATATCCTGTGGCATTTTTTAGCACGTTGGCGCCCGTCCAAATGATTTCACCTGTTGGAAGTACTACTTCTAAATTGAGTACATATTCGTTCGTAACTCCGTATTTTACCGCTTTAGGTCCGCCGGAATTTTCAGCAACATTTCCACCGATCGAGCAGGAACCTTTACTGGCAGGATCTGGGGGATAAAACAAACCTTTTTCCTTTACCGCATCTTGCAGCACCTGCGTAATCACGCCAGGCTCGGTCGTTACTTGGTGATTTTCCTCGTCAATGTGTAAAATTTTATTGAATTTTTCCATCGAAAGCAACACGCCACCGAAAATGGGTAGTGCACCGCCGCTGAGACCTGTTCTTGCGCCAGCGGGAGTTACAGGGATTTTATTCAAATGACAATAGGCGAGGATCTCGCTTATTTGCTTTGGGTCGGAAGGCTTTAAAACAATATGCGGTGGAAACGATAAATCTTCTGTTTCATCGTGGCCGTAGTGCTTTAAGTCCGCATCTAGGAGCGATAATTGGTCTCCTACAATCGATTTAAAAAAGGCAATGTCTTCAGTTCGTATCATTCGAAGAAATGGATCATTTAGGAAGCGAAAATAATCATTATCAAGGTTTATTGTTTCACTAGAAGCTATTTTATTAATTTTCTCTTATTTTTAAGGTGAGTTTACATGCTGCCTAATTAAATAGTAA
>Ga0247837_1001005_pt1 | contig 60690 bp, 46 predicted proteins | sample LaCtaG_2_FD_187115 | JGI IMG/M metagenome (GOLD analysis project Ga0247837, IMG submission 187115) | Freshwater microbial communities from meromictic Lake La Cruz, Castile-La Mancha, Spain - LaCruzMarch2015_14.5m | ecosystem: Environmental > Aquatic > Freshwater > Lake | place: Spain: Castile-La... | reverse complement strand
ATTCGTCGTTTCTTTGAGCCTGAGGCGCTAGCCGATTTTGACAATGCGAAAAAACTCAACTAGCGCCTCTGGCTCACTTTGTCGGGCGCGCCGACAGCGGCTCTCAAACAGTGGCTCTTAAACAGAGCCACCCACTGAGAGCTCTCTGTCGAAAAATGTGGGGCGAAAAATGGTTGGCGAAATGAGAACGTCGAATGACAGCGACGCGCCGACAAAAGTCGTTCGTCGTTTCTTTGAGCCTGAGGCGCTAGCCGATTTTGACAATGCGAAAAAACTCGGCTAGCGCCTCAGGCTCACTTAAATTGCGTTAGGACTTGCGAGCCAAGATCATGTACTGAGCTCCTAGAGGGAGCTTGGCTAGCATGGGTTCCGTTGGGCGGAGCCAGCTCAGAAGCTTGGGAAAGTAAAAGCAGCTGTCGACCGAAACGATGTCGAACCCGTTTTGGCTCAAAAGTTGTTTCGCTTGCGGGATCGAGATTTTGATTGCATCGCGATCAAATGGAATGCGGCTCATGACATACTGCGTTCCTGGATTCCAGGGATTGTTCTCCCAGAACGCAAACCAGCCACCTGAGGGCAATCGCTGATAGATGTACCTTACCGCATCTGCACGTTGTTCGACCGGGATGTGGTGGAACACCCCGTTGCAGTATGCAAGTTCCATGACTGTGTCTTGTGTCAGGTCCGAAGAAAGCTGAAAGGTAGCCTGTTCTGGACGGTATCGAAGTCTTGCTTGAGCAAGCGATTGAGCTGATGTGTCTACGCCGGTCACATGCTCTGCAGGTAGTTCGCTTAGCAAATGTTCCACGCTATTTCCTGTTCCGCAACCAAAATCAAGAACGTGCGAAAAACGACGCTGCGATGGCGCGAGCGACGCGATCCTTCGCTTCAACCATCGAACTCGGTGGATTGCAAAGTAATCCGATGACTCGCCTGAAACGGAGAGTCCTTGCTGTAGAGCCGACTCATAGTCGGACGCGTATTGATCAAACTGTGCTTCGTCCACGGTTGCGTTTTGTTGGTGAGTGATGCGTGGGGGGCTTTTAGGGCAGAAGCAATCCTGCGATGGCCGCATTGAGAAGCGTCGCTAGGAAACCGACAAAAAGGGCTGTTACCCCCAGTCGAGCCAAGTCCCCGCGTCGCTCCGGAGCCAAAGCACCAATTCCACCTAGCTGGATTCCGATCGAGGAAAAATTCGCAAAACCGGTCAAGGCATACACGGCAAGTATCTTGGCGCGTTCGGATAGCATGGCATATTCTGGTTCCTTGGTAAGCGCTATGTATGCAACGTGTTCATTCGCCGCTAATTTGATTCCAAGCAAGCTTCCCACCTGCGAAGTTTCCTGCATGGGCACGCCGAGCAACATGGCGACGGGTTGAAAGATCCCGCCAAGAATTTGCGAGAGCGTCAGCTTGTCTGGTATCCAGGCAACCGATTCCGCAGAAATCTTGCAAGCGAGAAGCATCGGTTTCACGCTACCAATCAGTGCATCGAACAGGGCAATAAAGGCTAAGAAGCCGATCAGCATGGCTGCCACGTTCATGGCTAACATCAATCCATCTTTGATCCCGGATGCTGCCGCATCAATCGGGTTCTCGTGCATACGTGGAACTACGATCTCCGTGTCACCTGAGGTGACTGGAGTTTCGGTTTCCGGCATGACCAGCTTGGCAAGGTACAGGCTGCAAGGGCATGCCATGACGCAAGTGCAAAGAATGGCCACAGGGTCCGCGCCATAGCTTATGTAAACCGCCATCATGCCACCGGAAATATGAGCCATGCCGCTGGCCATCAAGGTCAAAAGCTCGGACTGGGTCATTTTAGGAACGAATGGCTTCACGATCAGAGGGGCTTCGGTTTGGCCCATAAATACGTTTGCGGAAACCGAGAGTGTTTCGGCACCCGATGTGCCCATCAAGTACTTCATTACCCAAGCAAATGCCTTGACGACAACTTGAAGAACGCCAAAGTAATACAGTACGCTGAAGAAGGATGAAATAAAGATGATCGGCGGCAAAGCCTTGAATGCAAAGATAAATCCAGAAGGTCCGTCGACTTTGGCAAGGGAACCAAACACAAATTCGCCACCTTTATCGGAGCAGTCGATCAGGACGCGAATCCCACTTCCTATCCCTTCGAATATCGATTGAACCCAAACAAACTTGGTGACCATCACCGCCAGGAGTAGCTGAATTGCAATCCCCCATCCGATTGTTTTGCGATTGACTTTTCGGAGATCGGTGCTCATCGCAGCCGCAAGCGAAAGAAAGGCAAAGACCCCGAATACCGCCTGCCCGCGAGGTCCTGTTTGCGGCGAAAGAACGTAGGCAAGCAACGTCAACACGACCACTGCGGAGAACAGACCGATTCGGATGGGTAGCGGCGTCTGCGAGCGGAAGAAGCTCGGTCGAGCTAGATTTGTTTCTTTTTCGGATGTTTCAGTATTGTTTGCAGAACTCGAATGAGTCGGCTCGGTCGGTTGTTGCATCGGTGCGTCCCGCGATTCATTTGTATCAAATAAGGAAGGCGTAGTATGGCGAACGGAAAGAATACTGCAACTCGCCAAAGCCAACAAACGTTGCCTTCGCAAACGCTTTTAGCACTCCAAACCGGTTGCGGTCGGAGGGCACAAGGCCCAGCTTCGCGTTGCTCACGCGGGCGTTGCCCGCGTGCTCGCAATCGCCCATCCTGCACGCTACCGAGCAGCTTGCACGCCACCGCGCACATGCCAACGCTCACACGCCAAAGCGACGGTCGGGCTCGTCCCGACTCGTCGCAACAGGTTTGGCGTGCTAGACACCGCGAATGCCGCCGCACGCACGCCAACGCGACGGTCGGGCTCGTCCCGACTCGTCGCAATAGGTTTGGTGCGCTAGAAAGCGCGAACGCCGCCGCACGTACGCCTTCGCGACGGTCGGGCTCGTCCCGACTCGTCGCAATAGGTTTGGTGCGCTAGGCCGCGTGGATAGTCGACCAAACCTGTTGCGTTCGTCGGGCACGAGGCCCTCGAACGCTGGGGCTTTTTTTGGGGGTGGCGGGGGTAGCGCACCAAACCTGTTGCGAAGCTTGGGCACAAGGCCCTGCTTCGCGTTGCTTACGCGGGCGTTGCCCGCGTGCTCGCAATCGCCCAGCTTGCACGCTACCGCGCAGCTTGGACGCCACTCCAATGCCCGCACTCCAATGCCCGCACGCCAACGCGACGGTCGGGCTTGTCCCGACACGTCGCAATAGGTTTGGTGCGCTAGGCCGCGTGGATAGCCGACCAAACCTTTTGCGTTCGTAGGACACAAGGCCCTTGAACGCTGGGGCTTTTTGGGGGGTGGTGGGGGTAGCGCACCAAACCTGTTGCGAAGCTTGGGCACCAGGCCCTGCTTCGCGTTGCGATCCATTGAGATTTTGGCGGTTCTGCCATACCGGTCATTCCAGCAAGAGCCGTCTAGCCAACTCATTGAAACCAGATAGACACAACGCAAAAAAAATCCGTCGAGATCATTCTCGACGGATCAGAAAAGCACTTGGTATTGAAAGTGGGTCGGATGGGACCTGCTTAGTCAGGATCGGATGAAGCAGACTAAGCCATCTTTGCAAGCCGGCGTCGAGTCCTAACCACCACTCCAGCCACACCAATCAACCCAACCAAAACCATCGAAGTAGGCTCAGGAACTGCAGAGATCGAGCCATTCAAAATAACGTTGTTCGTGGTTGCGCTATTGGTGGCATGATCAAAACCACCAGTACCTCCAGTCCCCGTTGCACCGAATCCATACAATCTGAACGTGGTTGATGTCGAAACGTTCGAAATACCATTTATCGAAATGCTTCGAAAAGTCGTTAAGGATGAACCACCCGACGTCAGATTCGCAACACTTCCTAAACTATTCGTGAAGGAATCAACTGAAGAGAACAGCGCCACAGAACTCGGCCCCGTACCTGAGCGATCCCAAATAAAGTCAAAAGAAGTAACGGTAAATTGATTTCCAGCTGTCGGACTGACAATAAATTGTATGAAATCATTTCCAGCGATCGCGTTAGCAAGAGTACTCGGGTTTGCATTTCCAGTATTAAACCAGTTTGAGCCCCCAAATCTGTTTCCATTGTCCGCCGCCGTCACACCCGATCCCAATGTCAAATTGGCTGAGTTGATTCCTGCGAAGTTTGTCGTACTTGCTTCCGTGGTTTCGGTTCCTAAATTGCCACTTGTATTCCAACCAAGTAAGACTTCCGAGTATCCGTGACTCGCACACGTAATCAAAAAAAACCCAGCCAACAAAATATTCTTCAACATATAAACCCCAATCACTCTCCGATAAATAAACTCGATGCCCGCGTCAGGTAAATCAACAATCGCACGATGCTATTTCGACGGGATTACGAACCACTCCATGGCTGATCGCAGTGTAAAGACGGAGAATGCCAATTTCAACGATTCTTCGAGGAAGCTTCAGTGAAGATTTGATGAATACAATGTGCTTGGTTTCAATTCGCTTTTTCCGCGAATCGCGTCTTTGTATTCAAAGACATTTCGCTGCCCCCTTGGGTGGTTCTAAAGCAAAACCATTGCCCACTAATTCTGCTCGAAGAACGCGTGGATAAAGCAATCGCACCCCCCCTTGAAAATATCCCGTTTTATCGGTTTCTCAGTCTTGGAAAGCTTAGTAGCTCTCAATTGTTAGCTCCGCCGAGGCAAGCTCGACGGAAGCTTGGGGCTTTGCTGCGTTGCTACGCCTGCACCTGACTGTTCAACGAAGTTGCACGTGAGCACGCCACAGAAGCAAACATCAAATTAGCTTGGTGGGGCGACTGAAGGTGGTTAACAGCTCTTCGGCGGACTTGGCACCGGAAAGTAAAGCACCCTCCATCGTCGCTGGCCACGATGTTTGAGTCCAATCGCCTGCGAGCCAGATACCTTGGTCCGCTAACTCGTTGGCTGTTAATCGACTCGATTCATGGCCCGGCGATACGGAAAACACCGCGTTGGGGTCAGTCACGACCTTGCCTCGAAACATCGTGGCTACCGCCGATTCCGGAAAGATCTCCGCCAAGTCTTGCTTGACCATCTTAAGCACTCCCTCCGCATCACCCCTTGGCAACATCCGTGAACCACTGATGACGATCTGATAATAATGCTCTGTCGATGCCGCGTGCGACGTCGCATTCGATGCTGAACTGCCCGGCGATCCGTGCGCGGATTCCGGTGCTGGAAAGACCCATTGGCATAAGCGATCAATCAAAATGGCATGCGGCTCCTGCAACCATGGACGATCCCACCAAGTGTGTATGCCTGTGATGGGAGAGGAATCCATCAAGCTCGGTGAACGTCCCTCGTTCGACAAATGATGCCGCATCGATTCCGGCAAGATTGCCTCCACCGCATGCCAAGGGACGGCGCAAAGAACTGAATCAAATTTCACATCGCTCCATGAAGGCCGCGACATGTTCGAAGCGTTGGCTGGATCGGCAACATGGCTTAAGCGAAATAAGCCTTGATTGTCCCGTTCCATACTCTTCACACCGCAACCCAACGACAGCGCGATTCCTTGTGCCTGCAGTGCCTGGGTGACCCGATCGTCCATGATTTCGGAAAGAGGCAAATTCGGAACCAGCAAATGATACGCGCGACGGTCTGCCGCAAAGCCATCAACAAGCACTTTGCGGGTCGCACCTAAGGTCACACGATCCACCTGATCCCCAAGTGCGCTCACCAAAATGGTTGCCCAGAAATTTTTGATACACGCTTCGGTTTGCCCTGCTTCCTTCAACCAATCGATTGCAAGCACTGAGGAATGTTCTTCGCTTCGCTTCAGTCGTAATAACTTGAGTAGCCCGCTGGCAACTCGCACGCGATCCGCAAGCTTCAGCCCCGGCCATTTCCAAAGCAAGCCCGACAGATGGAAAGGGGCGGGCAAGGGCCAAGACTTGATCTGAATCCGCTTCCCGTGCGAGGAAGCAAAATGGAGCGAATCTTGTTCGGTCCACAACGATTTTTGGTCCGTATCCTCCAGCCATTGCTGAAGAGCTTTGCAGCAATACATTCCCACATGCTGGCAGTAATCGACGGCTTGTCCCGAACTGGCATCGATGAACGAGCCCACGCGTCCGCCGATTCGATTCTTCGATTCAATCAAAGTGACTTGCGCCCCGTTTCTGGCAAGGTGCATGGCGGCGTTGATTCCCGCTAGACCCGCGCCAATGACGGCGACTCGAAGTCCTTCTTTAGGCCATGGGTTACGTTTTTCGGTAACGGGTTCAGCCAGCAATGGTGCGTTGTTCGCTAGTTGCTTTTGAAACCAAGGAGTTGCGATATGGTTGGCCAGCAATTGGCATTTCCGAGCCGCGGTTACGCCGATGCGTCCTTGCCAAATGCATTCCGGAGCCTGTTCGATTTGCAGAAGAAGCTCGCGGTAGGTGTGCCACATCAAGGAGAACATGCGTTGACCATCCAGAGCGATTTCGCCAGCCACCCGCCAGCCAAGTTCATAATGGGCATGAGCGCGTTCCACATAGAGACGAATCAGCCCTCGCCAGTCACCAAGTTCATTCAATGCAAAAACGCTTGGCTGCTGTCCCATCTGCAGCCAGCGTTCCGTCGATATGCCAAAACGGTCAAGGTCTTGTTGAGGAAGATAGATACGGCCGCGACGCGCATCTTCCGCAAGGTCTCGCAAGATATTGGTCAGTTGGAACGCAACCCCGCAGTCCAGAGCTGCTTGTCGAGTGCTTTCGCTGGGCGGGGCTCCTATGGTCTTCGCCCAAATGGCTAGGCACGCCACACCTACACTGGAAGCGACAAGATAACAATACTCCTGAGTTTCTTCCCAACTATCCAGTCGAACCGGACCCACCGTATCGATATCAACGCCGGACACAATGTCATGCAATGCCGATTCCTGAATTGCAAATTGTTGCACCGAATCTTGCAATGCCAGGCGGATGCTTTCTAGGCAGGGCAAGGAAGAACGGCTAATCGATTCGTTCAGGGGGGCATTGTCGTGGTTGGCAAGTTGGTCGATCCACTGGTGCCATCGGGATGCATTCCAACTTCTCGCATCGGCCGTTGTGTTGTGATTGGGGGTGGATTGCAATCCGTCAAAAGTATCGTTCGCATCGGTCGCATCATCCGCGAGTCGAGCAAAAGCATACAGAGCCATCATGGCATCGCGACGAGGTTGGCAAAGCAATCCAAAGGATCGAAAAAAGCTGGAGCCGCTTTTTTTTGCGATGGAATAGCAGGCTTGGTAGGACTTTGATAGTTCGTTCATGCCAAAGGTCGACCGATTACTTGACCAGGGAGATTACCAGTGAGATTGCTAGTGAATTTGCGAGTGCGAATGGATCGTGGAAAAAGAATCGCCTTCCCGAGCAACAGGAGCTTTTGAGATTTCGTGACCTCGATCGGGCGGTTCCATACATCGAATCCAGCCCGCTCTATGTTTTCCAAAATACTAAGTCCACCGCGAACGAACAATTGAACATCGCGAGCCAGCCATCGCGGGACTTGTTGGACCAAAGGGAGTCCCTGGACCAAATGCTCGCGAGCGTAGTAGACCCAATCGCGAAGCGCATTCTGCAAGGGGGCCGATTTGGTCCCTTGCAAGATATCCTGCTGCGAAATCGAATAAGGGGTCCACCGTGATCGGGGTAGATAGATTCGATTGCGAAGTGCATCCCGCCGAATGTCTTGGCAGAAGTTGGCCAATTGAAGGCCTGTGCATACCAAATCGCTTTGCCGGATTGCATCGGCGTGGGTGGTTTTTGCCAGCCCCAAAAGGATGCGACCAACTGGGTTCGCACTGCCGGAGCAGTAAGCCAAAACTTCATTGTCGTTCTCGTAGCGAATAACATGTTGATCCTGGCAGAATGCGTCGAGCAGTTTCTCAAAGGGCTCCATGGGCAATGGGTGTCGCAGGAGAGTGGAGCGAAGCGCGACAAAAACAGGATGTTCGCCTTTTCCAGCAAAGCATTTTATCAGTTCGTTCCGCCACCATTGCAGCAAATCGATCGAACTGGGTGTTTCATCCGCGAGATCGTCGGACCAGCGGCAATAAGCGTAAACATTGTAAAAATCTTGGCGAATCGATTTGGGGAGCAAGAAACTAGCGACGGAAAAGTTCTCGTAGTGATTTAATGCAAGGTTTTTGCAGTATCTTTCGGATTCGGGTACGGACATTTCGTACCCATGGCAATTGGGGCCGAACCGAGCAAGGTCGTTCAGCACCAGCGACTCGCCGGATCGAGGTGGCGATTTGGGGGATTTTGGGGTGTTTGGTTCAGCCGAAGAGGCTTCGCGAAGGGGTGACATCCCGCTATCATATCTACAAATTGGCATACCGCTTTAGGACAAGATCACCGAATGAAAATAATTCTTGCTGCACCGCGAGGTTTTTGCGCTGGCGTCAACATGGCAGTTCAGAGCCTTGAGCTTGCGCTGAACCATTTTGGTCCACCGATCTACGTTTACCACGAGATTGTTCACAATCAGCATGTGGTGCAAACCTTCGAGGGAAAAGGGGCGGTTTTCGTGAATTCGCTGGAAGAGATTCCAACGGATTCCACCGTTCTTTTTTCTGCTCATGGAGTGTCGCCTGAGATTCGTCGAGTCGCCAAAGAACGACGCTTGAATGCCATCGATGCAACTTGTCCTTTGGTGACGAAAGTGCATTTGGAGGCAATCAAATTTGCCAAAGAGCACTATACGATTATGCTGATCGGCCACGAAGGTCATGACGAAGTGATCGGCACGATGGGGGAGGCGCCCGAGGCCATCGTTTTGGTAGAAGACACAGTTGACGTGGATGCGTTAAGCTTTTCGCCGGACACCAAGTTGGCTTATTTGACTCAGACGACTCTCAGTGTTGACGATGCCAATCGGATTATTCAACGATTGAAAGATCGCTTCCCGTGGATCGTTGGTCCCCCCAAAGAAGACATTTGTTATGCAACTCAGAATCGCCAGGAAGCGGTTCGCCTGCTTTGTGACCAGGCAGACGTTGTGGTCGTTCTGGGAAGTCAAAACAGCAGCAACTCGCAACGTCTGCGCGAACTGGCTCAAGAATCCAATCGACCAGCCTATCTTGTGGATGGTCCGCAAGATTTAGATGCCACGCTGTTCCAGCGAGGGCAGAAGGTGTTGATCACTGCGGGTGCGAGTGCCCCCGAGCTGGTCGTTCAAAACACGATCCAATGGCTCAAAGATCATTTTGATGCAACGGTCGAGGAGCAGGTTGTCCGTAAGGAAGAGGTCTACTTTCCGTTGCCAAAAGTTCTTCGCGCGATTGTCGCAAAATCTTAGCGTTTAGGAAATCAAGATGGATCCAAAAGCAGCTGATCTATTGGCGTGCCAGCAGCCGTTGTTGGCTCAATCTGTTTGCCTGCGATGCTTAGACCATCGAACCATTGTGTCCGGCAAAGGATCGGTTTTCATGTTGTGTCAATCGCAACAAACGCCAAGCCAGTGGCCCAAGTACCCGCCACAACCGCTGCGTCAGTGCGGTTATTTTCGAAGTGATGAGCCAGAGCCTGTGGCAGATTAGTTTTTGGGTTGGGCTTTCGCGAGAATTATCGCTTGGCGGTTCCATTCCTGCGCTTTGGATTCCGCTTCTGCAACAGAGATACCCGTTTCGATACCAGGCCGAAGATGCCGTGTTGCGGTGAGCCATGCGTGCTTGAGCGTGGATTGCTTTTGAGCCACGATAGCATGAATGGCGTTTGCTTGCGGGTGATTGGGCAGGCCTTGGTCGTTGATGGTCAGTCCCCAATGTTCTGCGAGTGGACGGGCAATGACTGCTTGGCCTTCTGCATTCGGGTGGACTCCATCGGACGCAAAGGTAAAGGCGCTGTCAACCAAGCGTCGCTTCATGATCTCGTTCTTCATGGCAGCATGCAGATCAAGCACGATCCATCCGTCCTTGCGTTTGCTCAATAGCCAGTTTGAATAGTCTTCTAATACGTCATCGTAGCCAGCGTAGGGCTGTGGGTATTCATCACGTCCAGCGGGCAGGAGCCGACTTTGGATTGGCAAGGCATCGAAGAAGGCTGCAGTCAAATGGATCATGGATGAACCGCTATCGGAAACCTCTTTGTGCAACCGTTCCATACCCGATTTGAATTGACTGAAACGCATTTCATTGTTGGGATAGTAGATGCCATCGTTCATGCCATAGCATGCGATGACGAGATCTGGCTTGGTTTGGTCCAAGATGCGAGCGAGTCGTTCGTGAAGGTTTGGACGAGGGAACTGGCCGCCCGCGTGTCCGGGTTCGGAGAGGCCTGAGACGGTTTCGCTGGGCAGTCCTAGATTGATGAGTTCTGCGGCCTGGTCAGGGGCTTCTGCAATCCAGGCGGTTTCAATCGCAGAAACGTACCCGCCAGCGTACGTGATGCTATCACCAAGAAACACAATGCGTTTTGCCTTGGGAAGCTTAGAGGAATCGCCAGGGAGTTCGGCGCATGCGTACTGAACGACGCTTGCATTGCAAAATAGAAGGCATGCGATTGCCAAGGATAAGGAGAAGAATCGATTGCAGTTCATAGTCATTTCCTAGAGTGGAGCGCTCGGGTGGGGAGTTGGAGGAAGGTGTCGGCTGTGCATCCTACACATCCATGGTAGCTCATTTTGATCGAAAACCTAAGCACATGGGTTGAATCCAACTTGGCGGGACGACGCCTAACTGGCATTTTTGAGGTGCCTTGGGTATTCTAAGAGATTCGGTACAAACGTTTTCAAGACTCAGCCGACAAAAATCAAAGTAGTAGGCACATTCCATGTGCCGTCCACCCGGAGTTCCAGCAAATGCTGGATTGCGGACGGCACGGCGGAGCGTGCCTGCTACTTTCTTCGGCTGTATCTTTTTAGTCTTGTTGCCCCCCGCCTTGCTTCACGCAATCCCAATCTCCCGCCATGATTTTATCAAGCAGTGTAAGACGTGTTCTTTCAAGCAAGCTCGCCATCGCTTGCTTTTTTGTGAGTTTGGTTTTTCCTTGGTTTGCACGCAACACCTGGTCTTTCGATGAAGATCAAATGGCATTCTTTGAGGAACGGATTCGACCTGTGCTTGTCGAGCATTGTTACGAATGTCATTCTGCGAGATCGGGGGAATCCAAGGGCGGGTTGCTTTTGGATTCTCGCAAGGGAGTTACTCTAGGGGGTGATTCGGGAAGCTCGATCGATCCAGTAAACCCGGACCAGAGTTTGATTCTGGGCGCGCTGCGATACGACGATTTAAAGATGCCACCTTCTGGCAAACTTTCGGACCAAGTGATCGATGATTTTGCGAAATGGATCGCCATGGGGGCACCGGATCCACGTGACGAGGCGGCTACGGTTGCTCCGAGCCTTACGGTCGATTGGGAGGGTGCTAAGAATTTTTGGTCGTTTCAACCTCGTACAGCAGTCAATCCTGCCAAGGCTTCTTCGGAGTGGTGTAGGAATCCCATCGATTCATTTGTCGAGCAGAAGCGAAATGCGGCAGGGGTTCAACCTGTTGAAGAAACGAGTCGTGCGACATGGCTTCGACGAGTCTATATCGATCTGGTCGGAATTCCGCCGACTCCAGAAGAGTCCATGGCATTTGAGCAAAGCGCGGAACCTGATATCTACGAGCGGACTGTTGACGCGTTGCTTGCATCGCCAACCTATGGACAACGTTGGGGTCGGTACTGGCTGGATCTAGCCCGATATGCGGATTCCAACGGAGCGGACGAGAATCATGCATATCCCGTGGCTTGGCGATATCGCGATTATGTTGTCGATTCGTTCAATCGCGATACACCGTACCATCTTTTTGTGCGCGAGCAACTCGCAGGCGATCTTTTGATTTCGCCGAGCAATCCAGAAGCGTCGCCGAGCAACCCACAAGCGTCCTCGCTAAGCGAAGCCGAACAAAGGCGATTGATCGCAGCTACAGGATTTTTAGTCATCGGACCTAAGATGTTAGCGGAACAGGACAAGCCGAAATTGGTTGCCGACCTCGTAGACGAGCAAATCGACACGGTGGGCAAAGTGTTTCTTGGTTTGACGATCGGATGCGCTCGGTGTCACGATCATAAGTTCGATCCGATTTTAGCCAGTGACTATTATGCGCTGGCAAGTGTCTTTCACAGTACGAAATCGATGGAGCATTTGAATCACGTTGCCCAGTGGAATGAACGTGAGCTTCCGGATTCGGAGATCGTTCGTAACATGGCTGTCCATGATGCGAAAATAGAGCAAGCGAATTTGCAAGTGCAGCAGCACACTTCGGAACTGATGCAACGGCATGCAGTAGCGGCGGATGCGCCTGAGCCTTTGAAGCAACTGGAAAGTGTTTTGAACGATTCCGAGAAGGAGTCACTTGCAAAGCTGAAGCAAGTCCATGAGGAGCTTACCAAGTCTAGGCCGAGGTTACCCAAAGCGATGGCGGTTCAGGAGTCCCAGGTCCGGCTTGTTTCCGTGCATGTTCGGGGCAACCATTTGCAAATGGCGGGTGAGCCGCTTGCGCCCGCTGTACCAACCATTTTACGTAAGGGGACAGTGACCGATACGTTGCAGATGGCTCCTACCAGTTCTGGCAGATTGGAGCTGGCGGATTGGATCGCGGATGCTCAAAACCCGCTGACGGCGCGTGTGATGGTGAATCGCATATGGCAAGGTCATTTTGGATCAGGCTTGGTATCCACCGGATCGAATTTTGGTTTGCGAGGGCAATTACCAACCCACCCCGAGCTCCTGGATTGGTTGGCCAATACGTTCGTAGAAAACGATTGGTCGATCAAAGATTTGCATCGACTTATTGTGTTGTCCGCTACGTATCGAATGTCTACCGGATCGAATTCGCATTCGGAGCAGGTGGATCCTGATAATCGACTTCTGTGGCGTCAGAATCGACGTCGATTGGAGATTGAACCACTTCGCGATTCGTTGCTTTCGATGGTTGACTTGCTAGATACCCGAGTCGGTGGTGAGGCGACCGCTGCGAGTGCAGCACCGGACGCGCGAGCAGTTTGGGCCAGCAAGATTGGGTCGACAAGAAGAACCGTCTATTTGGAAGTGAATCGGGCAGCCATGTCCGACTTTTTAACCACTTTTGACTTTGTGGAGCCTGGCGTGTCGGTCGACCGGCGTCCTACGACGATTGTGCCGCACCAAGCACTTTATCTGATGAATCATCCATTGCCGCTGGAAGTGGGGCGTCAACTTGCCAGTCAGATTTGGAGCGAAGGCGGCAATGATGCAGTGCGGCTAGAGCAGGTCGTTAGGCGGGTGTTTGGAAGATCTGCAACCAGTGTCGAAAAACAGATCGTTCAGAGTATTGCATCGAGCCGAAAGGATGAGCAAGGCGCGGCGAGCTTCGATTCGCTCGAAAACTGTCATTCCAGCCTTGAAACCTGGATCAAGATTTGCCGTGCGATGTTGTTAACCAACGAGTTTCTGTATGTGGAATAGAACCGATTTTTCCCGGCGTGCCATGCTTGGCAATGCAGGTTGTGGTTTTGGAGCGTGGATGCTTGCCTCGCTATTGCATCAGCAGTCGCATGGCATGGGATCCAAAGCACTGGATGGGCTGCATTTCCCGTCGCGTGCGAAGCGGGTCATCTTTTTGTTCATGCATGGAGGGCCATCCCAAGTCGACACGTTCGATTACAAGCCGCAGTTGATAAAAGACGATGGGAAGCCTCTGCCTTTTGAGAAGCCACGAGTGCAGTTTTCGCAGACGGGCAACTTGCTCAAGAGCCCATGGGCATTTGCACAGCATGGTGAATCGGGTGCATGGGTCAGCGAGTTGTTTCCAGAAGTAGCGAAGTGCGTCGATGACCTTTGTTTTATCAAGTCGATGCATGGATCGAATGAAGCGCATGGTGGGGCATTGCTGAAGATTCACACCGGTAGCGATACGTTTGTTCGACCCAGTATGGGCGCTTGGATCAGCTATGGATTGGGGAGTGAGAATGAAAACTTGCCAAGTTTCGTGACCATCAATGCAACGCTAGGTCATGGTGGAGTTCAAAATTTTGGTTCGGCCTTCTTGCCCGCCGAGCATCAAGCGACTCGGATTGGCAACTTAGCTTCCGGGATCAGCAATCTCAAGAATCCGGAACTCAGTGAAGCGGATCTACGAACTCAGTTGGATCTTGCTCAATCGCTGAATCAGGGGCATTTGAAATCGGTCGGTCGCGATTCCCACTTGGAGGCACGCATTCAATCCATGGAGTTGGCATTTCGAATGCAGGCGGAGGCACCCGGTGTGTTAGATCAATCGAGCGAGACCGAAAGCACGCTGAAGATGTATGGAATTGATGCCAAGGAAACAGAGAATTTCGGGAAGCAATGTTTGTTAGCACGAAGGCTTAGCGAATCGGGAGTGCGATTTGTGCAAGTCAGTCACAGTTATTGGGATCAGCACGATGCCCTACGCGCTCAGCATCAAGTACTGGCCAAGCAAGTGGATTTGCCGATTGCGGGCTTGCTGCAAGATTTGAAGGCGAGAGGCTTGTTGGATGAGACTCTTGTGATTTGGGGGGCGGAGTTCGGTCGGACGCCAACGGCGCAAGGAACCGACGGTCGAGATCACAATCCGCATGGGTTCACCTATTGGATGGCAGGAGGTGGTGTGAAACGCGGATTCTCCTATGGCGAGACCGATGAGTATGGATACTATGCGAGAGAAAACCGAGTGCATGTGCATGATTTCCATGCAACGTTGATGCATCTACTTGGAATCGATCACGAGAAGTTAACGTATCGATATGGCGGTCGCGATTTCCGGTTGACCGACGTTCATGGTCGCGTTGTGCACGAGCTGCTTGCATAGGCCGTTCTAGGCACCGCGGTCAACTTGAGTCGTGGGTGCTAGCCGCGCCCGTCTTTCTTTGTATGCATTCCTTCTCGCCGCTAACGCGGATTGTTCATAACCCGAAGCGTAACGGCTTGTTGCTTTAGTGATGTCGTTATTGGGTAAGGATGGTACGACGGACTTCCAGTCCGTCCGTTGGAAATTCGACGGACTAGGAAGTCCGTCGTACCATGAAATCAACAGTCCGTTACGCTTCGGGTTATGAATAATCCGCGCTAGCGCCTGCGGCTCAGAATGGCAAGCTTGGATTAGCGACTTGGTTTTGAGATGGGGCGCCATTGCGATTCGCGGCTGCTGTCACCGCGCAGGTCTTCGCCCGAGCCACCTAGCGAAATCGGATCTAGATTGTTGCCCGTGTTGTTGAGACCTGATGTAAAACGCCCCGGCGTGCCAGGCGTCACGTCAGGTAAGCCAGACTTGGTTGGATTCCGGCTTAAGCTGGACCGGGTCGAGTCCCGTTCGGACAAGGTGATGCCAGCTCGACGGGAATCAACAGCTTCCCCTAAGGAGCGATTACTGGAAGAACGACTGCGAGAGTTCCCTTTCGGACTGGGTCCCAGTGCAAGTAGCTTTTCGCTTTCGGCGAGGCGTTGTTCTAATTGAGCGTTCCTTGCCTCCAGTTCCTCGGCACGTTTTTTCTGGGCTCGAAATTCACTGAGCAATCGATCGCTATCTTGTTGGTATTGACGCATGGCCATACCACCTGGTCCTTGTTGGCATCCAGAAAAGAGGCCTGCAATCATCCCAGGTAAAAGCAACGCAACATACAGACGCACGTGCCCCATGTAGGAAGCAGATTGCTGAAACGAGTTCTGTACAGAGCGTGCCATGGTCCGTTGATCGCACTTTGATCGATGAATTTCAAATGTCTGTGGCCCGATCCCTCATGTGGGTCCATCATGAAGGTCGCTGGGGCATGAAAGCCGCTAGGGATAAGGAATAGACGATTTAAAATTCTGAGACCAGATCAATTCACTTTTGGCCGAAGCAAACGATACTACCCTTTTCTGTTGCGATATAGAGTTTGCCGTCTGCTACAGCTGGCGATGCAAGAATTTGCCCAGAAAGCTGGTAGGACCAAGTTTCCATTCCCGTCTTCAGATCAACGGCATAGACCATTCCATCGGCCGCCCCCACCCAGGCTCTGCCATCGCAAATGATTGGCGAACCATCGGATCGTTTTTTCAGTGTGTACGACCATAGGACCGAACCGTCTTGAAGGTCCAAACCCACAAGTCTTCGATTCCGAGTGGTAACGACAGCAATCCCTTGGACCTTGCCATCGCGTACTTCGCCCAAGGCTGCCGAGCAAGCTCGGATGTCATTGGACAGTTCTTGGTTGGAGAATTTCCAAAGGATGGTATTGGTCTCGACATCAATAGCCAGCACCACGCCCGGCTGAGTAGGGACAATCGCAATGTTTCCAATGACGCTGGGGGTACTGAGCGTGGGAGCTTCCAAAGGTAAGCCATCGCCGTTGGGTTGGCCGGCGATCAGGTCAATTTTATGAAGTCGGCCATCGCATCCGCCTAATAAAGAATACGATTTCCAGATCGTTGCGGAGGATCGTAATTGGTCCCCAGTCGCGTAGGTCCATTTTGTTTCGCCGTCGCTCAGATTCATGGCCGTCATGGAGCCGCTTTCGCTGGTGATAAGCACTTGGTCATTGAAGAAACTGGGGCCCGATGCGATTTGTTGATCGATTTCCTTTTTCCACAGGGGGGATCCATCCACTGCGTTGAAGCAATAGACTTGCCCGCTAAAGTCACCGATAACCACTTGGTCGTTTTGGATTGCGGCCGAGGTTATGAATCCATCGGGAGTTTTTTGGGACCAAAGTTCGGTTCCTTTGCTAGCATCGATTGCAACCAAAGAACCTTCGAAATCGCCGACGTAGAGCCGTCCTTTTGCGACCACAGGCGTACCTTCGAAGCCCGCTTTATCGGATTTGGTTTTGTATTCCCAAAGCACTTCAGGTTTATCTGGCAGTCTATCTTTGGAGACGGCGGTTCCTTGCGCGTCGCCTCGAGCTACAGGCCAATCCGAGGCAATCGCTTGAGTTGCAAGACAAAGGAACATGCCAAGATGGCAACCGAGGGAAGAAACGAACACGAGCTTGGAATGGATCATGGGTCGTAGGGCTGTTTGGGGGTGTTCAACCACATACTTGGAGACGTGGTTCAGGCTTTTCATTTTGATCTAGCGATTGTCAATCGTGGTTTGGTAGTGTGTTTGACAAGTATATTCATAATCGTCAGCAACGGGATAGATTTCGTGGACGAAACACGCTGGGTCGCAAAAACAAAAAGAACGTTTGGCATGCGTCAAGCATGCCATTTGCTCTGTTTACTTGCCGTTTTAGGATGTTGCGGTTGCATCGACGGGCCCATGTTTCAACTGAAACGTTTGAACCCTGTCATTCAAAATGAATGGAAGAAGGATCGTGAACGAGGGCCGGTGTACTCGCAACGCGTCGAAGAAATGCGATTGGTCAAAGAGCGTTTCCGTTACATGCCCAGTGAAGAGCAATTGAAGTGGATCAACACGATCAATGGAGTTATCGAAAAAGAAAGTAGCCCCGAACTTCGGCGCGAAGCCGTTCTGGCGCTTGGGGAAGTGGTGGAGCGTCCCGAGGCCACAGGAACCATTATCAATCTAGCGAAAGACAAAAACGACAAGGTTCGCCTTGAGGTCAGTAAGGTGTTGAAAAAATATCCAAGTCCAGAAACGACGAAAGCTTTGCTAGCCCTTGCGGCCGCCGACACCAGCCAGAGCGTTCGCTTGGCGGCAACAGAATCGCTGGGAATGCATCGCTCGGATGAGGTCAAGCAATTCCTTTCGAAACAACTCAATGATCGCTCGCCGGCGATGCAGTACCACGCATCTCTCGCTCTCAAGGACTTTACAGGCAAAGACTTTAAAGGGGACGTTTCGTTATGGAAACGCTACCTAGCAGGTGAAGAAGTAGAGCCCCCCACCGCGTCGCTTGCCGAGTCGATGCAATCTTACATACCCTTCTTAAGGTAAGTGTCGAGTTCCCGATTTTTCGGGCAGTAAAGATTGTATCGGATGCGGGAAGCTCGCCGATACCATTGTCGGTGTCGATGAACCGGAACGTTTCGCGTAGGAATGGTGCTTATTAATAATGCAGCTATGGCTTCGTCGATTCCCTTGCATTCCTTTCGGTTGCCTTACCCTGGTTAGTGCCTTTACCATTTCAAGTCCGTTACTTGGTCAAGATCCGCCCAGTCGGAGCGAAAAGCCAAATGCGCTTCGCTTGCCAGTTCGCACGGATACGAAATCGCAAGAACCGCCCATGATCCAGTGGGAAGATCTTCAAGAATCCACGGACGAGGTGTCTGAGACCCAAGAAAACACGGACACCGAAGGTTGGTTGATTATTGGCTCCGCCGACACACGCTTGTTGAGCGGCAACGATTCTGAGGAACCCGAGTTTGTCGATCTGGCACAAGAAGAAGAGATACCCAGCGACGAAGACAATTTGGCATTAGCCTTCGAACTTGCAAATGCTAGCTTCGCACCGAGTCTTTCGGTGTATTCCTGGTTAATCAAGCCAACTCTGATTCCTTACCAAGCGGACGAGTCTACACCGGCTGCGATCGACGATTCTGAGGGGCAAAACAATCGGCTAACTGAATCAAAGCTTGAGCCGCCGGAGCTTATGTCCAAAACAACATCCACGGAAGTTGATGACGTTGAGCAGAAGACAGAAGTTCCAAAGAAGCCTGCAGCCCTCGCAATTCGAACACCCTTTGCAACCGAAGACATAAACGATTTGAAGGGCAAATCGAGCGATGTTCCGCAGCATGATCCTGACTCCCTGGCGGAGCAAGATGAACCAAAAATCGATGCTTCAAAAATGTCGAGCGGCAAGGAACTGCAGGGAGTCGACGCCCTTAATGCGAGCAAACCTGGGACGCATCGCAAAGAAATCCGGATTGCGGAACCATCGATGGGAAGTAAGCCTGATGGTCAATCTGTCCCAAGCAAGCCAGAGCCAACCAACGATAAGAAGCAAACTATCGAGCCGGAGCTTGAGCGTCGATTGTTGAAGGCCAACGCGTGCCTTAAGTATTATCTTCAGAATCCGGAATCGACTTCGGTTCGCTCACCGTGGGCAGTAATGCATGCATTGATAGCATTCGGTAGTGATTACGAATTGGTACATGGACAGAGCCGCGTGAATGCCATTGGATGGATGTGTCACAACGGCACTTGTCGCACCCAACGGATGTTCACCCCCAAAGGACGTTCCTTTATCCCGAATGTGGGCGGAGGAGTTCAAGGGCACGAGGGTCAGTTTCTAGCGATTTTAGCACAGTCCAACGTTCCGCTCGATTATCCGATTCAGATTGGGGCCTCCAAATTCAAAGTAGAGGACTTGGTTCGTTATGAGATGGCGACCTGCAAGGAAAAATCAGAGCTTACCTTCAAGCTGATTGGATTGTCTTACTATCTTGACTCGAACAAGCAATGGAAAGCCAACGATGGCAAGATATGGAGCATTCCGAAACTCATTCAAGAGGAATTGGCTCAACCGGTGAATGGTTCAGCTTGTGGTGGTACGCATCGTTTGATGGGGTTTTCCTTTTCGGTTCGTCAGCGGCAATTGCAAAATCAGCCGATCAATGGTCAATATGCACGAGCGGCCAAATTCGTTCGCGAGTATGTTGCCTACACGCTGCGGCTTCAAAACCCGGACGGCAGTTTCAGCACCGATTGGTATGAAGGTCGAGCCAACGAGCCGAATGACGAACGCAAGGTCCAGACGTCGGGTCATATGTTGGAATGGTTGATGTTCACGTTGACCGACGAAGAGATCAAGCAGCCCAAGATTGCTCTTGGTATTGAATTTCTTCTTTCCAAGATCTATGACAAACGAGATCAGAAGTGGCCTATTGGGCCTCGGGGGCATGCAACGCGGGCCGTTGCTTTGTATCACGAACGGATGACGGGCATGATATCCAGTTCGGATCCGCAGAAATCGGTTAGTTCGCAGCCTTTGTCTTCGGCCAAGGCAATTACGCCCGCACCGATCATTCGCAAGTAAGAGCTTGGCGGGCAAATTTGAGCTGCAGTGTTTTCGTTTAACCGTCAGCCGTAGGCGTACGTGCATGGCAGCAGGTACGCCTTCGGCTGACTGTTAAACGATTGATTGAACGGTATTGCTGTTAAACGATTAAGTCATCAAGCCCTTAAGCGTCGGGGTGTGAAAATCCCCAGCAAACCTTCAAGTATTCTGCTCACGAAATCTGATAGCGCAACTTCAAAACCAGCACCTGCGGTTCAGCTGGTTACCAGCGGAGTTCCATTTGGTCCACGATATGGTTGGCTAATCGCTCCACCGACCGCAATTGGGCCGTTGCAATCGATTGTCCTGCTTCGGGGACAAAGTCTACGTTCTCTGCAAAGTAGAAGGTGGTTTCGCCTGTGGGCAAGAAACGTGTTGCTATCAATGGAATTCCTCGTCGGTCGTTCCAGGAGAGTTCGACCGTCATGACCGACGTGATCACTCGTGGCTCATCCGTGTTGGTTTCGCTGACCACTCGTTTGGAATCGGAGGTAAGTCGGCATTCCAGAATCGAATCGGCGGTAGCTTGATCGGTAAGCTTGTAGGGGGTTCGTCGTTCGATCTCTTTTTGAACGGCTTCGGTCAGCATCACTCCGAGCTCGGGGCGGAACGAGTCGCTTTTGATGATGGGGACGTGAACGGTGCGAACGTTGTTGCGATACAGATTCCGGGTACCGATTTGGTATCCCGCGCATCCCAGTGGCAGCAAGCATCCAATTAACAGGCCGCCGGTCAACAGGCCGCCAAGAATCAGCGTGGCGAATCGGGGTTCGGGTGTTTTTGAGCCGATCATCGCTTGACGGTGTTGCCGCTGGTTGGAGAATCCTTGAGCCAGTCAGGGACCACTTCGGTGTTACGATCGGCGGTGCGTTCCAAGATGTCTCGCTGGACCTCGTCGATTTGATCGATATTTGGAGTTGGCTTCAGCAGGGGCTTGATCTTGTCGCGGCTTGGAAAGAGATCTGCCAGCCAGCTCAATTGCTGCACGGGTTCGGCGGGCATACCGCCTGTTTGTTCCATCATCTCCTTGGCTTGGTCTGCAAACGGAGTGTCAGCGTACTTCGATAGAATTTCTGTACAGTGCATACGTGCAGCGCGAGCCTCGCTCTTGTTGTAACGATACTTGGCTTGGGTGTAGAGACGTTCGGCTCTACGATAGCGAACTTCGACAAAAGCGTCCTTGATCTTTTCCTCTTCTTCCTTGGCTTTTTGAGGAAATTGACGGACCATTTGCTTGATCATCTTGTCCGCTTTTTCAAGCGGCTCTTCGGAGTATTCCGGTCCCTGGTACGACATCAGCGCCGCTTTGACACCCAAAAAGTGAGCGTCAAATTGGTGGGGGCTATCAGGATACGTGGTGATCAGATCTTGATACGTATCCAACGCGTCGTTCCAGTTTTCACGTTCAAAAGCGGTGTTCGCCAATTCAATGGTCACATCGTCGGCGAGCTTTCCTGTCGGGTTATTCAGCCGCATTTTTTCGAGCACTCGGACGCCGTGCTTGCGGGTGTCATTCAGGGGGCGTTTCTTGTCCGTCAGATTCAAGTGATAGAATTCGTCTTCGAATTGCTTCCAAAATCGACCGATTTCCATCAGCCGTTGATCGATACGATCTTGGTACCGGGTGCGGGGGTAATTCTTCAGAAGTTTCAGATAGAAGTCTTCCGATTTCGGGTAGTCTTCGGAGAAGAAGTAGCTTTCGGCGGTCATCATGAATGCATCTTGTTCCAAGGCACTGCTGACCCAGTTCTTACCGGCTTCGTTGTACAGCTTGGCTGCCGCGCGGTAGGCATCGCGTTGTTCCTCCCCTTGCAGCGTCATTGCCTTTTTGAAAACCTGGTCGGCTTCCAGGTAGGTGCTACGGGCGAGTTCTTTGTTGACGGTTTTTTTCCCGATGTTTTCGATCCATTGAAGCGATTTAGGAAGCGAGCTGTCGCGAACTTTGTCCGCACGAATGCCCTCGGGGCGCACCCAATTCCCTTCCTTGTCTTCGTAACCTTCGATAGCATTTCGGGCGCGTTCGTACATCTCGTCTTCCTTTTTGAATAGGCCGAACGATGCGCAGCCAGAGGTAAAGACGAGACACGAGATCACCAAGGCAGGTGACCGAGCGATATGAGAATGCGAGTGGGGATTAGGATGGCTATCCATGCCATGTCTCTCAGATTGGGTTAGTATTTCAGTTCCTCTAAGAAATCCGTCAGTCGCAAATGTCGGTCAGCAAGATTCGAAATAAACTTCTCCATGACGAATCGAATTTCGCCTCGGTACTCGCTGTCGATTGCGGCTGGGTCTTGGTGCCATTCTGCGTTCGCAAAGCGAATCAGGGTCTGAAAAGTTTGGTCCCGGATTCGAATTACAAAGCGTTGCCCTGGTAAGCAGTTTTGGCAAAGTATTCCACCTGCGGCAATACCCAGCCGAGTCTCCTCGCCAGCCTCGTTGGACTCTACATGATTTCCGCAACTCGCGCATAGATGAAAAGTTGGCAAATGTCCTAGCATTTTGAGAAGCTGCATTTCGAACCGCATCACGAGTTCGGCAGGACTTTTTCCGGCGTCCAAGTCCTGCAGGGTTAGGTCCGCTAATTCATAGAGCTCGCCAACTTTCTGATGGTCTTCGGTTAATGCCAGCAAAAGCTCGGCAACGTAATAACCGCAGTACAGAGGCACTAATGCGATTTGGCTGGAGCGGAAACGTCGAATGAGTTTGGCTTCGGTCAGAATATCCAGGGTGTCGTTACTTTTGTGGATAAAGACGATGTGCGATTTTGCTAGCAGATCCAACGAGGTTTCGAAGGGGCTTCGGAGCCGTCTTGCACCTTTCGCAACCGCGGAGACTTTTCCGAAGTCTTTGGAAAAAAGGGTCACCACAAAGCTGGTCTCGCTCCAAGGGACAGCGCGAATCACAATCGCTTCGCTTTTCTCGGAGATCATGATGCCGTTGTATTCTTGAAAAAAGAGCAAAGCGTTCTATTTGAGCCGCAGGCGCTAGCCGCGTTTAAGCTTTTTGTTCTGAAGCCGTAACGCGGCTCATTGCTTTAGTGAAGTCGTTATTGGGTAAGGGCGGTACGACGGACTTCCAGTCCGTCAATGGGGAATTCGACGGACTTCCAGTCCGTCAATGGGGAATTCGACGGACTAGGAAGTCCGTCAATGGGGAATTCGACGGACTAGGAAGTCCTTCCTACCATGAAATCAACGGCCCGGTAAGCTTCGGGTTATGAACAACCCAAGCGGGCGCCCGGTGCATTTTACCGATAGAGCTTTCCGGCCAGGACGTTTGGTTTGTATTCGTGATCACGTTTGCGAATCACTTTTGCGGAATAAATAAAATCTGGATTCTTGGAGGTGTCTTTCTTTTCCTTTTCATTGGCAAGATTCATGACTCGGAGCAGATTGATCGAGGGTTGGCCTTCGACAATACGCCCGAAGACGGTGAAGTCTTCATTGAGATGCAGAAGGGGTAGGAAACAAAAGTAGAACTGGGAGCCGCCTGAATTTTGATCAACTGCATCGGTTGCTTCGTCGACGCCCAAGGCGATCGAAACGCTTCCACGAAAGTGATCGCGTCGATTTTCTTTTTTTGCTTCTCCAGCGAAAACGTATCCGGCGTTGCTGCTGCCGTCCCCCTTCTCGCAACCTGTTTGAGCGCACGTGTGTTGTTCGACACGGAAGAACGATCGATCGTTGTAGAATTTTTTCTCGACTAGGTAGATGAAGCTGTTGACTGCTTCGGGAGCGTTGTCTTCAAAAAGCTCTACTACAATACGCCCCTTCGAAGTTTGGAATTCTACCAAGGGATTGTCGCCTCGTTTGGCGTCCTCTTCACGGAACTTTTGCTCGCGTTCCCAGCTAGCTCGTAATTTGTCGATTTGTCCCAGCAGTGAAACTTCCATCGGGGACAAAATTCCTCGCTGTTGCAAGGGGCCCCAGCATTTTTCGAGAAGAACTAAGTCGCAATGGGCCAGGGCAACGAAGCCGGCAGATTGCAAGAGCGTTTCGTCCTGAAACTTCCCTGCGTTGACTAGAGTTTGGCAGGGGACAAGCCATGGATCGAATCGATCTAGCTTGACGTCTGCGATTAGCATTTCGATCAAGGTTTCGGCGATCGACACGTACTTTTCTGTATCGCTCGAGTAGAGTTGGCTAGCTTTTAAAAGCCAATTTTCACGAGCTTTGTTTGCAATCTCTAGCCCCTTGCTCCATTCCAGGAAGAATTCATCGCGTTTGGTTACATTTAAGTTTGGCTCCACTTGCAAACGGCTCTGTACTTCATCCATGTCGGCTATGGCATTTCGAAAGGTTTCGAAAGAACTTCGATAATCGATGGCAAGCGCAGACTGGTCGTCCTCAGGGACGATCCCAAACGTTTCGCGACGGAGTTGAGCCCTTTGCAATTTACGAGTTGCATCTTGCTGCTTCGCTGCCGCTCTTTCTTCCGGTGTCAGGGATGAATTCGCGTTGTCGAGGGATCGCTGGGCCCAGACCCGATGGGTGGGGCAGGCCGCCACGAACAAGGCGAATCCCAACAAGACCGCGACTTCTGCGCGGGAATGTTGGCGTTGAAACGGGCTACGCACTAGTGAGAATAGGTCGAATGGCATACGCTTTGTTCTGAAAACGTGGGACAGGACGATGGAAATCGGCAATAAATCTATAGGACAAGACGGATATTGGAAACGACTACTCTTCGAATCATCGCTGGTACGCTTCGTACCCGAAAAATCCAATTTGCAGTAGACCCACGAACGCGCCCGATGAAAGATCGTACGCGCGAGGCCGTCATGAGTTTACTCGGTGGTACGTTCAAGGACGCGGCCGTGTTCGATTTATTTGGCGGAACCGGCGTACTTGCGTTTGAAACTTTATCGCGAGGCGCATCCAACGGGGTGGTTTTTGAGATCCTGAAGCAGGCAGCTCGGGAAATCCAGACCAATGCTAAAACCCTTGGAATCCAGGACAAAATGCAGATATTGCAGTCGGACGTGCTGGATTGGTCGGACGGCTTGCCGGCTAGCATCGAGCGATTTCAGTTGAGACCGGAGCAAATTTGGGTTGTGTTTTGCTGCCCCCCCTATGCCATGTGGAAGTCGGATGGCCAGCGGCTTCAATCCATGATTGGAAATTGGTGGAAGGCAGCCCCGATTGGGTCCTTGTTCGCTGTCGAATTGGAGGAATCAACCCCTTTGGAGCTTCTTCCGCCGAACATCGACTGGGACGCCAGAATCTACAAGCCAGCTCGGATGGCCGTTGCTGAGAAGTCGTTGTAGGAACCTGTCGATTGATCATAATGCTGGTTCTTGTTTCTTTCCCACCTTAAGGATCCCCTCCCAAAATCATGTCCTCTGAATCCAAAAAACCAAATTCTGTTGCGATCTCTCGACGGTCTGTTCTGATGCCCATGGTGGCATCGGCGGTGGTCGCGAAGGTCGCTTTGAGCTCACGTGCTATCGGTTTGGCGAATGCCAACGAGCCGAACGCGTCATTCGATTTTGCGGGTCCAGGAGACTCGAAAAGCGCGATTGCGGCTGCGAAAGCCTTTGTCGCATCGTTGAGCTCCGATCAGCAACGTTTGGCTGTGATTCCATTCGAAACCGAGAAGCGGCTGGATTGGCACTTTATTCCCATCGATTCTCGCAAGGGCCTGCCTCTTCGCGACATGAGCGAACCGCAACGTCAAGCTGCGCTTACCTTGATGCGTCAAGTCTTAAGCCCTGCTGGTTATCAGCGAGCCTTGGACATTTTTGCCTACGAAGCCATTTTGTTGGAGCTTGAAGGGCCGGCTGCAGCCAAGCGCCGCGATTATACCAAGTACTACTTTACCCTTTTCGGGGAACCCACCGAAACGAGTCCATGGGGGCTGAGCATTGAAGGGCACCATATTTCGATCAACTATACGTTCGAAAAGGGCATGCTGGTGGATTCAACGCCTCAGTTTTTCGGAGTCAATCCGGCGACTCTCAAAAAGAACTTCTCGATTCCTGATATCACTCAACCGGGTAAAAAGCGTGAGTTCGATTCGGGCGTCCGGCTGTTGGCTCAAGAAGAAGACACGGCATTCGAGCTCTTAAAAAGCATGAACGCGGCTCAATTGCAAAAGGCGGTTTATGCGCAAGAATGCCCTGACGATATTCAGTGGGCGGGCGAGCCACAGCCGCAATCAAAGCCTAAAGTGGGAATCCAAGCCAAAGAGCTCAGCGGCCCCCAGAAAACAATGCTCCAAGCGATCCTGGACAGCTTCAATTCAAACATGACAGAAGAAGTCATTCAGCAACGAAACGCCTTGATCAAAGAGGCGGGGCTCGATCAAATTTACTTCGGTTGGGCGGGGGCAAAAGATAAAGCGGGACAGCATTACTTCCGAATCGAAGGCCCAACGTTTATTGCCGAATTGTGTAACTTTCAAACCGATCCGCAAGGTAACATTGCGAATCATATTCATGCCGTATGGCGCGATATGACAGGTGACTTCAATTTACCGTTGGCTATCCAATAGCAGTCATGATCAATACGCTGTTCCTACCCGAACTTCGAGAAATGCTTTCTGAGAAGCAATCGGAGGAACTGCGCGAATTCTGTGTGGCCTTGCACCCAGCTCGCACGGCCGAGTTTATGGAAGGCTTGGAGAATTCTGAGACTTGGGAAGTGCTTCAGCACGCCGAGCATGGCCTTCAAGCGGAGATTTTTCAGTATTTTGATTGGGATCGCCAAGTTGAACTGTTGGCGAACCAAAATGAAAAGCAAGTCGCGTCCCTGGTAACGCACTTGCCTGCCGACGATGCTGTAGATCTGCTTCACGAGGTGAACACCGAACGCGTCGACCAAATTTTAGCGTTGGTTCCCGCGACGGACCGGCGTGATATTCGTCGGCTGCAGACATTTGCGGAAGGAACGGCGGGCGCTCTGATGACAACAGAGGCTGCTTGCTTATCCGAGACGTTGACGCTTCGACAAGCCTTGGATCAACTGAGCCGACAGGCGGAACGGCTCGAAACAATCTATTACATCTACGTAACAGACGACACCAATCACTTGCAAGGTGTTGTTAGCACTCGGGCATTGGTTTCGGCAATCGGACGTCCCGAGACCCGCCTAGTTGACATGATGAAAAAAGATCTTGTCACCGCTAACGTTCAAGACGATCAAGAGCAGGTCGCCCAAAAAGTAGCATTCTATAATTTGTTGGCGATTCCCGTGGTGGACGACCAGCGGCACATGATGGGCATCATCACGCACGACGACGTCATCGACGTGGTGCGCGACGAAGCCACCGAAGACGTTCAGCGTATTGCTGCTGTGGAACCCTTGCGCGATTCCTACATGCGAACTCCGCTTACCACATTGTCATGGAAGCGGGGCATTTGGCTTACCATTCTGTTTTTTGCTGCGTTGTTAACAGCGGTGCTCTTGAAGAGCTACAACGCAGAATTAGAACGATACAAATGGCTCGTCTTGTTCATTCCTTTGATAATCAGCAGCGGCGGAAATTCCGGTAGCCAATCCTCGACGCTCGTGATTACCGCGCTGACAACGAAGGATGTTCGGGGGCGTGATTGGCTGGTGGTGCTTCGGCGTGAATGCATCATGGGGCTAGTGCTTGGCAGCTTCATGGGGGTGATCGGATTCGGTTGTGCGTTATTGCTAGCCCCTTCTTGGTACGAGGCGTTGGTGATTCCCATCACGGTACTGTGTGTTGTCGTTTGTGGAACCTGCACGGGTAGCATGCTGCCCCTTTTGTTTGAGCGTCTAGGCTTGGATCCGGCAATGATGAGCAACCCGTTTGTGGCGGGCTTGAGCGACATCCTTGGAATCTGCATCTATGTCAATGTTGCTCTGCTTTTGTTGCCTTGATCGCATTGGATCTGAATGTTTCGACTACTGATTGCTAAATGTATCAACGAAGCCATCTTGCTGTGGTCCGCCTGTGCCCTGGTGCTTTTTTTCTTCCCGTGGGTTCGTATCTGGACTGTCAGTCAGTTTGAACTGAGCGGCTTCGCGCCCTTGTTGAAACAGTTTAGGGCGTTCGAGAAATTTTCGCCTGTCCCGCTTGAGCAGTTCCTAACCTATCACGGCATCATAGGCTTTACGTTCGATGAACCCGTACTGATTTTGTGCATTCTTGTTTGGAGCATTTCTAGAGGGTCCGACGTCGTCAGTGGCGAGTTGGGGCGCGGCACCATGGAAATGATGTTAGCGCAGCCAATCAGCCGTGCACAGGTCTTCGGGGCACATGCGTTGGTTACCATCACTGGATTGATGTTGCTTTGCTTATTGGTATTCGCGGGGATCTATCTTGGGATTCATACGAACTCCACCCCGGTTTCCAGTTCGATCGGTTTCAAGATCCCGATCTTGAATTGGGATATAGCAAGTCCGGTGGCTGCGTCGACACCCAGTTTGGTTCCGCTTTCGGAATTGGTTTCCGCCCGTATCTACGTGGTCCCGACGATGAATCTGTTTGGGCTTGGATTCTTGATGCTGGGGCTGAGTTCGATGATCAGCGCGATCGATCAATATCGTTGGCGAACGATCGGGGTGACCATCGGAATCTATGTCCTACAGCTGCTGCTTTTCATTCTCGCCAAGTCGACTCCCAAGCTTGGATTCCTAAAGCCCTTTAGTTTCTTGGCGGCTTACCAACCGGATTGGATCGTTCAAACAGTTCATCGCGATCCGTCCAGCGCATGGGCATGGACCGTTCCAGCTAGCAAAGCTGCCAATGCTGTTGCGACAAGTACGACACCTTGGTTTGCCGATCGTGTGGGGCCTCTTGGCTATGTCGCGATGCTGGTTCTACTTGGATGCAGTTTTTATATCGTGGGTTTGATGCGTTTTCGCGTCCGAGATTTGCCTGCACCACAGTAGGGTTTGCTGCCTAGGGTCGATTGTAAATTAAAGTGTTTTCAAATGGCTAGACGTACTCTGCAAGCAACCCGAGTCTTAGTGACTGGAGCCTCCAGTGGAATTGGGCGGGAGATTACGCTGCAATTGTGCAAACGAGGTGCTCGAGTTTTTGCGACAGCGCGGCGCATGGAGCGGCTTCTGGAGCTTGAAGAGCAGTGCAAGCAACTAGGGTACGATCTGCATATATTGTCCGGCGATTTGACTCAGCACCAACACAGAGAAGCTCTGGTGACTGAAGCAAAGCTGCAGTTGGGTGGACTGGATGTCTTGATCAACAATGCGGGCGCCGGCGCGATTGGCCCGTTTTGCGAAGCGACCAGCGAACGTCTGCGAACCGTTATGGAAATTGATTTCTTTGCCCCCGTGGAGCTGACACGATTGTGTCTTCCGTTGCTAGAGATGGGAACTCGACCTGCAATTCTCAATATTGGTTCCGTGCTTTCGCATCGCGCGGTGCCGAACAAAAGTGAGTATTGCGCGTCCAAGTTTGCGATGCGTGGATGGTCAGAATCGTTGCGAGTGGAGCTGGTGAGCAAGAACATCGAGGTGCTGATGCTGAGCCCCAGCACTACACGCAGTGAGTTCTTCGATGCCTTGGTGGAAACCGATTCGAATCAAAGGAGTCAATCGTTTGGAAGCATGTCGCCAGAGCAGGTGGCCAAAAAAGCCATCTCCGTGTTGGTTCGTTCGAAGCGAGAGATGATCTTGAGTTTTGGCGGTAAAGCTCTGGTATGGGCAGGTCGTTTATTCCCCGCAATCACAGATCGCATTCTTGGCCGTTTTCAATAAGCGATGCAGGATCGGCCAGGGGGCGTTAGCGATAGCAACCGGCCAAATCGATCGGCAGCCTATCTTATCCCAACCCGACGCGTGACGGGCTGTTGATTTCATGGTACGACGGACTTCCTCGTCCGTCGAATTCCCCATGGACGGACTTGGAAGTCCGTCGTACCGCCCTTACCCAATACCGACTTCACTAAAGCAGCGAGCTCGTGAGCGAGGGGCAATTCCGCAGGTCCCTCACTCACGTTTCGGGTTAGGATTGGTAGTTTTTATCCTGCCGGTCGCCTAAGCCGATCGAGACCCGTTACTTGGAATGGCAACCGATGCAGTTATGGGCCAGTTTGGCCGTCGGCTTGGCATCTAGCCACTTTTTTGCTTCAGCCGAATACTCGGTGTCGGGTAGTTCTTGAAGGATTGCCTCCAATTGACTCTTCGATTCGTCGGGCTTGCCGAGCGAACGGTAGACGTCGGCCAATCCCATCCGAAGTTCTCCCAACGGATGTTCGCCAATTTTATCGAGTTCCTTTTTCTGTTGTTCATAGACCCTTAAAAAGTTGGCCAGCACCCCATTCAGAACTTGCTCACGAATCGGTTTTGGAAGGTTGCGAGAGGCTGGCATCAAGACAGCCGCTCTTGGAATCAGAACGCCAATGTTGTCGGGTTCGAGCTCGGAGGCTTTGTCCATGTTCGCGAGTCCGGCTTGCCACAGCTTCATTCCTTCCACGACATTCCCTTTGGAAAAATTTTGTCCGCTGAGAAAGACCTGCCCTCCCCCAAGCCAGACCATCGCCTCGGCATGTTGCGGGGTATCTTTCAAAACACTTTCGCTGGCCGTCATCCCCCGTTCCAAGGCTTTGGTGTCACCATTAAAGCCAGCAAAATAGTCTTCGCGAACAACGAGATCGAACCGCGTTGGATTGGGGGCCGATTTTGCATCCTTGGAACCATCGTCGAATGCAAGACTGGCTTCTCCAAGAACCATCGTGCACACAGTCAAAGCGAACATTCCGAGGTTCTTTTTCATTTTGCAAATCTTTCCGATGAGGGGATTTTGATAGAGACCAGGGGCACGAGAACGTTGGACCTACTTCGATGGATATTGGTGAATCTTGGTCATTTTGCAAGTTTCCTGATTTCGATTTTTCAACGGGACGTCGGTGCTGCCCTGAATGGGCCATTGGGCCGCGGAACGCATCCGTAAGAAAACCGGCAATGCGGTTCGCGTTTGAGACTAAGCATGAAGAACCCGGGACAGCCCGCGATCGCAATAGCATTGTTTGCGGCGACGTCACGGAACGTCTACAAGGTTGGTCCAATCGCCCAGGGTACAAATTCGTCATCGCCGTATCCGAGCAATTCGCTTTTCGTCTTTTTGCCACTGGCGGTCTCGAGGATAGCATCGAACATACGATCACCAGCCTGCTCGATCGTTTCTTCCCCCAGGACGGTTCCCATGTTGAGATCCATGTCTTCTGTCATGCGTTCATAGAGTGCGGTGTTCGTGGCGACCTTGATACTGGGAACGGGCTTGCATCCGAAACAGCTTCCACGGCCAGTGGTAAAAACGACGACGTTAGCGCCACCTGCGACCATTCCGGTCACGCAGGCGGGATCGAAACCGGGCGCATCCATAATCACCAGCCCTTTCGTTTTCACTTGCTCGGCGTATTGATAGACTCCTTGCAACGCTGTCGAGCCCCCTTTGCTGGCGGCGCCCAACGATTTCTCAACGATGGTTGTTAAGCCACCCGCTTTGTTGCCGATCGAAGGATTGTTGTCGATTTCCTCGTTGTATTTACCGACATATTCTTTCCACCATTCGAGTCGAGCAAGAAGCGCGCGAGCGACTTCGGGTGATTGCGCTCGACGTGTGAAAAGCTGTTCGGCGCCGTAGAGCTCGGTTGTTTCCGAAAGAATGGCTGTTCCACCGCATGCGACCACGCGATCTGCTGCGACACCGAGTGCTGGGTTGGCTGTGATTCCTGAGTATCCGTCGGAGCCACCGCATTTCGTTGCCAGGATCAGGTTGTCTGCGGACACGGTTGTTCGTTGCATTGCATCCACTACAGGCAAAAGCGAACGAACCAATTCAACACCTTTCTTGACAGTTGCTTGGGTGCCTCCGAGATCTTGAATGGATAACACCGGAACATTCATGGAGCTTGGTGTTGAATTGCTCGATGCAACGTTCGTTCCGTTCAACCGAAGAGGAATTAGTTTTTGAGACTTCATCAAATGTCCCAGCGTATTTTGTTCGCACCCTAGACCGATCAAGACATAGGCTGCGATGTTGGGGTGCCTTGCGATTCCCCCGAGAACTTTGCTCAAGGTTTGATGCTTAATCCCTTCGTAAGCCATACCGCATCCGCTGTCGTGCTTGAAAGCGACCACGCCGTCCACGTTCGGGAAGGCTTTCAGCACGTCGGCCGTGAAGTGATTCGCAACGTATCGCGATACAGCAGCCGAACAATTCACAGTGGAGATGACTGCGATGTAGTTACGAGTTCCGACCGAGCCGTTTTCACGCACGAAGCCTTCAAACGTCCTGCCATGGATTTTCGGGGGGGCGTTGGGCGTTTCGGTGGCAAGGCCTTCAAAATCCATCTTGTGTTCACAGCGTAGGTTATGGCTGTGGATATGGTCCCCTGGTTGAATCCATTGAGTAGCAATACCAATAGGCCAACCGTACTTATTCACTTCCTGATGGATTGGGATGGTGTCGGTCGCAATTTTATGGCCGGCTGGCACGTTGGCGGACAAAAGAATGGAGCCGCTTTCCGTATCTAGTTGTTGCCCCCTCGTCCAATCCTGAAGCGCCACGATACAATTGTCACTTGGATTGAGACGTATCCATGTTTTTGGTACGTAATTCATCTTACGATCTAGGTCTTTCTAAGTGCTGGAAACGCATCATGCATCAGGTCAAAATATTCAAAACGGTCGACAACGAGCTAGGTGACTTGGAATCTCAGATCAATCGTTGGATCGTCGAAACCAAAGCAAATGTCATCGCCATCCATGGTAACATTGCCCCACAGGCTGGGAAACATGGTCTGCAAGGCTCATTCAGCTCCTCGGACGTGCTGGTGATTGTACTCTACGAAACCGCTTCGTAACCCGTAGCTTGCAAGCGATTCCCGCTTGCATCAGCCTGCAGTTTTCGAATGGACGAGCACCGTATTGCGAACAACTTAGTCCACAAGAAAAGACTCGTTTTCAAGAAAGTTATGTAGAAAATGGCACGTGTATTAGTACTTGGCGCACATCCCGACGATGCCGAGTTTTTTGCTGGCGGTTTTTTGGCTAGGCACGCCTCCGTTGGCTCGACCCTACGTTTAGTGAGTGTGACGAACGGTCAATCCGGCCATCATCAAGTGCCATCCGAAGCATTGATACTGCGTCGCCGCGAAGAAGCTAGAAAAGCAGGGCAAATTCTAAAATCAGATTACGTGACTTGGGACTTTCCCGACGGTTATCTTCTGCCAACCATCGAATTGCGATTGGCGATCATCGAAGAGATTCGCAAGTTTGGGCCGGATCTGGTTCTAACCCATCGTCCTTTTGACTACCATCCAGACCATCGGGCTGTTGGTCAAGCGGTTCAAGACGCATCGTACATGGTGCTTGTGCCGAAGATCGTACCCCAATTGGAGCCCCCGCACAGGGAGCCCATCGTGGCCTACATGGTAGATCTATTCACCCGGCCTTGCCCATTTCGAGCGGACGTGGCGATGGATGTTTCGGAGCATTGGGAAAGCGTGATGGACATGCTCGAATGTCACGAATCGCAGTTTTATGAATGGATGCCTTGGATCGATCGAATTTCCGACTCGGTCCCGACAAGGCTCGAAGATCGACGCGCATGGCTAGAGATGTGGTTTCAAGAAAAAACGGTTGGCCGAATCGCTCGTTTTTGGAACAACCGTCCGGGCCCGGTCCCGAAGCTGGTGGAAGCGTTCGAGATTTCCGAATACGCGGGCAAAATGTCGCCCGAGCGGATGAGCGAACTGTTCCCTGGGGTGGCATAAGCGTTACATTCGTAAAACTCGCCCAGCGGACCAACCGTCGAAGGGGAATTGTTGCCTAGGTTCTTGGATTCGATTTGCATCGAATTAGTCTAAAACCTATGAACACAACTATCATCATTCGCACACGGATGGCCTTGCTGCTTCTGACGTCATGGTTGATTCCTTTTTCCTTGAATGCTCAAGAGAAAGTTGCCGCGCAGCCGAATTGTCCAAGCGACGTTCGGCCCATTAAACGGGTCAAGCCAGTCGCCAAACCTGTTTCGATGGATTGGACTACTTTGCCATCCACTTTTTCGCACGACGATAGTGGACAACGGGTTGATCAATTCGTTGCACCCGTTGCGCCTGAGACGGCAGAACGGCCTGATTATGTACGCAGTGGTTTTCGGCACACACGAAGTTCTCTCCAAGCGGGGTTCGGAGCCGACCACTATCACGTCACGGAAGAATGGGGGCAACCCATGCGACCGTATGGCGAATGGCGTTATCCCAATCGTCCCTTCAGTGTTCCATACTCGCAATGGGGTCCTCAGTTACCTCAGGTTGTCGCAGGCGTTTTCCCTTGGCAAGCAGGACCATGGAACGGAAACGGAGGCCGAGGACCTGGCCAAATCGGGCCAGGCAACCCGGGCCCAAATCCGAATCAGCCCAACCCGAATCACCCCGGCATGAATCACCCCGATCCCTTTGGGCAGGGCCAGTTCGGGCAGGGAGCAGGCATGTTTGGTGTTGGCCCCAACAACGCGTTACCCGCTATCCAGGACGAGTACTACCATCAAGCCCCGTTCTTCCACGTGCCTGAGGTGCCCGCGTTCCACAACGGTCCCAATGTCGTGCCACAACCCTAGGGAGCACGTTAGGAGTACATTAACCTAACAAATGATTGCAACGCACATCGCGTAAGTAGAACCACCTCGCCCTTCCCAAACACCTTACCGCTCATTTCCTATACCTTCAAAACCCCTGTGCTGTCGCCAAAGCTATCCGCCTTGACGCCCACCTGGTTCAGCATCCAAAGATACAAGTTGCACAAGGGCGTATCTTTGGGGTATTGCAAGTGAGCTGGTTTCTTGATCCGACCGCCACCCTTTCCCACCATCATGATGGGCAAATCGTCATGGTTGTGCCGGTCCCCGTCGGAGATTCCACTTCCGTAAAGAATCAAGCAGTTGTCTAACAGTTGGCTGCCGGCTTCTTCCACTCCGGCAAAGTGATCCAGCAAATAGGCAAAGTGCTGCATGTGGAAGTGATTAATCTTTTGGACTTTTGCTTGCTTCTCCTCGCTTTTGCCATGGTGCGATAGTTCGTGATGTCCTTCGGGGACTCCGATTTGAGGGTAGCCTTTGTTATCCCCTTCGTTTCCGAACATGAAAGTCAAAATCCGCGTCGCGTCGCTTCGAATTGCTAATGCCGTCATGTCCATCATCAGTTTGCAATGCTCGCTCCAATCGCGTGGGATCCCGGCGGGTCGAGCGATGTTAGGCACTCCGTCTTCGCCCACTTTCAGCTTATCGGAATGTGTCATACGATTCTCGACATCTCGAACGGCATACAAGTATTCGTCAAGCTTTCGTTTATCAGCGGTTCCAAGTCGCGTTTGAAGTGCCTTTGCATCATCGAGCACGAAGTCGAGCACGCTTTTTCGTCGTTCGATGCGAGCGGCCCGATTCTTTCCTTCGTTTGCGGAATCTCCGTTGCCAAACAACCGATCGAAAACCGCTGAGGGATCATTTTCTTTCGCAAGTGGGCTGCTTTCATTCCGCCAAGCAAGGTTGCTCGAGTAGGCGCAGGAATAACCGCTATCGCAATTTCCAGCCTGTGCAGAGCCATCGATTCCAAGCTCTAGCGAAGCGAAGCGGGATTTTGATCCCACAGCTTGCGCGGCCACTTGATCCACCGAGACACTGCTTTTGATATCGGCCCCGTCGGTCTTTCGAGGGTGAGCGCCGGTCAGGAACGACGCGCCCGATCGAGCATGGTCGCCAGCTCCGTCACCGTGATCGCGAGCTCCATCGAGTGTCAAGCCAGAAAACACCGAAACATATTCGCGATGCTTTTGCAGCGGCTCCAGCGTGGCAGGCAGTGTAAATCCTGGCCCTTGTGTAGATGGGGTCCAGGCGGGCATATGAGCGCCATTCGGGACCATGAAAAACATCATACGAAGCGGTGGTGTCTGAGCTGCCGCGGCGGCCGCGCGACTTGTTGGCAACATCGCCTCCAGCATGGGCAAACTGATCGCTGTTCCCAACCCGCGAAGCATGGTCCTGCGTAAAATCGGTTTTCGATGCATCATGGTTCGTCCCGTACGCCTTTGCGTTGAAATGGATCGGAGGAAATAATCTCAAAGATGAGTGTCGAGAACTGATAGTCTTCACTAACAAGCTTTGTTTGAATTTTATCGAGGGCGCAGCGGTCGTAGTATTCTAGACCTCGACCCAAAGCATACGTCATCATTTTTTCGGAGACGCAGCGAATAAATTGATCGGTGTTCTTGTCTCGTATGTTTTTGATTAAATCCGCAGGTCCATTGACGCTGTCACCGCTGGGCAATACCCCTTTGGGATCGACGGGAGCCCCAAAATCGGTGGTTCGCCAACGCCCCACCGCATCGTAGTTTTCCAGCGACAATCCGATGGGATCCATGAGTTTATGGCAGGATGCGCATGCCGGGTCCGCTCGATGCTGCTCGATCCGTTCGCGAAGCGTCCCTGTCAGTTCGGCCTTGTCTAGCTCAGGCACACCTGCCGGAGCGGGTGGAGGTGGAGTGCCTAAAATGTTATCGAGGACCCATTTCCCTCGCTTAACAGGGCTGGTGCGAGTCGGATTGCTGGTGACAGCCAGAATCGAAGCGTGAGTCAAAATTCCCATTCGCTTGTGTCCCTTGGTAGACACCTTTCGAAACTCGGGACCGGTCACTCCAGGGATTCCGTAAAACTTAGCTAATTTGTCATTGAGAAAGGTGTAGTCGGCGTCCAGAATTCGCAGCAGGCTGACATCTTCTCGCATCACACTTGCGAAAAAGAGGTATGTTTCACGCCGGGCTAAATCGCGAATCTCGTCATTCCAGGTTGGAAACGCATTTGAGTTAGGTGAAAACTGGTCTAGCTTCCGCAGGGTCAGCCATTGGCCGGCAAAGTTCTCGACGATCGCTTTCGATCTTGGATGGTCTAGCATTCGCCGGATCTGTTGCTTGAGCACCTCCGGTTCACGTAGTTGTTTTTTCTGTGCTGAAACAAGGAGCTCTTTGTCGGGCATGGAGCTCCATAAGAAATAGCTCATTCGTGTCGCCAGCTCGAATTCGCTGAGCAACGGGTAGGGGCTCGATTCCGTTTTTGATTCAGGCTCCTCGACCTTGAACAAAAAATGAGGTGAACACAGAATGGCTTGAAGGCCAGATTGCAGGCCTGCTTCGAACGATTCGCCTGATTCGACCACCCCGTTGACCAAAGCAGCCAGACGTTTCACTTCTTCCGGGGTTGCGAGACGCCGGAACGCTTTGCTGGCAAGGGGGCGAAGCACTTCGGCTGCCGCTTGCTCGACCGTCACGCCAGGTCCTGGAGATACTTTCACAATCTCGCGATGCGTTTTTGGCAATTGCGATGAAGGCACAGGTTCGGATGGTTTTTGCCCCACCAGCCGAACGCTGTAAATGAAAAGATTTCGATCTTCCTTTTCGCCTGTTTTGCTCACCGAAGTTTTGTCGTTGGTGAACTCCATCGAAATGGAACGCTTTCCCGCTTTATTGAACCGCAAGGGGATTGCGAATTCGATCGGGCTCGAAGCATTCTCCGTCTTGACCGTCACTTCCTTTACTTTTTTTCCATCGATCGCAATCTCGCAACACGGGTATTCGTTCGCCGCAGGCGAGCCGCTCATCAAGAGCTCGAGCGAGTAGGTACCTTTCCAAGGAATCTGTTCCTCCAAGGTGATCTTTCCATTGGAGTAGAGTGCGAAACGATCCCCTTGGATTGCTCCGCCTTGGTTTGCGGAGAGTTGTGAGTGCTTGCGGGTCGATTCGAAGCTGGGCCCTGGCTCCGGTGCGATGATGGCTTGGCGGCTGATTTCTTCGGCGGCAACGAGATACTTTTCCATCAGCAACGGGGGCAAGGTCAAAACGTCACCGATGTTGTCGAAACCGTAGCCAACGTCATCACCTGGGAAACCGGTGGCAGGAGCGTAGTCCACCCCCAAGAAATCGCGAACGGTATTTCGATATTCGGTCCGATTCAGTCGACGCATGGTGACACTGCCAGGGTTCGGCGTCTTTCCACATTCGATATCGTTCATGGTCGCCTTGATCCATTCGATCAATTTCTTTCGATCATCAGGTGCCAGCTTAGGACCATCGGCAGGGGGCATGTCTTCAATCTCCAAGCGCTGAACGACTTTTTCCCAGGTCCTTCGCTCCTTGAAGATGGATTTGGCAGACTGGAAATGATTCAGGGCAAGCCCGCCTTCCGCCTCGGAACCACTGTGGCAATCCAAACACGCCGTTTGGAGCAAAGGCACAATCAGATCCGCGTATTCCTTGTCTTTCACACCCCAGTCGACGGCACAAGCACGGTTCCCAGTTGACCCGTTGCAACAATGGATCGCCAGTAGAAGAACTTGAAGCGTCCCAACGAACCGTCCAGCCAGCGCGTTGGGTTTTACAAAAAATTTTCCTGCCGGGAAACTTGAGCAAATCACGATTTTTGGACGTCTTTCGCGACTCAACATTTGGGTCATACTGATGGGAAGCCAATCTTTCATTACGCATACAGCGATTTTCCTATGGACATTGTACCCGTTGACCAACTCATTTCCAAGAAATGCTTGCCATGCGAAGGGGGTGTGGATGCTTGCACCGTCGAATACTCACAATCGCAAATCCGGCTTTTACCGACATGGACCATGATGGATTCTCGGAAATCCATTGCTCGCTCGATACGTTTCAAAAACTTCCTCGAGGCGATTTCTTGTCTGAATCAAATTGGGGACTTGGCCGAAGCGGAAGCTCACCATCCCGATTTGCATCTAACGGGGTATCGTAACTTGAAAGTCGAGCTGACCACTCATGCGATTGGCGGATTGAGCGAGAATGATTTCATTTTGGCTGCCAAAATCGACTTGTTGGTCGCTAGCCGTTTTCCCACTGCAAAGCACGTGACCGCCGAGTGAACTCAGACCTACAAAACGAGCCAAAAGGCTTGATCGAATGCCAAGGAGTTTCGCTTACATTCCGGAACGGTAAGGCGAGCCAACAGGTCCTTCGCGAGCTTGAACTGAAAGTGACAGAGGGCCATATCGTCACGTTATTAGGTCCAAGCGGATGCGGAAAGAGCACTTTGCTTCGCGTTATCGCTGGGTTGATTGATTGTGATTCTGGAAACGTCACGATCCGCGGTTCCGCCGTATCCAAAAAGATGCCGATGCAGGTCCGGCATGAGATTTCATTTGTGTTCCAAGAATCCGCTTTGTTACCGTGGCGGACGGTTTGGCAGAACGTAGTTTTGCCGCTGGAGATTCGCGGCCAGCTTCATGAGGGGAATTGCCGATCTCGTTGCGAAGAGTTGCTCGAAATTGTTGGGTTTGCGAAATCTGATTGGAACAAATTGCCGTCGCAGTTATCGGGGGGAATGAAAATGCGCGCATCGATTGCTCGCGCCATGTCCACCTCCCCGAAGGTCTTGTTGCTGGACGAGCCGTTTGCGGCCCTTGACGACATCCTGCGTTCCAAATTGAACGACCTGCTTCTCGCCATTTCGGCACAGCGACAATGCACGATGCTGTTCGTGACTCACAACATCGCAGAAGCCATCTATCTTAGCCATGAGATTGCGATCATGAGCCGAGGCGTGATTGCGGAGATATTGGACGTACCTTTTCGTTTTCCACGGGATGCAAAATTACGTAGCAGCAGCGATTTTGCTGCCTACTATGGCATCGTGGCCGAAGGACTGATTGCGAGCGCCCTAACAAGACAAGTCACCGAGAAAGGGATTGCATGAAACCGTTCTCTCGGCAGTTGGTAACTATCGCTTCCCCATTCTTGTTGTTCGTTCTGGTTGCGATCGTATGGCATATGGTCGTACAAATTTTCTCTGTTCCCAAGATTATTTTGCCAAGTCCCATCGCGGTCTTGCAAGCACTTTGGGAGGAGAAGTGGATTCTGCTAGGCGCTAGCTGGATAACCTTGAAAGCCGCAGCTGTTGGGCTCGTATGTAGTGCGATCTTTGGCAGCTTGATTGCGGTTTTGTTCAGTCAATCTTCGCTGCTACGAGTTGCATTGTATCCCTACGTCATTTTTCTTCAGACGGTCCCGATTGTTGCGATCGCGCCGTTGCTGATTATTTGGTCCGGCAATAACTTTCGAACGATCGTCTTGGTGGCTGTCATCATCAGTATCTTCCCGGTCATTTCGAATGTGACGAGCGGTCTGCTTTCCATCAATGAAAACTTGCGAGACTTGTTTCGGATGCAAGGTGCGACCCGATGGCAGATGCTGATAAAGCTTCGAATTCCGTCTGCTTTATCGCAGCTCATTCTAGGTTTGCGAGTCAGCAGTGGCTTATCGGTAATTGGTGCAATTGTTGCAGAGTTCTTTGTTGGCAACAGTGGTGAGTACGATGGTTTGGGCACCATCATGACAGCTCGTCAGGCTCTTTTAAGAACACCAGAATTGATGGCAGCCTTGATCGCATGCACTCTTTTGGGGATCGCTTTGTTCACGTTGGTCAATCTGCTGGGGGCAACGGTTTTAAGAAGATGGACCAAGACGGACGGTTTTGAGAGCGAATGAGATGCGTTGCGGCAGTGGCTAGGAGACATTAATTCGACAGAAATTGTTTGGCAACTTGTTCGGCGGTTTGCTTGGCTCCGCGAACGCATTGGGGAATACCAACACCTTCAAATGCATTGCCTGTGAGTTTCAGACCAGGAATTTCAAGCAGCAGGTCGCGGATTGATTTTACGAGAGCGTTATGTCCCACTAGGTACTGCGGCATAGCTTCATTCCATCGAACAAGGGACTGCCATCGAGGCAGACTGCTAACACCAAGTAGTTCCTTCACCTCTTTTCTGGCGATCGCAAGCAATTGATCATCGGACTTCTCCATCAATTCGGGGCGAACAGCCCCTCCCATAAAAACACGAAGCAACACCATGTCCTCGGGGCATCGTCCGTCGTACTTCTCGCTGGACAGACTGATCGCCAGGACATCGCGATTCTCAATTTTCGGCACAACAATTCCAAAGCATAAAGCTTCGTTTCGAATCTCATTGCGTGGCACCGCTAATACTGCGATGGCGGAAGAGGCGTAGGGAATTCGCTCGAGTAGGTTCGCCAGTTTGGGTTTGGGTTGTTGCAATAATGCCGCCGATCGATGACTGGGCAATGCTAAAATCAGCGAGTCGAAGGGACCGAGGGGAAGTGGCCCGGATTGGGGTTCGATCTTCGTCGAAAGCGTCCAACGATGATCTTCGAGCTGTTTGATTTCCGTGATGGTATGGTTGAGATAAAGAGTTGCGGACAACCGATCACGAATTGCGTTTAACCACCAGCTCATGCCTTGCTTGGGTGCTAAGAATTGATCATACCGTGCACCAGTAGCCTGTCTTGCCGAACGTTCGGCAGCTTCCTGATTCTTCTGTTTCGCGATAGCGCCTCGAATAAGCCCGCCATGTTCGCGTTCCATCGCAACAAACTGTGGCATAGCGGCTTGCATGCTCAACGTTTCTGATCTCGCGGTGAAAATCCCACCGACAATCGGTTCAACGAGTCGCTCGAAACATTCTCTTCCTAGTCGTCGAATTGCGAAGGACTCGACACTTTCATCGGCGGTGGATTCGCGGCGTTTCACAAAGTACTCCACAGCCATGCGCAACTTTCCTTGCAGGCTCAGCGAGCGAGTTTTCACGATGCTTGAGAAGCGAGTCGGTTGCATCAAAGAGAAACCGTTGGGAATTGGGATGACTTTGCCGTCGCGAACGACTTGTGCCAATCGATAGTCGGGCTTGGGCGAGATGAATTCGTCGCGCAGCCCCATTTCGTCGACCATTTGAATCGCATCCGGCATCAGTGTGGCAAAATTATCAGCTCCCTTTTCAATCAAGAAGGGATCGGTGTGAACCGTTTGGATCACGCCCCCTACTTTATGGCCAGCCTCAAATAGGTGTACAGAGGCATTGGGAAGTAGCTTTTGCAAGTACCAAGCTGTTGACAAGCCACTTATTCCCGCCCCGATGATGGCGATCTTGGGGATGTCTTTTGAGGATAAATCCATTGACTCAGTTTTGGCGGGAGGAAAAATAGACGATCAATCATCTACGGAGCTGGTTCTAGTGTACATCGAATCCGCAGCTCTTGCTGAGCTCGTTCTTCCAAAACAGGTCTCCGTTTTCACAATAGCGGGTTCGCACGTACAATAGTCACCAGCTAAGTCTCGATAGACAATTCCCGGGTTAGGGACCAAACGAATACATCTTCCCAAGAATGCAGATATGCCTCCAGCAGAATCGCCAGACGACCCAGACCCAATGATCCATCCAGCCCAAATGATCTCCCCTGATGGATCGATCAACTCGGCGCAAGCGATGGATTCGAAGCAAGCTTTGGGAAGCGTCATCATTTACACGGATGGAGCGGCGGAACCGAATCCCGGGCCGGGGGGCTATGGAGTGGTAATGCTTTCCGGAAAGCACCGCAAGGAATTGTCGGGTGGCTTTCGACGCACGACCAACAACCGAATGGAATTGATGGGGGTTATTGTCGGTCTGGAGGCTTTAACCAAACGTTGTCGTGTCACCCTCTTTAGCGATTCGAAATACGTTGTCGATTCTGTGGAACGAGGTTCCGTGCTTCGTTGGAAGAAGAACAACTGGTTTCGGACCAAGACGGACAAAGCCAAAAATGCAGATCTTTGGGCAAGGTTTTTGGATGTCTTTGAGAAGCATGAAGTCAAGTTCAAGTGGGTCAAAGGACATGCTGGCGTGCCCGAGAACGAACGATGTGATGAATTAGCGGTGGCAGCAGCCCAATCAGGCGATCTGTCACCGGATGTTGGTTATATTTCAGAGAAATTTTTGTGCGATGATGAGGTGCCGTTGGTAGATGGCCTAGATGAGGTCGGCAAGTGCAAAGTGGTCGTAGACGAAGCCAGCGGGGAAGCACCCGGAACGGCTGTGCATTCGGCCACTAAACGCCCCGTAAGTAGCGGAACTGTCCATAAAGAAGCTGGAGAACCCTGTCGAAAATGTGGAGTAGCTTTAGTAAAAAAGCCAACGAAACCCAAATCGCCGAAGCCTGGTCAGACCTATTTTTACGAATGGTATCTTTCGTGCCCAGGATGCAGCACGATGTATTTGGTTGAAGATGCAAAAAGGAGCTTGTAGTATATTGTTCCTCTATACACGTGGACACCAAGACTGCCCCTGCATTTCGCGTGCGAGAGTTAATTCATCAGCTACAAGATTTCGAATTCGCCAACCAAGCCTGAATTATGAACTCCGGAATGACTGAATCACAAGCGTTAGGCACCGTCAATCCATTGAGCACCACAGCCAATCGGCAACTTTTTTGGTGGGGAGACATTGCGGCGATTGTCTTTTTGGGACTATCGACTTTGTCGGCAAGGATGCTGTTGCACACATGGTTTGCCACGACAGATCGCGTGATTTTCTTTTTGCTTATCTCCGCAGGCTTGGTTTATGCTTTGTTGCGCTCCAAAAGGGAAGGAGCAGAAAACGTCAGTAGGACCAAAGGGGCGATTCTGCTTTGGACCATCTCGGCAGGTTGTTTGGTTTGGGGATTACTTGCTCAAAGTGTTCTTGGTTTCGCCTGTACGAATTTTTTTGCGATTCTCGGTTGGTGTGTCGGACGCATTCGGGGAGAGTCCAAAACGTTTGGTTTTCGACTGGCATTAGTTGCATCGGCTCCCTTCTTTGTTCCTTCTTTAGAACAATACGGTGATTTCACATCAATTCGTGATTTTACAATCGTCTTAACTTCCAGTCTTTCAGACCTTTTTCTTATTCCGCACGCCAGGGATGGAAGCCAACTGATTTATGGATCGGGCGTTGTGGACGATTTTTTCTGTATCGGGGTTTGGGACGGAATTCTATCGGCTGTAGGGTTATCGATCGCATGGGCGTTGTTCCGATCGCGCCCCTTAATGAATCTTGCGTTTTCGATCATGACAGGGGGGGCGATTTGGATTGCTATTCGAAGTGCTGGGCTTTGTGTTCTCGCGAGTTTATCCAGCGTGCGCGATGGTTGGTATGATTTTTCGCTTTCTATTCACGTCTTGTTTTTTGCTTTGACCGTTATCTGCGTGCTCTTTTCAGACAAGTTTTTTTCTGAGTTCTTCAAGCCAATTCCTTTGGAACTAGATGCTGAGGCGCCGATCTTGGCCCTCTCGTTTAATTGGATTTGCACTTTTCCAGAATTCAAAACAAAGCTGCCCAGAAGGAGCGAAAGTTACAGTATGTGGCAACAGCAGATGAATTTAAAAGGTATCGAACCTAGCAACTGGACTGATTTTCGTTGGCTTCTTAAAGAGTACGCAAAATTTTTTACGAACCCCGCATGGACACTTGCTGCCCTGAACGACTCTTTGCGTGGTTGGGTAAACTCGAGACAAAGAATGGTATTGTATTTCACTTCTCCATTTGTGCTTTTACCTTTATCTTTACTTGTCATTGGGCTGTTCTCGCTTTTGGGGCCAGGCAGCGGTTATGTCGAACGACTAACGGAACAAAGTTATCAAATTTGTAGCAATGAACGACTCGAAGAACATTGCATTCTCTTGCAAGAAGCCGAATTTTGCAAAGCTATCGGCTTGGAGCAAGGTAGCGATAGTCCGTTACAAGCTGAGCCTATCGCGTCGGCAGATTTGCGATACCTGGAACTACTGGGCCTACGTATCGTCGAACACGACCCAACCAATCTTCAGGCTAACTATCGACTTGGTCTCATTTGGTCCGCGAGCGGCAAGCAACAAATAGCATTCGAAAAAATGAAAGAGATTTCGAGTGGGAGTTTAGGGGCATTGCCGGAATCGAATGGATGGATGGCGAAAGAATTGATCAACCGAAAGGCAGCTGGTGAAGCCATCGACTTTGCAGATATTTTGTACAACATTGACAAGGGGTCTGACTGGAATGGAATTGATTCCAGGCTCCTCATGGGAAGAGCCAAGATATTTTCGGATCAAGGAAGAGCCTCGGATGCAATTCAGCTCACGAAGTTTGCAGTTACGCTCAAGCCCGAATTAGTTTTGGAACTTGCTAGACTTTATAAAATCTTAGATCACGAAGATTTCGCTTCAACAGCTCACGATGCCGAAGCTTTTTTCTTGAAGAGAATCGACGTTCCAACGGAGCAAGAAGTAGATCGCATGTCCGTTGCTGAGGTGCGAGTTCTTCTTGGTCAACTGGACCAAGCAGAGGCCATGCTTCTGGAGGGATTAGAACGCGGACTTGGGAGGGAGCGTATGCGACGTCAGCTGTCTGAGGTGCAGTTTCGAATCTATTTGGAGTCCATCAAGAAGCTTGACAACGGAGAATTTTCAGCCGACCTTTCTTTGCTGGAAAAGGCCGCTAATACCGATTCCTCCAACCCGAATATTTCGGCCGGAGTGGCGCGATTGATCGCTCTGAAAATAAAGCCAACTGACTTGCTGTTAGACATACTCAAACAGCAAATCAAGTCGGGCACAACGACGGTCGCTACACACTTGAGCCTTGGGGAAGGCTACTACGGAATCGGAAGAGTCGAGGAAGCTCAGAAGCATTGGGAGCTTGCCCTGCAAGGTGATCCCAATTCGGTCGTTGGGCTCAACAATCTTGCACTTTCCTTAGCTCAGTTGCAACCGCCCAATCTTCAACGCGCCCTGGAACTTGCGTCACGCGCCCATGCAATTGCGCCTCAGAACCCATCGGTTTTAGACACCTTCGGGGAGATACTGTTGATTGCAGATCGCCCCAAGGAAGCAGTCAACAAGTTGGAACTTGCGATTCGATATGACAACGCAAGAATTGGAACGCGGAAGAAGCTGGTGATCGCTTACCAGGCTGCTGGATTGAACGATATGGCGAACGCTCAATCCGCCGTCATTGAGCAGATCGAGTCGGCGGACAAGGGGCAAGAGCCCCAATCCCCAAAGCAGAAGAATGACTAACTGACTCATGAATTCGGTAGTCCGAAAGCTTTGCGATCGAAATTTAACTAATTCTTAACGAACGCGTCTCCCTCAACAACACATAGCTTTTATCCATTACTTTCAAGCCTTGGCTTCGCTAAATCGACGCGTCCATCATGAATCGAAAATTCTTTTCATTGACGAACGAAAGCTCGCTGTGTGTAATCCTAGGTCGGATCGCATTGAACGCTTTCGTGGTGAAAGAGATGCAAAGCCGTTTCGAAACCTTCACGTGTTGATGAGATGATTCTATGAAGCGAAGTCCGTTGTCGGAATCTTGCTGGCATTTTTTGATCGTTTTGTTTTTTGTCGTTGCTCCCATGGTGGCCGGATGTAGTTCCGAAAACCTTCAACAACCCACCTACCCTGCCACGGGTAAGGTAACGTTGGGTGGGAAACCGATTGCTGGTGCAATGGTCGTGTTTCACCCAGTGGACAAGGCGAAGTTCAAGTGGGAAGAGCTGCCTCAAGCGGTAACAAACGAACAGGGCGAATACAGTTTGTATACCTATTCGTCCAGTGATGGCGCTCCGGCAGCGGACTACACGGTCGGAATTGCATTGGTTCCTGTTGCCGAAGAGGGCGAGGATCAAGTGAAGCTTGAAAAGAATCGCATCATCGTGCCTGCTCGTTTTTCAGACCCAAAAACCTCGGGTCTTAAAGCCAAAGTAGAGGCCAAAGCCACGTCAATTCCAACGTTCGATCTCCCGTCAAAATAGTCGATTCGTTTTCATTGGCTCATTGTCAGTGGAACATTTTTTCCGTTTCTTATTGTTCCCTTTTGTTTTAGGATATGTTTTCATGTTTCGAAGAAAATCGGGTTTCACCCTGGTGGAGCTCCTTGTGGTTATTGCCATTATTGGCATTCTAGTTGGATTGTTGCTGCCTGCAGTGCAAGCAGCGCGCGAGGCTGCAAGACGTATGTCTTGCCAGAACAATGTGAAGCAGATTGGCTTGGCGATTCACAATTTCGAGAGCGCTTTCCGATATCTGCCTCCTGCAAGAATCGATGCGGCGCCAGGGTTCCCCGTTGTTGAGTTCGGAGTTCCAGCTCCCCCAACAGGAACCATTTCGCACGGCCCTGGTCTTTTGATTCTTCCCTATTTGGAGCAAAACGCCCTTTACAGTGCTTACAACCTGCAGCTTCATTGGGCAGACCCTGCAAACGCAGCAGTGATTGCAACTCACATCCCAGCCTTCATTTGTCCTTCGGCTCCTGAAGGAAAAAGAACCGACACTGGCAACGCCCCTGGAAGCACTGCCGCACCTCGCTGGCTGGCATCGGCATCAGACTATTCGATTGCAAACGGAATGAACGGGAGGCTTGGGCTTGCTCCTCTCAATCGAATGCCTCCTATTCCTGGATACGTATTCGGAGACCCAAGCACGGACTCGCTGCAATACATAGGTGCAATTCTTCCGATGAGCACCATTTCTTCGTTTACGACTGGTATGTCACCACCGTTCTACAACAAACGAGTAAAATCGCGATTTGCGTCGATGATCGATGGCACTTCCAATACGTTTGCGTGGGTTGAAGACGCTGGTCGTCCAACTCTTTATCGAGTTCGTACAGCGATTACAGGTTCCCGTGCCAGCGGTGCGGGCTGGGCCGATCCCGACTCCGAGTTCTGGGTGGATGGATTTACTACGGACGGCTTGACATCACTTGGTCCGTGCGCGATGAACTGTGTCAACAACAACGAGCTTTACTCGTTCCACACGGGGGGAGCGATGGTCGTCTATTGCGATGGCAGCGTTCGATTCATCAGTTCGAACACTTCGATTCCGCTACTTGCAGCCGGCGTTAGTGCCAGCCTTGGTGAAATCGAAACGATTCAGGAATAGGATTTCTCAGCCGTTCGCTAAAGAGACGGTCCGGGAATACAAAAAGGCCTCGCAGAATACTGCGAGGCCTGGATGGATGATATCTTTCTAGCTCTTGGACGCAGCAAGCGTTTGCTTAAAAATTATAAGCAGCACCCAAAACAACACCGTGCAGAAGCAGGCTGTTCGTGTTGTTGATTCGGTTGATGTCATCTCCGTTGGAGAAGTCACGAGGAATTTGGCCAACGGCAGTAGCAACACCGTTCACTCCTACCACGCGGTATCCGAGATTCGCTGTCCATCCACGGCTGATACGAATACCAGTACCAATGTTGCCTTCAGCAAGGAAGGCCACATCGTTAAGCGAATTGCTGTAGTCGTAGGGACGACCATTGAAAGCGTTGGTTGAGAAAATGGTTGCCGCAGCCGTATTGGTTCCTGCGTAGGTATTGGTGTTCATGTGGTTTCCGAAAACACCGAAGCTGGTACCTGCAAAAAAGTTCAAGCAAGTTCCGGTGCACCAGTTTGCCATCGAGCCAAGCTGAAATCCGACAAGATCGTTGGTTACGCCATTTCGGTAGAAGACATCGGAAGATTCGTCACCATAGATGTTGTTGGTGGAGCTAGATGCAAATTCAAGCGAATCTTCGAATCGGAACCAACGAATTCCGCCGAACAGGTTAAGACGAAGTTTGCTGCACTGAGCTCCATACCATGGAGCACAGACTCCTGTCGGACCACCGCTGGCCGAAACGCATGGATCACAACTTGCTCCGCACGGGTCACCATAGCTGCCGTATGCCCCGCCACCATGTCTTCCGTGACGTCCACCACCGAGCAACCCGCTTCCGCAGCCTGAACCACATCCATTGTCGTATGGCTGGCGAGCTCCGCCCCCCAGTGCGAACGAGAAGAAATTCAATTCAGCATTGTGGAACTGTTGATCGCGCTGGATGCGCTGGGCGAATGCACGATCAGCAAAGCTTCCGTCATACCAGTTGTAAATGGTGTCGCCTGGCATCGTAATACCATAGGGAGTTCCACTTGGATTCAAGGTAAAGGGAAGGTTGGATCGGAGATACCCGCCCCCTACACCTACTGCGCCTGGATCGGTCACACTGGCCATTTGCGGATTAGAAAACACTCCCCAGTAGCTGCCGACAATGGCGTATTTTCCACAACCAAAGTAGCGGCCAGCGGACAATTGAAAGCCACCCGTCGCTTGCATGGCAGCATCGCTAGTCGATAGCAACGGGTACGTTGGCATATTGGGATCGGAGGTCAAACGAACATGCTCGTCGTCGAATCGTGTGAATATCAACGCACCAGCACCGAAGATCCAAGGGTTCGGCGACGCGATGGCTGGGCCGCAGCTTACCGCTGGTTCATAACAGCTTGCATCGGAACTGTACGATGGAATGGACGAAACAATCTGAGTCCCCTGCATGCCCACTCCGTGCGTGGCACAATTGCCGGAATTGCATGCAGCGCAAGAGCTCCCGTGGGACGCCTGAGGAATTGGCTGTGGAGAGGCAAACGTCGGTTGGGCGTGCTGCTGCATATTAGGCGCAGGCATTTGTTCGTAGGGCTGAACCGAAGGAGCTGCATAACTTGGTGCAACTTGGTACTGACTGTTCAGGACTGAATTGTCGGAACCTGGAATCGCCGGGATGTGAACATGACCGTCCGATACACCGCTACCAACAGGTCCGTTTTGAGCATATCCGGCCAGTGTCGTTCTACCTACTGGCGGCCCCATAAAATTCTGCAATGCAGATCCGTTGGCATTCGCGTTGAACGAGCTGGCAGACAGCCCAGCCCCCGTATTTCCATTCGTATACTGGGCTGACGCGGTTGTTGGAAGCGAAAGGGCTCCCAAAGCTAACGCCAGACCCTGAAACCAAGTTTTTTTCACCAGAAAGCTCCTTGCTTTTGACGTCCATCCTAGACGTGGCATCCATTACCACTTCTAAACACCTCCCTGATTAAAAAAGAGGGTACCTCAAGCTTCTCCCCTCCAGAGGCGAACCTTGTGGCCACTGTCTTGATCGACATCCCGCGAGGCAGTCAAATCCTCTTTCGGTGTTTTGCTGGCGCATTTTCGAGGGGTGTTAAAATACAATCGGTACAAAGCGTCCATGCGGAGCCAAAGGGCGATCCCCACAGGCGTTTCCTCAAGAAAATGCCTAACGAACGGCACATTCGGCACATTCGGAACGTGAATTAACCTAGGCGTTTTCGTCGCGAATGTTATGATCGTAGGGTTAATTTTATCCTGGCTAATAACGGCCTGTTCGCAATTTGCTTAAAACGGCATCCTTGCCGTAGCCTATCTACCGATTTACCCAGCATGCGCTCTTTACCGATACTTGCCAACACCGAAGCGTCCAGCGAGGGGCTCGCCCATCTCCAGTCGGAGCCGACCGATGGAAAGGGGTCCTACGCCTTCATTAGTCTTGGCTGTCCAAAGAACTTAGTCGATAGCGAGCAGATGCTCGGGTTGCTGCATCGCGATGGATACAACCTGGTCCAAGATCCTGAGAAAAGTGATTTTGTGGTCATCAACACGTGTGGGTTCATCGACAACGCTCGGAAGGAGTCTTTCGAAGCAATCGATCAGATGCTAGACCTGAAACGCCAAGGCAAGATCCGTGGTGTCATTGTTACAGGGTGTCTTGCGGAACGGCAGCAAGAACAACTGCTGGAAGCGAGACCCGAAATCGATGGTCTGGTCGGAGTATTCGGACGCGACGACATTACATCGATCGTGCAACGATTCATGGATGGTTTGGACGAACAGCGCGTGATCTTCAAGCCAGCACCCATCCGAGCGTTGCCCGATAACTTCCGGCTACAGGTAACCCCGCCGCATTTTGCCTACATGAAGATTTCCGAAGGCTGTGATCGGCTCTGTACGTTTTGCGCCATTCCAAAAATGCGAGGCAAGCACGCGAGCAAGCCGATCGAAGGAATTCTGGAGGAAGCTCAAAAGCTTGCTGATAACGGAGTACGCGAACTGATCGTCGTGGCTCAAGATACTACGTTCTATGGTATTGATCTGTATGGACGAGCGCGATTGTTTGAACTGTTGGAACAGCTTGATGGTATTCAAGGCCTTGATTGGATTCGCTTGATGTATTTTTACCCGATGTACATCGACGATACTCTGGTCTCAACCATAGCCAACTCCAAGAAGATTGTTCCCTACATTGATATGCCTCTTCAGCATATTAACGACACCATGCTAAAAAGGATGGCCCGACGTGTGACTCGCGATAAGACGCACGAACTGGTCACCAAGTTGCGCAACGGAATCCCCAACCTTGTCATGCGAACCACCATGATCACCGGCTTCCCTGGCGAGACCGATGAGCAGTTCGATGAACTGGAAGAATTTGTCGCTGAGATGCGATTTGAACGCGTGGGTGTGTTCACCTATTCGATCGAACCTGACACACCTGCCGCCAAACTGCCTGACCACTTGCCAGAGCGCATCAAGAAAGAACGACGCAATCGTTTGATGGCGGTGCAGCAACGCAACGCATTCGCCTGGTGCGAAGAAAAAATTGGAACGCGAATGGATATCTTGATCGACAAAGCCGTAGACGAATCCAACAATGTCTGGCTAGGCCGATCTTATGCCGACGCACCGGACGTCGATGCGGCCGTGTTCGTGACCGGCGAGAAGGACAGGCCCATGAAAGCTGGGGATCTCGTCGACTGCGAAATCGTCTCGTCCAAGAATTACGATCTCGTCGCCGCAGCCACAGGGCCGATTCGATAATGAATGCTGATGCAAACGCAAACTCGAATTGGAATGTTCCCAATGCGTTGTCCGCCATCCGTCTGATTTTGGCGATGGTCGTTTGCGGGCTCATTGAATGGAATCTGACGGTGCCGGCGGCGATTTGCTTTGTGATTGCTGCCAGCACCGATTGGATGGACGGCTGGTGGGCCAGAAAGTACAACCAAGTCACCAAGCTCGGACGAATCCTGGATCCCTTCGTCGACAAGATCATCATTTGCGGAGCCATGATCGCTCTGTGTGCCGTACCAAATTCCCCAATCGCGCCTTGGATGTCGACGGTGGTGGTTGGACGCGAATTGTTGGTAACTAGCTTGCGAGGATTGATCGAAGGACAAGGAGGGGACTTTTCAGCAAAACAGCTTGGGAAATGGAAAATGGTTTTGCAGTGTGCTGCGATGGTTTCGGTCATGTTGGAATTGGCTCATTCCAGCCCTCCTGCGTGGCTACACTGGACTAGCTTGGTGCTTATTTGGAGCGCTATCGCTCTCACGATCGTATCTGGACTTGAGTACGTCATGCTTGCAACGAAGAAGTCCCGATGATATTGGCTCAAATCACAGCGATCGCAGCCGAAAAGGCAAAAGCAACACCGTTTCAGATGATGGTGGGGTTGTTTGCGACTGTGCTGATGTTGTCGATCTGCACCGGGTGTATCATCGCTTGGATGCAATGGCGGTCTGGCAAAGGCCCGAAGCCATTAGCGACGGGGCCGATGGCCACGGTTGGCTTGATCGATGTTATCGCCACCATTGTGATTCTTCTAGGATTTGGCGCTGTCTTGACCGTGGCTTGGCAACTGGCCGTAAAGCCTTGGATCGGCTTGCCCCAGTCACCTATAGGGCAAGAACTTGTGTCACAAATCGAACCATCGCCATCGATACCTGAGCCCGAGACGGAGGCCAAGGTCGGTGACCTTAAAAGCTCGGCCGTTCCACCCAAGAAAATCACGAAAGAACAGTTTCTGTTCAGCGGCTTTGCCTTCTCTGCTGAATTGATCTGCGTCTTATTCGGAACCGCTTTTGTATGTACTCGAACCGGATGTTCGATTCAGCGGCTTGGTTGGCGAACCGACCGTTGGCAAGGAGATTTATGGGCTGGATTTCAAGTCTACTTGATGATGACGCCCGTCATCTTCATACTGAATGCGCTTCTGTCGAATCTAACAGGTGTGCCCTACGACCACCCTATTTTCGAAATGATTCAAACCTATCCTTGGTTGTTGGGGGTGGCGTTTTGGCTAGTAAGTGTTGTGGCCCCTGTCTTTGAAGAGTTTGCGTTTCGAACCATTTTGATTGGCTGGTTCGAATCCATTCACATCGGTAAAAACAAACTCGCAGCGACCGCTTTCGGAGAATCCCCCAGCGATCCTGATTCACTTTCGGTTGCTTATTCACCACCATGGTGGCCAGCTGTTCTTAGCGGAGTTCTGTTCGGTCTGGCTCACTTTAGTTATGGCGTTAGCTGGGTGAACTTGAGCATCCTGGGCATTGTGCTTGGCCGTTTGTATCAGATACGGCAAAGCTTGATCCCAGTGATCGTGGTCCATTGCCTGTTCAACTCAACAAGCATTGTACTTATCGGCCTGAAGCTTTTATTGCCGGGGCCCTAGTACGGAAGATTTGCGACTACCTGCGTTTGCTAACCTACCGTCGATTCGGTTGAATAGGTTTTGTCCCAAAATAGTCTCTGGATTTTAAATAAAACCTAGCGTGACAAGCATCTCTTAGGGTTGCTTCATTTTCTTCTTTTTCATCCAGTCCCCTGATTGAGTTGTTTTGGACCGAGCCAACTATTTGCGCCGATTTTGGGCTCTTGTAGCTCTTGTTCCCATCGCTGGCGGTTGGGCTTGGTTTCTTTCGTCCGTACCCGTTCAACGTTGGAATAGCCAGAGGTTTAAGGATAGCACTCGAATCGCGTTAGGTGACTACCGATTCGATTTCTCGAGCCAAACGGTAACTCCGATGTGGGAGGATTTGACGGCTGTGACAGGTTTTCCCAACCCCAGAGGTTTCAGCTATAAAACCATCCGACTGGAAGATCATGTCACGGGAAAGACAAAAGGAACTTCCAGACAAATGACTTTTCGCAACACGGTTTATAACCATACCGAAAAACGAATGGTTCATGATTTTGAATTGTCGGTTTCCGATGGATATCCCCAGTTCATGAATGAGCGGCTGCTGGTGGTTCAAACATCGAAGGAATTACGATGGCTTGACCTGAATCGCGGTACGCAGGATTGGCAGAGCGTACCCAACTTGAACCCTGAAAGACCAGTGGTCCTATCCGATTTTCGAAATTCGGTTTTTCGTCGCACCTACTATGATCCCAAAGTATCCACACAAAGCACGACAGAACTGTTTTGTTTTACCGACGAAGGGCAGTTGCTGCTCTTATCCACTTGGTCGCACGCCGCCTCGTGGAATGCTTCCTTTGATGATTCGGCATTTTCAGGGGCGAAAATCTACAGCTTGGACGTTACAGGCTCATTTTTAGAGTCTCGCTCGACAGTGGACGGGCGGCTAGTCGATTCAATTCCGTTCGAAGCACCAATTACCTCTTTTAGCTTTTGGTACCATGATGACGTTCTTCTGGAGAAAGGGGCTCAAAATGTTTTCTATTCGCTGGCGGGCAAACCGATGGTGAATCCCTTGGACGTCAGCGTCTGGCAAGGTTCCTTTCATGCTATATCACCCGATGCTAAAACATGCCTTTGGACTGACTTTCAACGCGCGATCGTTACGGAAGCGGCATCGGGGAAATGGGTGTGTGAAATCAAGGAAGTCGGGCAGAAGTTTGGTGGGCGATTTGTTTTCTTAGATTCTAAGACGCTGGTTTCGCTGGATAACCGTTGGGGGCTTACGTTGCGTCAGCATGATACAACCACTGGCGAGACCCTTTTGCGATGGCGTCCTTTCTGGTGGATACTCCCCTGTCTGATCCCGCTTGCGATTGCAACCCTTGTATGGATTGGGGTCTGGATACGCCTACCAAAACCGAATTCGAATTGGGGATGGTGCGACTTTTACATGCTGATGAGCTTATGCATGCTAGGGTTGGTAGCTCGAGTCTTGTGTATGGGGGATCCGGCCGATTTGTCGCGACTGTCGTTCAGGTACGCGCAAGCGATCTGTGCCAGCGGCATCATTGTGGCGTGGTACATGCTGCTTTTTGGATCGCAGCGTTGGATTATTCGGCTGATCCATTTGCTTGCAACCTATTCGATCGTTCTGCTTTCGCTTGCTGCGGTGCTGCGCGATCGACCCATAGAAGCTTGTCAGGGGTTGATTGTGGTCTCTCTTCCGGCTTTGTTTGCCTTACCCGTTTGGATCGTGATAGCGATCAGCTTGTGGATCAGGCGCTTAAGGGCCCAAAAACAAAACGGTCTACCGGTACGGCAACATACCATTCAAATGCGGGACCTGTTCTGGTTCATGGGTGTTGTGGCGGTGGTGATGCTTGGGCTGAAGCCCTTGTTGCCTGGAATGGGTACTTGGTTGCAGATGCCATGGGGGCTCGTGATAACGGCATGGGTGGGCATTTGTTCTTCACTTGGTTTGGCTGCTGCGTTAACGCAACACCAACTTGGGAGTCGCCTTGGCATCGTTTTGTGTGGGCTTGCCGCTTTACCTAGTTTCGTAGATATCGCGATGATGAATATCGATGGCGAATTCTGGTGGCTTCCACTGACGCAGGGGCGGGTTAGCGATGTCCCGTTTCTGATGGGCTGCTTGTCCACAGTTGCCATCACGTTTGTCTTGGCAAAATGTTTCAAGCAATCGCCCGCCATCGCGGTGGCTGATTCGGCCTACAGCCCATCCAGGTAAGCAAAAAGACTGGCGACATCTTGAGGGGATTTGTCATCGAGCAAACCGGACGGCATCAGCGATTCGGTCGAGTAACCCTTGTCCTGTATGTTGTCTTGATTGATACGAACGATCGTTCCGGTCGCGGTTTGGAGTGTGGTTCCGTCCGCCGCGTTGTAAACAATCATGCCCGTATAGATTTCATCATCGATTGTCAGAACACGGATCGCTCGGTACCGTTCCGAAATGTCTCGGCTAGGTTCGAAGATCGCTTTCGCAAGATCTTCGCGCGAGAATCGCTTGGCCACACCGGATAGACTTGGGCCGAGAGAGCTTTGTCCGCCATGGCAAAGCGCACACTTCTCTTGATAAAGGACCTTGCCTTTTTCCGCATCGCCTTTTACCAAACTGGCCTGTTGTAGCATGGCGGTCCAGTCGATAGCAATATTTGGTTTGAGCAGCTTTGCAAAATCGTCTTCCGATAACGTGTTCTTGAAGTACCGTTCCCAATCCAGCCACAATTCGGTCGAAGGGGCTTTCAAGTCATCGGTTCCTTCTAGCTTGGTCCCGACCAACCGGACTCGTTGCAGGACTTTGGCTCTAGGCAAGCTCGTATTGGAATTCAAAACGCTGGAGACAATGGGAGCCAGGACAGTCATCTCTCGTTTAGAATCGATGGTTGGTAGGGAGGCGATACCTTTCCAGCCCAATACCCATAGGTCGCGATCTTGGGATTCCAGAGCGGACAAAAACAATCCATAGTCCGTTTCGCTTGCGCGAGTCGCGAGCAATTCGATTGCAACCGTTTTCAGTTTTGGATCAGCAGATGCTTCGCGAATTTTGGCGGCAAGTGCATCGTCGATCCCCGCCTGGCAGGCATAACGAAGAATGGCGGGCGACCAATCTGTAGTTTCCGAGCTAACCAGATGTCTTTTCATCTTCGATCTTGCATTCGCTTGGACGTCGATTGGAAAAGCGCTTAGCAACGCCAAATCCTCTGGACAGCATGGTATGGGCAAGTCGACGAATGCCGCCCCAAGATTCGCATCGCGTTGGAGTAGGGCGGCAACCAATTGTTGTAATCGATTGGGCCATTGGTTGTCGGTGTAGAGGCCTCGTTGTTTCACCTTGCGAATGATTCCTGCCATAGCCTGAGCCGTCATCTTGGTCATTTCTGCGGATCTTGGGGACGAGCAGTTGGCGGAACAGCAAAGCCAATGAATGTCGGAGGTCGGGTGGCTTTTGTCGGAAATTTGGCTCAGCAAGAAAGAAACCGCTTCGGAACTCTTTGGCTCAAGCATCGAGAGTGTTCGGGTAGCTTCCAGTTGCAGGAGGGGGCTATCGAGATCGATGGCCTTCTGTGCAAAGAAGAGCGCCCAATCGGTCCATGCCTTTCGTAAGTTCTCGGGCAACCGCGAGGAGCTAAGCCCCTTGTATCCGTCCAAAACATCTGGCTGCGGTGGATCGACTTGTTGAGGAAGCGAATATCGGCGTTCGCCCAACGAGACCTGAAGAATCGTAAAAAATTCAAGCTGATCGCGAGTGGTCCATTGCTGCTGTTTCGCAGGAACCCAATTCGCAAGTTTATCCAGCAAGGGAGTGTCGATATTGGTTGTTTGGTTGGAACCAAAAAGTGCTTTGGCGATAAGACCGTCCAGCACATTCTCTGTCGATTTATGGGTAAGAGGAGTCGCTGATCTGGCCAGCGCCCAAAGCCATGTTCGACGAATCGAGTTTCCCGAGTCCGTGTCTGGAACGACCCGGCTTTCTGCATTTGCCATCGGCCATTTGCGTAGCCCGAATGCTTCCCATCGAAGTCGTTCATCGGCGGGGCCAAGATGCTGGTCCCAGTATGGTCGATCGGCAGTATCGAGTTGCTCTTGATCGAAAGAGTTGTAGTTCATGCTAGCCGCCTGCGCGATCCAGTTTGCGTCTTGAGGTTTGAGCAGCAAACGGCCGCGACCGGCGAGCCACCATCCTGCAGCCCTGGTCGATGGAGAGCCGGACATAACCGCTTTGAAAACGTTCGATGTCGGTACATTTGCGTTCATGCGAGTGAGCATTTGAGCCGCTCGCAACTTGGCAGATGCGCCGACTTCGGGGGCAGCATCGATTTCCAATTCACCTTGAACAACAGCCGTCAAAAATTCTACACCAGCCTTTTCGATGGAGGCACGCCATTGCACTTCCGACCAGCTTTCAAACGGCATGTTGGTCATCAATGCCGCTTGAAGTGCATTTGCCGCCTCGGGGCGAATCTGTCCATTTTGGGTTGCGGTATCGAACCATCGGGCCGACTTTTCGTCACTTTTCTGCTCCTGAGCCACGATGCGATAGATTGCACCTGTTGTACCTCGACCACCGACGCAAACCAACAAGCTGCCATCGGGGGCAACGCAAATATCGGTCGGAGCAAATCCAGCGTTCCCGGAGGGTTGCATGAAAACTTCTGCAGGCACTTTATTAGGGATCCGTTGGGAGTCATCCAGATTCCTGGAGGGAAAGACCGCCAAGACTCGACCGAAGGTCCAATCCAACACAAAAACCGCGTCATGATATTTTTTGGGGAACGCGCGATGTTGATAGACAGCCACGCCAGTTGGCGATCCTCGACCGAGTTGGGCTAGAGTTTGAGGCATCGTGATACGGTGGTCTTCGTCTTTCCAAGCCTGCCCGCACCAACCTGCGTCACTTCCAGGTCCCAACACGAAAACTCGCGTTGGCCGATACCAAGGAAGGGTCGCTTCGCGTTCGCAGTCGCTATCGAAGGTGACAATCTGACCGTCAGGCAAGAAGTCAAAATCGTAACAGTTACGCATTCCATGAGCCCAAACACCTCGCGTTTTAAAGTCAGGACTGATTCGCCAAACGGTTCCGCTTCGAGAACGCCCTACGGGACTGAGAGGATCATTTTGAAGTTTTGCGAGATCCTTGGCAAAGTTGCCAGCAATAAAGTACCAAAACCCGTCTGGGCCTCGACGAATCGCATGAACGTCGTGTTCGCCCCCAGTGGGAAGATCCAAAACTCGCTTTGGATTCGCATCTGCAGCTAAATCCCCGTCAGCATCCTCGGAGAGCCATAAAGCACCGTCGCTGACAAAATAGAGCTTTCGACCTTCGGACCAAAGCCCCTGTGCGCCCTGCTTCGCCATGTTGGACCAAAGAAAAGTCCGATCATAGATACCATCTTGATTGTCATCCACCAATGTTCGGATGTAGCCAGGCCCAGAAACCACGGGGCGGCCCAAACCATCCATCGTCATGCTGAAGCAGTCATGAACAACCAAATCATCTGCGACGCGTTGAACCGAGAACCCCTCGGGAACCGTAAATGGGGGCGTGTCGTCCCCGGAAGCCGACTTCAACGCGACGGGACCGCTGCCTGCCAGAATCAAAAAGACCCCTGAAACCAAAATGCATCGATGCAGCAACAGCACAGTCGCAACTCCCCGTCAAACCAAAGCAGCCAAACCAAAGCAAGAAATGGGCAAAAAAGAGTTCCACAGCCCTATCCGACTAATATCAACGGACGATGTACAATTGAAAAGCCCGAATCGCAAATCGACGCCATTTTTCCACCGCCCCACCCGGCCACCATCCACGATGAAACTTCTCCAAACATTCGTTCCAAGCGTAACCGTTTTGCTTTTGGTTGCGTCCAGCCAGCTAACCGCTCAAGAGCCAAGGTTCCAAGCCAAACAGCAATCTGACCGAGTTGACCTACTTCAGGATGGACAGTTAGTCACAAGCTACCAATTCCAATCGGGCACCAAACCGATTCTTTGGCCATTGATCGGCCCGGACCAGAGTCGGATGTCGCGAGAATATCCCATGGCCGATGGCAAAGACGAAGATCACGATCATCCCCACCACCGATCGCTTTGGATGACCTTCGGAGAGGTCAATGGGTTCGATTTCTGGGCTGAAGGGGACGAAAAAAACAAAGGCAGGGTCGTTCACAAGGAGATCCTCTCTCTAAAAGAATCCGAATCAGCGGCATCTGTCACCGCTCGACATGAATGGCAAACAAAGTCCGGCCAAGTGATTTTGGAGGAAACATGTCGATACGCGGTCGTGGATTCGATGCATGGAAGTGACGATCGATTGATCGACTGTGAGTACATCCTAAAGCACCCTGAAGGCGCATCGAACGAACCGATTCATTTCGGCGATACCAAAGAAGGGATGTTTGCGGTTCGAGTTCCTGAAACCATGCGAGCTGATAAGTCCAACGGGCAAATCCTTAACAGCAATGGACTGCTCAACGGAGCGACTTGGGGTCGCGCGGCGCAATGGGTTGACTACGCTGGAAAGGTAACGAGCGATGCCAAGTCCGAAATGGGAGTAGCGATACTGACTCATCCCAAAAGCTTCGGGAGCGATGGGTACTGGCACGTTCGCACCTATGGACTGTTCGCACATAATCCGATCGGTGTTTCGCATTTCCTGGAAGTCAATCCATCCGCCGTGAAAAAAGAAGGTGGTTATTATCTTCCCTCCGGTGCCAGCATGCATTTGATCTATCGAGTCATCCTGCATCGAAGCCGTTGGACGCACCAGGACGGAAACCAGCAGTACGAAGCTTTTGCCAAATCGAAACCGCAATTAAACTAGCGCACTCAACTTATCTAACCTATACGAGGTCCTCTTTTGTCCGGTGAAAGCGATCAACCGCTAAGCTTCTCTTGTCCCCATTGCAGCAAACGCTTGCGAGCTCCAAAAACGCTCGCAGGAAAGAATCTTGCATGCCCAAAATGCAAGTCCAAGATTACCGTGCCAGCCGGCATTCCCACCGCCGGCATTCCCACCGCCGGCATTCCCACCGCCGGCATTCCCACCGCCGGCATTCCCACCGCCGGCATTCCCACCGCCGGCATTCCCACCGCCGGCATTCCCACCGTGTCCGACGAGGATGCTTGGTTGCGATTGGATGACAAACTGAATCCTGAGCCTGCTGCAAATCCTGGCTCTGAAGTACGATCGGCTTTACTTCAGGCAAGCGATGCACCCCAGGCGATCGATCCCACAGCGAAGGGTAAAACCAAAAGCGTTTTTGATGACGATCTTCCGGAACTGCTTCCGTTGGAACCACCTGCTGCCATCCCATCACTTCCCTTTGATCTTGGTTTGCCTGATATTGATTTGGAAGATTTGGATGGGGGCCCGTTGGATTCGCGTTCAACCCCTTCCCCGGGCCCCAAGATGGGCCGAGCACAAGACGCAAAGAAGTCCCGCCTTGATTCGCTCGAAGACTTAAAACTAGAGACTGCGGCTCTTGGGGATAGCTTCGCCTTGCCCCCCAATGATGAGTTTTCGTTTCCTTGTCGGATTTGCGGTAGTCTTCTTTACGCGTTGGGGTCGCGCGCTGGTTCCTCGATCCGTTGCGCTGATTGCTATTCGGAACTAACAATCCCAAAACCAGTCCGCAAGGCTTC
>Ga0247837_1001004_pt1 | contig 60710 bp, 38 predicted proteins | sample LaCtaG_2_FD_187115 | JGI IMG/M metagenome (GOLD analysis project Ga0247837, IMG submission 187115) | Freshwater microbial communities from meromictic Lake La Cruz, Castile-La Mancha, Spain - LaCruzMarch2015_14.5m | ecosystem: Environmental > Aquatic > Freshwater > Lake | place: Spain: Castile-La... | reverse complement strand
GAGAATTAAGCGGGGAGAATGGCAATTATCAGAGATGCCTTGCAGTGGCTAAGAAGCAATAAATTGACTTAGAGGCTAGTGGAGACTCAGAATGGATGAGGAAGCGAAGAGACTGCGTGAGCGAGCAAGTGGGTAAGGCGCAGTGAGGAAAGAGTAGCGTCGCTCAGGACGGAGAGGGAACTGAGGCGGGTTGTGGATGGTGATGAAAGAGGTGCAGTTGGAAGCACATGACACAGGACTTCAAGTATGTGGTACAGGGTGCGATACACCCCTGTCTCCCATTGCATACTCAGCTCGTACAGCTGTCAACATCTCAGGGAGAACTGGAAGGGAGTCCATAGTCTAAGTAATGAATTGGCTGCTGAGGACTTGCAGAGGGTTTTGGGAACAAGACAAAAGGCGACTGAGAACAGTCCAAAGGGGAATTCGCGGCTTGGGAATGGCCCTAGAGAGAAGGAAATTGGCGGATATTCGGGCTTTGATGGATTTGCAGGAAGTCCAGCCCAAGTCCAAGCTGCTGAGTCACTCTCCGGACCAAGGGTACAAGTGGGTTCTCCTCGCAAAGCCCCAGACTCGTCGCTGGTTCTAAAGGTCTCTATAGACTAGGACTGAAATGCTGTAGTTCTGCAGAGAAATCGAGTAAAAACGCTCTCTGCTAATAGACGGAAGATAGCTATATGGATAGCAGGCAATTTATATGCTTATTGGCTCGGCTATGCAGAGAGTCTGGCTTCGCATATATTCAATATAGGTGTCTAAGCTCAGAGTTATCATTGGCGCGACTACTATGAAGAGTTGGGAGTAATGGCTGAGTTCCCAATGCTTCCCAGTCCCATCAAGGTCACAGCTACGGTGAAAAGACCCCAGGAGCCCCTAGTAGACATCGCTGTGAACTGTTCCTTAGAAGCCACAGAAGAAGCCGAGCCTTCCGACCTACTCGTAGACCCCAACAGTTCCTTGCTGAAAGGGTACTTGCACCTGCACTCCAAGACACAAGTGCAGCCTCACAGGCCTTTAATCCGAAGAACCAAGCGAGAGGCGTACCGTCCTAGAGAACTCCCAGTGCTCAGGGACCAAAGTCCTGTCCTTTCCGTGCTGTTGGCTAGGGACAAGGAGCGAACTCGACATCACAGATTCGCGTCACTGATTCACAACCCGCTGAGTACTGGACTAGCGAGGATTAGAGGTCTGCAAAGTCCTCTGCATACGCCTGCTGCCTTTAGATCGGATGAGGAAAGTCGGTACTATCAGAAAAGAAGCAGTTCGGTGATGAATGGCTCTCCCCATTTGCCCAACATGCTCCAACTGCAAGGACAAAGTGTGAGTCCAGGTCGAGGAAAGCCTGTCCCAAAGACACTCAATTTGCAGCGAATACTCGCAGGGATGAGGACGAAACGCCTATTTGTGTAGATGTAATTAGTAGGTTCTAGGAGTTAGCCTAGGCTCTGAGTATTCCTGCAGATAGAGCCTATTTCCCTAGTATTTTGAAAAGGTTGCTTTAGAAAGGTGGTTCAAATAGTCTGATTTCGTCCTTTTGTAAAGAATCAATACTGTCGGGTTATCGGCAAAGGGAAAACCCTGAACTGTCCGTGCAACTGGTGAAGGAGCATCGCATGCGTTTAATTAAATGGACTTGAGCGATCCCTCACCTCAGCCCATCAAGCCCCGCTTCCTCCGTCTCCTCAGGTACTACACCTCTCTGCAGTTCCACAGTCCCAGCAGTCCCTACCTGCCCTCAGTCCTCGGCCTCTACTCCTGTCTCCAAGTCGCCACTTTCCTCATGCCTGCGCAAGTCACTAGGGCGGCTCCTTGGAACTACGCAGTCTTCTGGCCTGTGTGGCTGGCTTTGAATGCGGTGGCTAGGCCTGACCAGCTGCTACTGAGCCTGGCTGTACCTGCGCAGACTGTACTGGTGTGCTTAAGTGTGGTCTTGGCGACAAGGGTAGTCTCCATGTTGGGTTGTTTCGTGTACCTGGGACTACTGAGTAAGCAGCAGTTCAGGCAGTTGGTAGCGGGGAGGCCTGGGAACTGCTGGGGACAGAGACTCATGCAAGCGGACAGAGTGAGTTTGTTGGTTTTCACCTGGGTCATGTGGAGGCCGGCAGTGGCTTTTCTGACAAGTGCAGCCTTCTGCTCCTACCCCGAAGCCTGTCTCACTGCACTTCCCTGGACTCACCTCCTTGCTACCTCCCTACTCTGTCTCTACGTCCTACTAATTGCCCTGGACAAAGTAGGCACCTGCGACTTGCAGTGGAAAGCGAGCGGAGTCTCTCTCGGCTGTCCTCAGCAGCGGCTTTTCCTAACGATTCTGGATATACTGACTTGTGTTCTTCTGTCCTTCCTCTCCTTCTCACAAAGCACGAACTACATTTTGCTGTTTGCCTGCATCCTCGGCCTTACAAAGTGTACGTATGTGTGCAGAGAGTTGCCCTTTCACCAGCACATGCTGAATGTCGAGGCGTCGTTTCAGGGACTGCTGCTGGTGCTGCAGTCTTTGTTGCTTTGGGTTGCGGTCTTTTTCGATGAATCCGGCCTAATGGCTTCGCTGTCTATTTTCATAATTGTCCCTTTGAGTGTAATTTCGCTGGATTCAAGCATAAAAAGGACCACCCAAGCCTGCATTTCCGGAGCAATAGTGAGCGACTGGCAGCGAGAAGTGGTGCTCAGACAGCAGTTTCCCCCCAATTTCCAGCCAAGTCCCGACCCCAAAGCCCTGGGACTCTGGACTCCCTCCTCCAAACTGCAAGCCCTGCTCTGGAGCACGTATTACTACCTCAGCCATAATGACTTGTTTTCGCTGAAAGTACTGATCTCCCAGCTAAGCCTTCAAAAGCCTGTTTTCCTCATGGCTGTATCCTTTTCAGTCTGTATGGAGCGAGTCCTTCTTCACCTCGAAGCCGTCCCTGAGGAAAAGGTACTGCGAGACTTCATCGAACTGACCCACCAGCGAGCCAAAGTGCTTACATACGACTGCATGTCCACCCAGACTCTCAAGTCTTTCTATGAAAAGCTGCTGTATAAACATGTGTCTTTTCAGGACCTGGTCATGTCTGCGCACTCGCTCAGTGTGAGTATGCACAAAACGCTGGAAGCGTATAAGAAAGTGCTGAGTGTGTTTAAGGAGAAGAAGTCGATGCTGCAGGCGTATTGTAGTCTGTTAGAGACGCTAGGGAATGTATCTGAGGTATGTCATTATACAGGCCGCAAAATGTCATAAAAAACTCGCGCAAATCGTTTCGTCCCCTCACAAAGAGCGCTTCATCGAAGGAGTGGATTTCCTTCAAGCCGAGGACCCTCGCTCCGTTCTGTTGTTAGTGCAGTGTCAAGGTTCCGGGGCTGGCAATATCCTTTGGGCTGAAAACGCAGGCTGTTTGGGATACACGGATGAAAGTATCAAAGGGTGTGAGATGGGCGTAATTGTGCCCAAAGTAATGCGGGAAAAGCACATGGAGATTATCAGGACTTTCCCTGAAAAGGGACGTAAAAGCGAGGTATTCGGGACTACAGCCAATGTCTATTTCGCTTCAAAGGATAACTTTCTGATATACGGTGCATGGAAATTACTACTCACCAACTCTCCATTAGACGGGAAATTGGCCATTCTTTCAGTTATCCGCAGGCGGAAATGTCCGCTGGAGTTTGCCTTTTGGTCTCCAACTGATGGGAAAGTGCTGGAAAGAACAAAGCTTTTCCACCTGTTTCTCGAAGAATCGGACTTTTCCCTGCGTGCCGACTACTCCACTACAAGAGTGTGGACAGGCACCTGGCGCAGTAAAGATTTTGTGGTGCGGAAAAGCGAATGGACGGATTTCCAATCCTGTCGCTTCCCTATTTTGGTACTGTGCAAGTGGGAAACTGGGACAATGGTGGGTTCAGGGTCAGAACTCAACCTTTCATCGTTAGTTTCGGGCCAGCGGGCTTCAGATCCGCCATATGTGCAGAATTTCGCCAATAGAGTTGAGTTGATGTTGGCCGCAACCCAGCAAAGCAACTCCTTGTTCCGCAGTTCAACAAGTTCCAAAGAAGTCTACACGCGAATCACTCGAAAGCAAGACAGGTCTTATTTCAGGAATCTCGCAGTGACGCTGGGAGCACTGTTTGCTGTTTCGATAGTACTCAATGTGGTAACGGTCACTAGTATTTCCTCACAGAACTACAGGTTGAATGAGGATATCGGGGAAATGCAGGCGTTGCGGATGAGAACAAATAGCATCACTGCTTCAATGCGTAGCAAAGAGCTGTTTCTAGTGAACAACCACTACCCGTACTATGTGAACGAGACCAAGGCCAGGGCTGACCTGCGAGGCATTGGGACTCAGCTGGGAGAAATGGCAGGGTACTTGATGGGCAACTCTTCCAAGCAAACCGGAGACTTTCGGAAGCTGCTGCTAGAGCCAGTGGTCCCCCTTTGGGTGCACGAGGGAGACTCGTTCACTCTCCGCTACATGAGTCTTATTAATATGATGCTTGAAGTTGCCTCCAAAGCCAACATGTTGACCTCTACTCCCTTAGCCAACATCACAACTGCTAACAGTAACTTCATGACTCTGTACCGCAGTGGAGTAATCGAGGTCCTGGAGGCCTTTAATTCCAGTGTCGCTATATTCGCTGAACAGCGAAATGAGCAAAGATCAGTAATCGACGCGAACATACAGGCGACTGTGATATCGTCCATAGTCATTCAAATCACCATCACAGTGGGCATAGTAGTGCCGATCTTAGTACTTATCGAGCACTGGCGCAGAAGACTTTGGTCCTTAATCATGCAAATCCCTCGACCACTACTAGCCGAAATGCTCAAAAGAGTGCAGAACAGACTGGAAAACTTGCACCAAGTCGAGGAATTCGAAGCGTGGACAGCCAACCCCTCCAAGCCTCCGATCACCAACACCCATTACACAATGAGTCCAGAGATGAAGAAACTAGTGGTACTGATAGCGGTCTATGCCGCTTTCCTGGTGCTGAGTGTGTATTCGGTTTACTACATTGGAGTCACTGAAAATGCGGAGATTTTGATTAACAAGCCGAAATATATTCACTGGGCGGGACTACGGAAAGCTAGTCCCTGGCTGGCTGTTTTCTACCTACGAGAGTCCTATCTGCCCTTCAATTTATCTTACCCTGCAGTACTAGACAGTACGCAGCGGGACTATTCCTCACCTGTCCGCTTATTTCAGGCTCTGGACGAGTTCAAATACATCCATTACTGCCTGACTTACGGCTGTCCGGAAAGCGGCCTCAGCAGTATCTTCCTTTCAGCGGACTCTCGCAACCTTCTGATGGGAACTCCCTGCTTGAATTGCTCGACTTTCATCAAGTACGGACTCACTCCCCTAATTGCAGAGTTCGTTTACACTGAAATGGCCGCCTATGCCTCAGTCCAAGCTGGAGACCTTAAGAACTACTCCCTCGGGAAAACTGCTGAAAAGGCTCTATCTGCAATGGCTCCGTTCCTTGCAGATGCAGTGACTATGTACGACACTGAGACTGTGAAAATGCTGGCAAATGCAGAACAGAAAAGTGCGCTTTCCTGTGCTCTGTTCTTAGTGGCAGGACTACTAGTGCTGCTACTGGGGCTGATGCCGTTAATAGCCCAGGTAAGAGTTAGCCAGAATAGCAGGGTGTTGAAGTGGGAGCTGCAGGTGCTCAGGAATATAAGGGGGTTGGAAGCTGGGGGTACGCATACTACTCGCTCTTAGACGTGCAACTATGCTAATTCTTTTATTCCCTCATTGTGTTGAATGTGCTTAGCTGGTGTATGGATGGAAAGTTAGTTCTATGCACTAAAGGAAATTAGTCGGCATCCTAATACCAATATATTTGCAAAATACAGGCAGCTTTTCATAGAATTGTGAGTTTTTGAGGTAAATTTTGGCTTCTATGAAGCACACTGATTGATAAAACTCGCACTTTATCGTGAATTCCCACATAGTTCTCGGCTATGGCTTTAGTAAGATGGTAATGAGTCGATTGTTGCCTCTTTTCTTCGTCCTATCTTTGGCTTCCAGCCTGGAACTGTCTCTTCACCAGGTCGTCCGGCTTATCTCGATAGGCGAATTGCCGCTTCCCCAGCAGTCCGCCTCAACCTGTACCAGCTATATGTGCAAACCTGCGAATCAAACCATGTCTCCCACTGCCTGCATCCAGTACGACAACACCACAGACACAGTTTTCCTGCAGTCCTGCGCTTCCCAGACTAATAACAATACCTACTGTCCAGAGCCTACGAATGGCCTAGCGCTGTGCACAGTGAAGCCTACAAATGCCCTGAATGCAGCCTGGCCGGGAGAAAAGTGCACGAGTAACAACGACTGTGCAACTTTGGAGTGCAACCATAACTCCGGTCTTTGTGTTGGACTGAGCCAGAGCAGCTTGTGTTGGACTTGCTTCTTGTGGAGCGGAACTGATCTGTCTCGGTGGGGGACTGTTTTCCAGGGGAACTTGCTCACCTTTGCAGGGAGTGGGCGGAAATTGCACTAGTCAGTATCAGTGCATGACTAACTTGGGGTGCAATATGACGACTCCCTCGATGGGAGTGTGCACCCCCTACTTCTCAGTGCCCATTGGAGGGATAGTGACAGACTGCTCGACTTACTCCAGCCTTCTCTGTGCCTCTGGGAGCTGTCTCCAGCAGGGCTTCAGCTCCACTGGCACCTGCATGCGTCCCATTCTTTCCAATACAGTCCTGCCTCAGTCCTGCCAATACAACTGGGACTGCGTGGGGACATCCGGCAGCCAGGCTTTCCAGAGCTCTTGTGAGTGCGGATACAACCCCACAGGCACTTCCTACTGTACTCCCTTCCTAGGAGACTCCGTAGGGCGCAATTCCTTCTATTATTTTACTCGTTTGGTGCAAAATAACCTCATGCAGCAGTGCAATACTGAGCGGCGGTTTAGCTACAACTGTATCAGCAGTCTGCCCATTACTTGGGGGAAATCTGCAGTTGCCTTCAACATGATGTTCCAGAACTATGCGCAGTTGCAGGCTAATGATAACTGCATTAAGGCCATTTATACGGCTTACTACTGGAACTACAGTCTGGCTTATGCGCTGGCTGCTTCAAGCCTTGTTCTGGGGCTCTTTTAGCTAAAATTTCATAGAGATTGATAGACGAATTTTAGTAAATCGAAGTCGATTTCCACATAAGCCAACAGCAAAGGTCTCTTTTCGACTAATTCGCGTGATAGTGTGCTCTGTAGTTCTCCATAATGATATCGCCCTCTGCCCAATCACCTAGTGCAGCTAACCTTACATACGATTCACACGAGCAGTATTGACCGGGACTAAGTGTGGCCAATAGTGACTCCACGAAGTCCACGGCGGCAGTCACTCCCTGTATAGTAAGATGTTGGCGAACAAATTGCTGCCTGTTTTCCTTGTCCTGACAACTCTCTGCGCCTTCCAACTGACTCTCACCCAGCAAGCACAGCCTGTGACCTCTAACCCCCAGTCCTTCCTAGGGCAAGTCAACCCCTCCTGCTCCCGCTATATGTGTGCACCTGCTGGCATGAACTTGGCGCCCAATGCCTGTGTTCACTATGAAGACAGCACTTACTACCTGCAGTCCTGCAGCAACCGCACAGACAGTCTGACCTACTGCTCGCCTACACCCGCCGAGAACGGTTACGACAGCTTCTGCCAGGCGCCACCGATTGCACGTGAAGGCCTGGCTTGGCCTGGAGAGAAGTGCACGACGAATAGCACTTGCATCACCAATTACTGCAGTGAAGCGAACGGACTATGCGTGGGAGCGGGACTCGGAGGAAGCTGCGAGAGTAACGCTGAGTGTGGAGCGGGGCTGTTCTGCACAGGAAGTCAGTGCACACAGCAACGTGCACTAGGCCAGACCTGCACCACTGACTTCGACTGTGCGAACTCTCTGGGCTGCAACAAGACTTCACTGTTCTATGGAGTGTGTCTGCAGTACTTCTCGGTGCCTGTTGGCGGCCGCATCTCAGACTGCAACGGGAACTCCACTAGTTACCTGTGCACCTCCGGCACCTGTCTGCAGCAAAGCTTCAATGGAGCGGGCATCTGCATCAAGCCCATAACGTCCACTAGCCAGATTCCCCAGTACTGTCAGTCCGACCAAACCTGCGTGGGCACTTCCACTGGTCAAAGCTTCCAAAGCGCCTGCCAGTGTGGCATCAACCCTACCGGAGCTTCCTATTGCCAGCCTTTCCTAGGCGACCAAGCGGGCCGCAACTGGCTTTATTACCTGACTCAGTTGGCCTATCTGAATGCCACGCAGCAGTGCAATACTAACCGACGGTTCAACTCCGCCTGCATCAACAGCCTGCCCATCACCTGGGGAAAAACAGCCGTGGCCTTCAGTCTACTGTACCAGAACTACCCTCAGTTGCAGGGCAATGACAACTGCATCAAGGCGATTTACACTGCGTACTACTGGAGTATCAGCCCTGGCTATTGGCTCGCAGTCTCGGCAGCGGTCTTTACCTTCTTCTAGGCTAAATCAATAGCGCGAGAGGACTACCTTGCATATATGTAACGACAGAATTAACTCTTGTTGTGGCCCTATACAGCCTTTCAATTGTCTCTCACACAGACGTAAAGCCACTTTCCACTGCTAATCCTGCCAGCGCTACACGTGATTCTAAGAACATCACCTTGGCACCTGCATTACTAGGAACACCTACTACTTGCGATCCTCGCCTACTGTCCTGTTAGGAACCACACGAAAGTCGATAGTATGTGTGAGAACCCTCCTGCAACACCCAGGGAATTGGCCTATCCTGGTCCAACAGTGCCAGTGTCGCCAATTCATGTGATTTAGTCAGGAATGTGCCTGTAGGCAAATTCATCTGTAACTGCCTGCAGAGTCTGTTTTGCACCACTGGAAGTTGTGTTCAAAATGAAAGTTACGCATGCGCAGGCAGAGGAACTGCATGGACTCTATAGTATATCCCACAACTGCCAATGTTCTGGAGTAAGTACGATGTATTAAGACTAAATTCCGCTTCTTTTGACTCTGAGTTTACCCGTTTAGGCTCTATTAACGACCAGTTTTGCAGTAATTAAGGAGACCTAAGGTCCGCCAGTTTGTTTCCTATCCTAGATACTGTATATCAGATATAGATCTGATTCCTCTTTCCACCCACATGCCTCTACCTGCCAACTCCATAACAGCTGCAACCAGACCTTCCAAGTCTTCTGTGAGTGGACTCGTCTAGTCCCATGCAGACTTACACAACTGCCTGAGCAGGGGTTTAATTAGCCACTGCAAGCAATGATTGAGACGGCTTGGGACTGGTACTCTAGACTAATCCCTTCCTGTGACTTTGACTCCCATGTTAGTTTGCTTGCAGTGCACTATACAGTGTTACTAGACTCTATAGTCCGCCCAGCACTTCCACCATGGCTTCCTTCGGCAGGTACCGGAAAACTGTGATTTCCATGCGGAACTGCCTGTAAGTCTGCCTGGAGATTACAATAATCAGCAAAGGGACCATACCCAGGCCCAGCCAAGCGAACAAAATCACTCCATATAGCGAACACAGGCTACTCGCATCAGTGACAGCCTGTTTAAGCAAGGCTAAAGTGTCAGTATCGTACTGAGTCACCAAGGTACTAAGGACAGGCATTAGCACTCCTATAGCCTTTTCAGTCTTTTTCCCACCGCTTTTGACGTAGTCCGTTTCCCCTTCTGTCAGTTTCGCATGAGTCTCTCTGAAACTCATCAAAACGTCATTAACGAGCGGCGCAATGCCCTTGCGTAGGGTCAGGTCGCAGGAGTTGTCACTGCAGGCAGTGTCGAAAAGGAGGTTTTTGTGCGCATTAGTGGGCGGCAAGTGGGAAGTATTGGCCTGAGTATTGCCATATATAAGGGAATGGTGGATGTATTCGAGTTCGGTGAAGCCGCGCTGCATGTGGACTAAAGGGTAATAGCGGTATTGGTGCGCGGGAATGATGGACAGGTAGGAGAAGTTGGAGTTGAGGAGCCAGGCTTCCCTCATATTCAGCAGCGTAAACTGAGTAATTGCCCTTCTCAGACCCGCCCAGTTGATAATCAGCGGCTTGTACAGTATGACTTCCTGCGTGCCAATGACTCCCACCTGATACACATGCACCACATGCAGACCGGCATACAGGCAAAAAGCCACAGTAACCGCTATCAACAGCCGCTGAATGGGACTCATAGCGTAGTTGCCAGTACTGGAAGACCCCACTTTCAGGACTTTGTGGTACTCTGAGGACTGGCTGTCGCTGATGTCGTGCAGGTCGGAGAGGCGGTCAGACAGGTTGGCCAGAGCTTCAGTCATGGCGCGCTTGGGCAGGCCTTTGAGGGACTCCCAGAGGCGCTTCCGGTTGCGAGCCAGCAGTCCCAGCAGTAGGGAGGAACTCACAGTAGCGAAGCAGAGCTCCACTGCAATCCCGACCACCATAATTATCTGCGCAGAAGCCCGGTTCCCATCCTGCACTTCCAGTATATAAGCTGTGTACGAGTCGATAGTGTGGTTAAATGCAGTCAACGTTTCAGCCGGGCCGTTCCTATACAGGTCCAAATAGTGCGGATTCGCCTTAGTGATATTCGCCAGCGGCTGTATGGCGAGCGTTTTCGCATGGTCACTAATTTCACTCATCAGGTTAATGAGTGTGATGTGGTGCAAGCGGAAGCCTGTGCCTTCATACCTCCACCAAGGAATCACAGGTTCGAAGACCAGTCTGCGATACGCGCCTGTGGCTTTGGAAGCGTTCCCACGCACACTTTCGCTCATTTCCTTCATTAAAGTGCTCACTGTGCCCAGGTCTGCCCGGCTTTTCGTTTCGTTGCCGATCACCTTGAGGCCGGAATTAACCATGAACAGTTCCTTGCTGCGGACAGCGGAGTTGACGCCTAGAAACCGCCTAATCCCGATAGTGTTCATTTCACTCACCCCGGAGTTGAGCTGGTTTGTAGCAGTGGAAGCGAAGGTCAGTACAGCCATGCTAGTGGCCACGCCCAAAACAGCCACCAAAGTCAGCACCAGGCCGAAGGCAACAAGCAGTCTTTTCTGCCTTTGCAGGACTTTATTGAGCGCCACATTCACTACTTGGTGGGAATTGACTGGTGCTAGGCCGTAGATGAGCGAGGAACTGGCCTTCAACAGATTGCTTTTGAGATAACTGGAACTGTCTATTTGGGTCACTGGCTCCAGGCTGCCTCTCTTTTTCTTTATAGCAGTAGGGATAAAGTGCAAGCTGGACTGCTTCCTGGACATCAGTCTCCCTCTGATTTTGTTCAAAGTCACGATCGGGATACTCACAGTTTCCGTGATTTTCCACGGCTCTAAGGAAAGCAGCACCTTGTGGCCGGCAAAATTCCCAGTCCACAGCAATTCCGGGGTCGCTATGTCCATTTCCCGCTCCAGGTTCGGATTACTGTCCAAAAGTTCACTAAATTCCCGGGTTTTCTCCATAAATCGGTGCTCTGGCGACAGTATTGCGAACTCCTTCGGGGAGGTTTCTAGTTTGATGCATAGGATTAGAGTGAGGTGGGAGTTGGGCTGGAGGTTGGTCACAAAGGCGTTCCAGTGGCCGAATAGGAGTTCTTTTTGGTTGTTTACGAGGTACATTTTGAAGTTGGACTGGAAAATCCGGGGCATTTCTCGCTTGGAAAGGACGGACTTGACCATGCTTTCATGCGACTGCCGGAACAGCTCCGGGATCAGAAGGCTGCAGGGCTGGCCTTTGAGGAAATCGTCCGAATAGCCTAAAAGCGCAGCATTCACAGTCCAAATGATAATGCGAGACTGGGGCCCAGTGATAGGCACTACTAAAACCAAGCAATTGGAGTCTTCCCCCAACAGTCGGTGTATCCCTCCCGCTTTATCCCTTTTCGCAGCTTCCTGCATCCGACTCATTCGCTTTTTCACCTTTTCCGCTTTGTTTCTATGTCCCATAACTGCAAGAAAGGAGCTGTAGGCCTGCAGCAGACTGGGCTTCTTGCTGAACAGGGCGGCTGCCTTGGCGTAGAAGTCCATGGCTCTGGTCAAGTCTCGGTGCAGACGCAGGACTTGGGCGGATAGGAGGTTGTAGCGGATGTGGGAGTGACGGAGGGAGGAGTAGAAGTCTTTTAGACGGAAACAGGCCTCGCAGTCCAGCAGTTTCAGCACTTCTTGGAACTTCTTCAGGCGGAGGAAGTGGTGAAGTGTCTCATCTTCCAGATTTTCGCGTATTTTTAGGCTTAGACGAGAAATGCAGACCTCATATACCATTGCAGTGGCTAAATCAGGCGTAAAAAGCGCTAATCTGGCTAATACGAGCTTCATAAAGTAGGCTTCCCCGGTATGGAAATAGCCATATCCAGTCCACAACAGGGGATAAAGGGATACAGTGGTGAGCCAGGCCTGGGCTAAGCGCTGGTCTGCTAGCATTTTGCCTCCTTCTGGGACTACACAGGCCTTTAAGGCTGCTCTTAGCATGAAGTCGTGTATCACTTCACTGGTAATGTGCTTCGCTTCCGCCACTCTGCGGGCTAAATAGAGGACAAAGCTGCGGTTGATGAAGAAAATAAGGGGGGAAACGAGCAGTAGAGAGAGAGTGGGAGTGAGGGCGGGACTGGAGTAGCTGGCAGTCACACTCAGCAGCAGCACTTCCCAAATCAGCGCTACGCCTCTGTAGCTTTCCACTGCGTTCATCAGGTCAGAGCGATAGGGCAGGTTGCGGTATATGTGGACAGACTTGGTAAATCCACAGGCGAGCAAAAGGAGAGTGAGGAGGAAAAGGTGTCTTTCGTAGCTGCAAACAGCCACAGTTAGTACTGCAAATAGCTCTGTGGAGGCCACTATCAGCTCGCTCGAAGCCTTGTTTGGAGAGTCGCTATGGGCCTTCCACTGAATATCGCAGGTGTTGATTCGGTCGCTCAGGACGGAAAGGAGTGTGAAGGGCAGGGAAAAGGCACAGCAGAGGATAGAGCTGACAGGGAGGCAATTGGTCGTGCAGACTAAAGGATATGCGAAAATCCACACCAAAGGCAGTCCTAACACCCTTGAAAAGACCACAAGTAGTCCCCTTTCCGCCTTCACTCCCCACATCAGAACGCCTCTTGATTCAGCATTTCCCAGTGCCTTGTGGTACTCCTTGCCGCTCATTCTGCTCAAATAGAGAACTACGGCGGTCTGACTGGCTAGTCGCAGGACTAGCAGGCAGCTGCAGGCAGGCACTAACATCTCCGCGGACAGAGACAAGGCCTGTGTCAGTACGCGGTCTGGCCTGCTGAGTGCAGTGAGCAGCCACCAAATCGGCCAGAACCCCGCATACCTCCAAGGAAAGCCTTCGTCACTAGTAGGGGGAATCAGTAGCGTGAATAGCTGCAAAGTGACCACAGCCTCGATGAGTATCACCAACTTCTGGGGCTTGACTAGTCTACATTGGTGAAGCAGGTAGTACCGGCTTAGTCCTTTGGGTAGAGGACTAACCCGCTTGGGTTCCATCAAAGTCTCCATCCTTGGATTAATCATGGAGGCACTGGAAGAGGACATCGCAGGGTTGAGAGCGCTGGGCAAGTATGTGCAGGCGCTGGAGAAGCTGGAGACTTTGCTTTCAGCGCAGACAGAGGTCGGAGGCGCGGAGAGCCCGGAGGCACTGCGCACTTCCTCGCAGATCTGTGAGATGTGTAATGTGTTGGCGATGCACCGGTTACAGACTGAGGACTACTCCGCTGCTTTGGACCTATTGAAAAGAGCCGAAATCGCTTGTGATAAGTCGGACGAAGGTCGAGCCATAACGTGCAATAACCTCGCCTGTTACTACCGCAAAGTGGGGAAAACTCGGTCCGCCCTGTCCTACCTGCAGAAAGCACAAGCCATCGAAGACCGCCTAGACACTGCGCACTCTCCAGCCAACACCCACCTCAACATGTGTGCAGTATTATCTCAAATCGGCAAGCACGACTCTGCGAGGGAGGAAGCAATGCTCGCGATTATCTTACTGCAGGATGAATTGCTGCTATTGGAGGAAGGCGGAAGGCAGGATAAAGCGGGACTGCTGGCCATTGCGTTCCACAATTTGGCTGTGGAGATGGAACATTTGAAGAGGGTAAGTGGTACTTAGCATGCTGAGGCTATGAAGTACTATGAAAAGGCGGCTACCTTTGCGGAGAAGAACCTGCCACAGGGGCATCAGATTGTGGAGAACCTGCAGCGCACTATGAAGACTGCGTCCAAACACATGCAGGAAATACAGAACAGAGTGGACAGAAGAAAAGTGAAGACTGGTATTCCAAGGCCTCCAAACTACCTCACTAATCTCCGAGCTGCGACCAGCACCGGGCCCAAGCGGCCCGCCAGAAAGAGCGCAGTGGAGGACGAAAGCGAAGACAGCAGTTTGCTGCTGAACACCCAGCCTCTGGTCGCTCGAAGAGGAGACCCAGTGGGCAAGCGCGGGAAAAGCCAGCCCAGACCCAACGGTGCGAAGTCAAACCTGGAGGAAGAGCGGTCCAGCACAGGGTTTGAACTGCTAGGAGAGGGGCAGTAGCTAAGGCCTGTGCACTTAGGCTAGCGCTATGATGAACCAGCTGAGGAAGAGGTAGAAGAGCAGGACTGGGTACAGCGCCAGGGCCTTGCGGTCCTCAGGTACTAGTTGGCCTATGAAGCCAAGGGAGGCGTAGGTGGACCAGGCTGTACCTACGGCCACTAGTATCTCTTTGAAAGGGCCGGGAACGCCTGCAAGAGACACGATGACCGCCACGACGTCCATTGGGAAAATGCAGTAGCCCATAATGCTCACACTTTGGAAGAAGGAGACCTTGCCACCCAACAGCAGCGCATTCATAGTGATCATCACTGCGCCTGTAATCACCAACACGAACACCACTGAAAACACATAGGAAGCCGCATCTTCACTTGCATCCCCCATTGACGAAAACGTCAGTGTGACTGCAAGCACCAGAGTGAACAGCAGTGGTCCCCACAGGTCCCACTCTCGCAGGATCTGTGGGTTTTGTGACTTGCGGATAGGAACCATGACTTGCCACACCTTCTGTCCAATGCGCTTCAGGTCTCGAGAGATGGTGGCGAGCACAGGCTCGTTGAGAGCGGGGGAAGTGCTGGGGGCGGCGGAGGCCAGGTCTGCGGAGGAGAAGGAGCGAGGCTGGCTTTCGGACTTCTGAAGCTGGATGCTGCCTGCTATTTCAGCCATTATTGCACACCTAATCACTCTGTTTCGATGGACTTATCGCTATAGCTAGATGGCAGTTTTCCATCAAAAGTACTTAGAATTCCCAATTCATCCAAACTTCCACTTTCCATTCCGGTCCCATCCCACTGCATATAGCGGGAGAGAGGCAAACACTTCCAATAGAGGGAACTAAGACCTTAGGGACTAGCTGGGACGTAGACGCTGGAAATGACGCCCAGACCCTTGGTCTTGCCCTCTCTGAACAGTAGCACGGCTCCCGGCCTCACCACTTCCGGACTATACATGAATCGGAACCGCACCAGTCCCTTGTCCCCAGTACTCATCGGAGCTTTGGATAGGGACACTACCTTTGCTGCCTGTCGCACTACGCCTGTATGCACCATAGATTGGTAGTTCTCTCGGATTGTCGTGGCGTGGTGGAGGATTACCACTTCAGCGTCGAATTCCCATATAGCCGTAGGCTTGAAATTGACATCCGCCAGCATCATTCCCTTGCGAAAAGAGGACCGAGTCAGCTGGTCTCCACGACTTCTCGCCTTGATAGCCAGACAGTAGGACTGGCCAGGAGTGGCGATTTCCACAGCTGTGCGGTTGAAGTGGATTCCACGCACACTCACAGGCTTAAAGGCGCCGTTTCCATCCGGCCCCAACAGTACAACTTGGTTTATTCGAATTGTGCCCGCCCGCAGTACGCCCGCCACCACTATTCCCACTCCCACTGCATTGTACGTAGCGTCAATGTGCAGCTCCACTGGGTCTTCCGGCTTCCCTACCTGTCCACTCTGCACTCCTCTCTGTGGCAATACCCGCAACAGCTCCCTCAGCTTCCCTACTCCCTGGCCTGTCACGCTGGATACGAGGAAAATAGGCGTGACGTTGCCTTCTAGCCCTGCTGCGATTTGCTGCATGTCGTCGTCTTCTCTGATGACCATTGGCAGGCGAGACCCGGCTCCCGGAGTCCTCATCACCTTCGATAAACTGGCCACGGTCTGGTCGCAAATAGCCGCAGGGGCAATGTCCACCTTGGAAACAGCCAGTATTATGGGCAGTTTGAGGGCTAATGCGAGGCCTAAGTGCTCCTTGGTTATCCTTGTAATGCCACTGTTCGCGCCCACCACTATGACTGCGTAGTCCGGCATCAGTCCAACTAGGCCGAACATGGTAGTCTTCAGGTACCTTTCGTGGCCACAAAGGTCCAATAGCGACACTATGTGGCTAGAGGCCCGCACGACCTTGTCCCACATTGTGTTCTTTGCTTCCGTCAAGCGCTCAGGCAGAACCTGTCGTCCGTCCTCTCTGAACCCCATTATCTCATGTGCAATACTCGACGTCCTTCCGGACTCCCTCTCATGGTCGTAGTTAAACACATACCCCCTCGCCAGTCCCCTGCCGTCATCGTTCGTCCCCTTGCTGAGCACTCCTACAAGCGTAGACTTGCCAGAGTCTACATTCCCCACCACCACCACTCTAACTTCGGTCTTCATACCCGCCTCTACCCCACTGTTCTCCGTTTGAAAGGTAGTCGTGTTTGCTGTCGACTGAGACATATTTCCATTATGAAGGTCAGAACCCACCAGGCGACTTAAAGCCGATTAAGCCAATGGCAGGGGGAATTGAAGGGACTGCCCGAGGAAGGGTATAATGGAAAGAGACCAGGCGGAGTGTGCGAGTTCCAGACTGGCTGAGAGCTTTAATGAAAGCATTGGGTCGGAGACTGGCTTTCCAGTGCGGAGGAGAAAGCTGCTGAGACATGTCAAGACGCAGACAGGACTTAAAGCAGCTAACAAAAAAGTCCAAGTAGGGCCTGAAAACCACGACCAAAGCCTGCAAGCCTGTACCACCCTCTCCTCTTCGAGTGCTCAAACCACTCCTCCCCTCTTTTCCACCACTGCCACTGAGCCTCTACACTTTCCAGGCCTGGACAGAGCGGTACAGGTCGGACAGGACAGAGAAAAAGAGAGCAAACAGACTCAGTCTCAGGTCCAGACTGAGGAGAGGGGTACGGAAACGATGGAATTCTATGTGAAATCAGTGGCGTGTCAGGTGCAAAGACTAGGAGAAACGCGAGGAATCCAGGTGGAAGTAAACTGCAAACATGCAGCTGCACAGTGGGACGTAAGAAGCTGCGACAAGCCTGTGCAGACTGAGAAAAGGCCCAATTATAGACTACTCAAGCAGCAAATGGGCTCTTTAAGGACTTCTTTGCAGGCCTTGACGGTCCAAATAAGCAAGGAAATGCAGCAGTTCACTAGTGCACTTCAAGCCCTCGTCCCCACTTCTCTCACTTCCCCCTCTCCTGCAGTCCTTTGCGAGCTCCGAACTGCCCTGTCCAGAGCTATCGCCACTCACCAGGAAGAGGCAGAGCTCTGGGACTCTGAGCGCTGCGAGCTACAGCTCAAGCTAGAACTACTGCAAAATGAGCAAGCTGACTACTACCTGCTCAACCGCCAACTCGAAGACTTGTTTTCCATTGCAGTAGAGGACAAGTCTCAGGCTCAAATGGAGCTTTGGGCTGCCAAGGAAGCAGCGGCGGGTCTGGAAAAGCAGCTTTTTGCCTTGCGGCTAGAGGCTATTGACTGCCTGGGCGACACACAGGGACAGAGTGAAGCCGCTGCCTTTGCTCTGCAGGTCAAAGTTGCTCAAAACGACATTGAAATTCTCAACTTTACTCGCATTTTGTCGGAAAAAGAGGCGAAAATAAGGGAAAATCAGGAAATCGTGGACTTACTGCAGGGGCAAATAGAGAATGCAGTGAAGGATTGCGAGCGACTAAGGGCCGATAATCAGCTAAACACTGCTTTCTACCAGGGAGAAGTGGAGAGACTGCAGGACCAACTAGCCTCTGCCCGGTTCCAACAGCGGCAGTTCCAGCAAGGCAACAGGACGCTGAGTGAGGAAATGGAGGGACTCCGGGGCATGCTGGAGGAGTACGAACTAAGGACTGAAGTATTGGCCCAGGGCAAATCCAAGTCCGAAGTCGACCTAAAAAGCGCCTTATTCGACCTCAAACACGCTAACTCCGAGGCAGAAACCATGCGCAAATCCATCTCTCGCCTGCAGAAGCAAGTCCGTGACTACGAGGAAACCCTGCAGAAAGACCGAGTGCTGCACCTGGCCGCCACCGACTCCACTACAGGGGAAACCTTCGACACAGAGGTGCAGATCCAGCAGCTGGAAAGTGAGAAGTTGGAGCTGCAGACGGAAGTGGTGGAGCTACGGAGCACTTGTGAGGAAAGGAAGGACCAGCTGCAGGCGGGTGGCCAGGCGCTCAGACAGCTGCAAGAGGCCTTTGACTTCCTCAGGATTAAGAATGTGACGCTCGAAAACGCCCTGGGCCTCAGCAAATCAGCCCTCAGCGAGACCAAACAGCAGCGGGAAGCCGCAGAAAAGAAAGCTGCAGAGCTCTCCACACAGCTCAATTCCCTGCGGTCCCTCCTCCGCACTCGAGAAAACGACCTGGAAGCCTCCCACTCCGCCCTCAACGCCCTGCAAATGCAGCTGAAAACTGCCTTGCAGGCCTGTGAACAGCACCGCTCACAGTGTGCTTCCCTGGGTAAACTGCTGGAAGACACGCAGGGCAGGCTTTTGATGGAGTCTAGAGGCAGGCTGGAGGCGGAGTCGCTGTTAAAGCAGGTTCAGAGCCTTTCTGACTCGAAAGAAAAGCGCTGGATTGCTGAGAAGGAGGAGTTGGTGACACTTAATGAGCAATTGAGCGGGCGAATTGACTCTTTGCAGAGGGAAGGAGCTGGATTTGAGGCAGAAATTGCAGTTTTACGCTCGAAAAAGGCGGAAATGGACACACAAATGGCAGCGGAGCGCAAAGCGCTGGAAAGCCAGAGGGAAGAAATGGCGATGGAACGACTAGTGTGGGAAGAAAGAAGGCTGAAGGCTGAAAACGGACTAGAAAAGGCGGAAATTGCGGCAAATTCGCTGAAAAAAGAGCTAACTGGCCTGAGGACTGAAATAGTGGCCTTACAGACTCAGGAAAAGGAACACAATGAAGAGATAAAGACCCTGCAGCAGGCCTTGTCAGACGCCAAAAGGTCCAACTCCCTCCAAGCCGCCGAACTGCTGTTCACCCAGACTCAAATCTCCAACTTCGAGCGCTGCTCCACCTCCTTCCAAGCCCAAATCGCCCTCCTAACCTCCGAAAGCGAAGCCACTTTGCTGCAATTAGACTCCCTCAAGCAAGTCAAAGACACACTCGAGGACCAACTAGCGGCTTCTCAGTCCGCCTGTAGTCGCCTCTCTGAGGACTTGGAAGTCTTGCAGAGCCAGGTGGAGAGTTTGCGCGGGGAACTTGCGCAGACGCAGGGGAAGCTGAGGGGGAGTGAGCAGGCGGAGGAAAAGCTGGTGAGTAAGAAGGAGGAGTTGACGGAGAGGTTGGTTTGGTACCAGGCGGAGTATGAGAAGGCTTCAGCTCTGAAGAAAGCCAACATAGCGCTGACAGAGCGGAACCTAGCACTAGCGGCCGAACTCCGCACCCTCTCTGATAAGTCTCAGTACTGAGCAGTGCCCCTTCTCGTGAACACATGGAAGGCCTTGGTAGTGGAGCGGGTTGCAGCTGTTTCCTGCAGTCTGGCCAGCGCTTCCTGCACGTCTGCCTTCGAGGCCAGCAGTTTCTCCCTGCGGCTGAGCGCCAGTTTCTGCATTTCGGTATATACTTCCGGGAAGTCGCCTGCGATTTTCCTCAGCATGGCTTTGGACATCACTAGCAACTCCCCTTCCCACTCCATTAAACAGCCACATAGTCGCTTGCTGCGGAGTATCACTTCTACGTCTCCGAAGTAGGTGCCTTGCAGCATAGACTTGAAAATCACGTCACTGTTGTCTTGCATGAACGCCACTCTCCCACGTAGGAGGATATACACCTCGTCGGAGTCATCCCCGACATCGTAGATCAAGTCGCCGGCGTCCAGGTAGAGGTAGCGCAGGTAGGGCACGATGCTGGAAATGAACTCGGGGGAGCGGTGTTGGAAGAAGGAAACGCGGGTGACTGCGCCGTCGTACATGGCGGAAGCCACTTCGTAGCGGAGTTGCTTGGGCAGGGCGTCGAACATGAGGCGTTTGTCGTTGGTGTCGAGCTCTGCTCGTTCGGAGTTGATGCGAATGGCTCGGCGGAGGTGCTGTCTCAGCACTTGATTGAGACGGCCTTCGCGAGCCATTTGGTCGGCTGCATTCAGCTTCAAAGCAATCGACTTGCTGCGAGTATTGAGACTGGTCAGGATGGATGTCAGCGAGCCAATCGTGAAGGAGTACACACCAATACTAAAAGACATCCACACTATACTATACAGTCTTTCCAGGTCTGTGAAGCCAGTAACATCCCCGTAACCCACTGTTGTAAGTGTGAAACAGGCCCAATACACAGCAGCGATATACTTGGAAGCGTCAGGACTGTCGACTAATTCCGCCCTCGAGACCCAGGTGTCAAGCCCAAAGCCTTGCAGTCGGGCCAAGTAGTACCACAAACAGCCGGACACATGCAGCGACAGCAACACAGACACTGCGAAATACACTATTTTCGTGACGCCTCTATTGATCGCCAAATAGTCCTGCAGTCTTTCCACCGTTTCCGCGTTTTTCCCCTTGATTGCCAAGCGATAAAGTCGCGTAATTCTCAAAAGACGGTAAAGCCGGGGTAAACGCAGCAGTCGAACCAGACTATTGTGTGTGCCGGAGGGCGAGTCACTCTCGTCTCCCAGCAAACTGAACGGAACGCAGGCCACCAGGTCCAGTAGCAGCCAAGAACGCAGGTAGCGGCCAAAGACCAAGCGCAGGTCTGTTATAAGAGTACCGTTCAAGTCCTCAACTGCAGTGAAGCAGGTCAAAATGACGTCTAGGAAGAACAATCCGTCCACCATCCTTTCTACCACGAACCACCCGATTTCCTCATCATTCATAAAGGCGAGTCTGTAGGGCATGACCAGGGCTGTGTAGAGCAGCAGTGCCACTATCAGGCAATTCCACCCCTTCCTAAAGCTGGAGTTGGGCAGTAACACACAGCTAGTGGTGCGCTGTTGGGACTCCGTTTCCCCGGGCCGTTCCTTCAGACGAGTGAGGAGTTGCTCGACATTGCGCTTGTAGTTGATGTTCTGGCCTTTGAGGAAGCTGGAAGTGCCGTAGAGACGGAGTTCCTTGCAAAGTAGGGAAAGCAGCACTGCGCCTTTTAGTTTCCTGCGAATGCGCTGCCAGATTTCTCGGGTCGAGCCGGGGTAGACGCAGTAAGACTGATTGGGAAGGTCAATGGAGGCGAAGGAAGGGACGCTGGGCAGCAGGGCAGAGCGCTCCAGGGGGGAAGATACTGGCTGGACCTTGGGGGAGAGATACAGCCATTGCCTCATAACTTCTTTTCCCTAGCAAGCAACTGCCAGCGAGTGAAGATGGTCAGACTTGCGACCTTCGCCAGCGCCATCACTAGCCAGTCTAATAGATCCCGACACAGGTGTAATAATAGCCATATGGAGGCGATATTCGGTACCTCGCTGGAAGGGAAGACTGGAGCAGTGGCTACCAGCAGCGTTGCAGAGCTGGAATTCGTCTTGGTCTATTTCTCCGCTCACTGGTGTCCGCCCTGCCGCGGCTTCACTCCTCACCTGACTACCTTCTATAACGAAATCAACGCCACACGCAAGCAACTGGAAGTCATCTTCGTCAGTTACGACCGTGACGACGCAGGCTTCCGCGAGTACTACGGAGAAATGCCCTGGATCACAGTTCCCTTCGCAAACAAGGCCCTGCGCGAGGCTCTTGGCAAGCGGTACGGAGTCTCTGGCATTCCCAAGCTCGTCCTGCTGAAGCGAGATGGAAGCACGGCGCTGGACAACTGCAGAGGGGACGTGGAAAGCAGAGGACCAGCCGCTCTAGAGCGCTGGAGAGCTGCTCTCTAAGCCTAGCCTAACAGTATGGGAGCGCAGGACTCGAAGACGGAGCCGGGACTGTGTGCTTTGCTGGAGCAACGGCGCAGTGGGGACTGTGTGCTGGCGTTGGACCAGGGAGCGCTGGCCAATCAGGTGGACAAGTGGGGTAGGAGTCCACTGAGAGTGGCTTTGGAGCTGGGGGATGCGGTGGTGTATAAGGCACTCATTGACCGAGACGCCAAACTCAGTCCACCCTTGCCTGACCACCTGACTCCCCTCCACTTCGCAGCTTCCCACGGCCACTACGACCTAGCTAAACTCCTTCTGCACGGATCCGCAGCTTCCAACAAAGCGAAGAATGCTAAGAACGCGGCAGGTCGAACAGCCCTCCACCTGGCAGTGCTCAGTGGAAACGCTGAAATGACAGCACTGTTGTTAAAGTATAACTGTGATTCGTTGCTGAGGGACAGGGACGGACTGACTGCGAGGGACTTGGCAGTAATGAGCAGTGCGCCGCTGGCTCAGGATATAGTGGAGCAGTTGTCTGCGGAGGATGTGCTGGATAAAGCCCACTTCGAGAGCCACACCAAAACTAGTCCCCACGCCCCTCCCTCTCTCAACCCATCCCTCCTTCCCAGGCGTGAAAAGGACCCCAGCACTCACGGCTCCAAATCCACCGACCAAGACCCTTTATTCGAAGACTCCATCCCCAGAGAAGTAGTCACTGAGCCAATTGACACCCTCGCCTCAACACTGGATTTTTCAGTGAGAGACACTGGCATTCCCTTAATACACGGAAGTGACTTAGTCTTCCACGAGCTGATCAACCGAGGGTCCAGTTGCGAAGTCTACCGAGCGGAGTGGAGAGGCGGCGAAGTGGCAGTCAAGCAATTCCGGGCGTCCTACAAGGACAACCCCAAGGAACTGAGCAAGTTCGTGAAGGAAATGCAGACTCTCGCCTGTGTGCGCCACCCCAACTTGATCCTGCTAATGGGCATATGCACTGACTTGCCCAACCTTTGTCTAATAACGGAGTACGTCCCTTACATGAGTCTGTTCACTGCCTTGCACAGTACTTCCTACGTAGAAAATAAGAGTTACTGCTTGACTATCAAGGACAGGTTCAGCATAGCGCTGCAGGTGGCTAGGGGATTGGCGTATTTGCATGCGTGCGAGCCGCCAATTATTCACCGCGATTTGAAGCCGGAAAATTGCCTTTTGGATCATAGTTTGACAGTGAAAATCGCCGATTTCGGCCTAGCGAGGCCCCTAACATGCTTCAGTGGTGAGGAAGCTTTGACCACAACCTGCATCGGCACCACCCGCTTCATGGCTCCTGAACTCTTCGAAAAGGAACGAGCCATCTGTCTAGGGCCGGAAGTGGACATTTGGGCTCTGGGCTGTCTCCTCATCGAGCTCTTTTCCAACAAGCGTCCCTGGGACTATATCTCCACAGCAGAGGTAAATTGCATCTATTACGAGGTCCTCCCTACCTAGATTTTCAACCGAAGGCCAGTCCCGATACCGGAGCAAGTCCCAGTCCCTGTGAAAGAAGTGATCGCAGGGTGCTGCAACTATGCAGTGAAGCGGAGGTGGAGCATACAGCAAGTGACGGAGCGACTGCAAAGAGCGGAAAAGATGTGTGTTTAAGCGCTAGGCAGACGGAATTGGCAGAGTAAACGGTCGTAGAAAGAGCAGGAGTAGAGGTAGGGGGGACTCAGCAGCAGGCCGTAGACCAGGGTTTGCCCGTGGTCCCATATAGACTGGGAAGGGCAATGAAGGAGCAAGCCGGACTGCATACAGGCCGCAGCCAGCCACTCCCCCCATTGAGCGAAGCGCCATATCCCACTAGTGCACAGCTTAATAGAGGAAACACAGGTGCGAGTGCGTAGGTCCATAGTGCGTACTTCCCCACTATAGTCCCCTGTCCTTAGTGTCCAAGAGTCCACTTCCAAACTGCAGATTTCCGCTTGGTGTGTAGTGGGGATGGTGAGGACTTCCTCAGAGGCAGTGGGGAGGAAGGCGATGGAAGTCCCTGCAGAGGCGTAAATGCCGCTGGGAGTCGCCTGTGTGAACCAGCTTTCATACGGACTGATTTGAACAGTGCGGAGAATGGAGAGAGAGTTAAGGTCGCAAATTGCGAGATGTCCACTGCTGGAAGTGACACTGACAGTGTCATTTAGGACCGACAAATAAGTAGTTGAGGCCGAAAACACCCCCAATTTCCCCTCTTCTCTCAGTAACTCAGCGCTATGCACCCTCAAAGACCCATCAGAGCAGCAGCTAACGACCCGCTCCTCCGTCTTCAGCTTGAAATCCAGCACTCCTGCATCCACCCTGCACTCCCTTTCCCTCCCCTCCGCCCCAACCACCAGAAACCCTCCCTTCTTCCGCTGTTCACCAGCATCCTCCAGTTCATAGAAGGACAAGTACAGGTCTCCACATAGAGACATAGCCAGGCAATCAGGCTGGCAGGGTAGTTCTCTACGCTGGACTACCTCCATTCTAATATGGGCTGTGAGGGCAGTCGGTCCTACCCGCGCAACTCCCCGGAGTGGGGAATTGCCAAGATACGCAAGCGATATGGCTTTTCCAAATTGTCGGTTTCGGAGATATCCCTGGCGATTCCGCGTGTGAAATCGACCTTTTTGACTCAATTAGCCGTCAATGAATTCGCACATAAGCTAAAAATCCGCCTTCCAAATGAGCTAATTCGCGAGTCTCTGAGAGACTTGAGAGTGAATCTTCAGCGTCTTTTCTTCACTCTGCTAATCCTAGCGGAAGACGACGGAGCCGCAAAGGCCCACGCTCTAAAGCAGGCCTTCGCCTTTACTCCTCGACTGACTATGGCGTGTCTAGAGTGGAGAGCGGAACTCCTAACTGCGAGACTAGTGGAGAGAGCAGCAGCTGAAGGACTGGTGAGTCTGCAGGCTGCTAAGAACTTCACAGTGGAAAGAACGGCTAAGGACGCTGCAGCTGCAGTGGCTGTCTATGGCAAGTTGGACCTCAGGGATGTGCCGGGCAGCCTGCTGCGCCTATCGCAGTTGGAGGTTAGGCTGTAGTGCAGATCTAACGCCTCTGGTAGATTGCTGGAGGGACTGGGACTCCATGGCCCTATTAGCCCACGTGGACGCTTAAGTACCTCTTAGTTTGCCTAGGATGTGCAGGAAGACCACCACACCGATGAAGGAGAGACTGAGGATCAGCACAGTGCTGGGGCCTATCTGAATGCCGGGCGCATCGTCCGTGTACATCTTGAACTCCCCGGCATTGCCCGCGCCCCTGTGAGAGCTAGCAGTGGACCTCTGCTTCTTCTCAGCCATGGCCCCTCTCTTCCGCAGCGCTGCCTGCAGGTTGGGGTTGTCGCTGTCTCCCTTCATATTATAGCCATATCTACTGAGACTTACCCAACTGCAGCCTCACTTCCAGCGCACTGCCTAGCTTCACCTCGTCCTTCATCTCTGTCACCCTGGCTACGAAGTCTTGCAGGACTAGCGAAGGACTGAGACTAGTCAAAGCAGCAACAAAGCGCTGCTGCAGGGCCGGCCTCACCGCTCTCAAAGGACTCAAATAGGCCGTTAGATCCGCCTCTGATAGAGTTTGCGCGGGAATCGACAAATCAGCGAGGGCTAATTGAGGAATCGCCTCCACTGCTACTTGAAATACAACTGTGATGAGTTCTTCCAGTCCTTGAGTGGTCATGACCCCTGCTTGCAGGTCTGGGAACTGCTCAAAAAGGCCCCGGGCCTTGTCCAAAACAGGCCCGTGGCACAGCAAAGACAGCAGCACTGTAAGTTTAAAACCCGCGAATTTGCCTTTCTTGTCCCTAAAGTGACTATAAAACGTGAACAACTGGCTATCCACTGTGTCCATATCTGTCCGATTCAGCTCCAATTCTGTCGCGAAGGAGAGGAACTGGTTCGCAGTCAATTTTCCCGAGTCTGAGTGCTGCTTTAAGACCTCCAAAGCGTGATTAAACGGCCATTTCGTGTACCCGAGTAGACTTTCTTGGTAGCAAATGGCCTTTTCTTGATAGGGCTGGGAGACCAATAGTCGGCTTCTGCTGGAGCAGCAGCCCATTTTATTGCCTTTGCTGCTTGGGATCGGGCGAATTCGATGTATGTTGGAATTCGCGTTTTTAGGCTACATTGGCAGTCCTAAAGGATTGTCTGTATTTGTATAAATCCGCCAATTCGCCCTCTAAAGTATTAAATGGTAGAAAGCAACTTATTCTGCAGTCTCGAAGACTGCGGGCAGCCAGCTGTGTATTTCGGGTTTACCAGTGCATGTACGAAGCTAAAAGTCTGCAAAGAACATCTAACTTCCCTCGCAAGCAAGCAACTCACCCTCTGCAGCATCTCCGACTTCAACTACCTGGAGTTCGAAAGCGACCTGCCTTCGTTCAAACAAAGAAGGGAAATCATGCAGAAAGGACTGGGCATTGTTACTGCTATGGAGGCGCAGTGCGAGGCAGACTGGACGGAGGGACAGAAGTGCATTCAGACGAGTTATGCAGTGGTGTCGCAGTTAGTGTTGGAGAGTTATAGAGAGATGTGGGTGCATGGGGAACAGCGCTATAAGGAAATTAAGTGGGATTTGGGGGCAAAACGCAGACGGATGGAAAGGCTATTGGAAGATAAAGCCTTTCAATTAGAGGCTGAGGACGCTGTCCTCTTCGGAGATGTGCAGAAAGGGACCCTTTTCAGGCTAGCTATTGGAGACTGCAGAGCGGAAGTGAGGGAAACATTGATGGAGCATTTCCACATCCTTCCCATTGAAAGTGACGCAGTGGTCATGAACTCCAATGCAGACCTGCAGCGATTACTGCAGCAATCGAGTGCATTCACAGAGTCAGAGATACAGCAAATTGCGGAAATCAGCCTGCAGGCCGGACTGGAATCGCTGCAAAAAGGCGCTGTGATCCCTGCAATTGCCTATTTGAATAGTGGTGAAACCTTGCTCCGGGACAAAGCCTTGCAGGGGGCAAGTCTGTGGCGGCGCCTGTGCAACTCCTTAGCTGGGACTTACTACCAAGCGGGGAAATACACTGAAAGTATGGACATATGCGAGAGAACTATGCAGATATGCAGTAACGACCCTTTGGAATGGCTGACTGCTATGTTCTACTTCATCCTTTCCAACTTCTTCAGTAAAAGCAGCAGAAAGCTGCAGTCTCAGTTACAGCGGAAATTCGATGAAATGGTGTCATTTCCCCCGAATTGCCGAAGTCTCCATATATACATAACCGCCTTCGGTCCCACTTTCTGCGAAAACGACACTGAAATGGCAGGGAAGCTGGAGGAAGGACTGGCTCTAGGGACGCAGGAGCAGCCGCAGTCCTACCCCACTGCATGCGCCCGGCTGACCTTGGGAAACCTCTATATTGACATGGGCAGGGAGAGGCAGGCGGAGGGGGAGTTGATGAAGGCTTTGGAGGTTTTTGGGTATCACTATCCCTTTTCGGCGGATTTCGGGCTGTGTCTCAATGCAATGGCAACTATCGACGTAATGTTCAACAGATACCAACAAGCAGAGGAAAGAATGCTGCAGGCCTATCAAATCCTCACACGTTTCCCTCAATCCGACCACTTTTACATGTGCGTTTTGAGTCTTTATCGATTCTACAATGAAAGAGAACAGGCAACAAACGCGTTTTCCATCATAAAAGCCGCAATTCATCTATGGAAACTGAACAATGACAATTTCCATATAAAAGAATGTACGGAAACGCTTAATTTTATGACGATTTAAGCCTGATAATCAGATTTAATAGGCTAGCCTCTGCCTTCGGGGGCAATTCGGTCCTTTGCTCGCTGTATTTTGTCAGTGAGTTTGGCCATGTAGCGGTCTGCGCTGGACTTGCCCTCGAGACAGTAGCTTCTGCACTCTTCGACCAGTAGTCTTTCATCCGTGATATACTGCACTCGCAAGTACAGCGCAGGCTTATTTTCCCCTTTGTACGGCGAATTGACAGGAAACCAAGCACTCACCATGTGCTGGTTCGACAGAGTTCGCAGTTTTACAGCAGCGGACCCGAATTCTTCCTCTCCAAAGCGCTTTCTATGCACCATTACTTTCAAAACAAGTGTAGTATAGTCCTTGGTGAGTTGCAAACCGAAGCATCGGCCCCACTTCGGGATGTCGTTTCTGCTAAAACTGGTCTTAATAATCTTCCCCTGCGGCATTCCCGGCTCCATGCTGACTCTGACATACAGCGAAACCTCATTCAGGCAAGTATGCGGATAGTGCAGATCCTGTCCCTTCTGCACCTCCACCACCAGCCTTCTCACCGACTTCCACGAAGGGTCATTCAGCCGTGTCGTCAGAAAGCGCTCATACTCAAATATCCATTTCCGGTAAGACTCTATATCGGTGAATAGACTTTCTGCGTGTTCGAGCTCGTCTTGGGTTTTGATTTCTTCGATCAGGTCGACGTCTTGGGCGAAGGAGAGGTCGGGCTGGCGGTAGAACTGGTCGTTGTGCTTGTCCAGCTTGTCGTTGAGGTGGGCGGTGACGTCCTCTTGCTTGGGCCTGCTGGCACAGTCGCCCATGGACTATTTACAGCTACCAGTCCTTAGACCTAGTGGTGGCGTTAAAGGACTTCCTCAGTAAGGACTGATCCTGATGGTAGCTGCCAGGACCTAGGTCCTCCCCGACCCTGTCTTCGCCTCTATAGTCCCCATACCCTGCAAACCTCTTCGCCTTGCCCATGGATTTCCCCTCGGCTTCCACCCGATATCCAGACACAGCCCTGCGATAGTACCCCGGCCCTGGTATATCCCGAAGTCGCTCTCCTGGGAAAGACTCTTTAGGGTCGAAACGCAGGGAGGAGGAGTCGAAACTGCGATTTGGCCCTTTGAAGCGACGAGTCTTGGCAGCACTCCAAGGGTCTGCCAGGCTGTAGCTCCCCACTGCAGGCGTGTCCTGACCGCCCGTCACTACTGATATGTGAATATTGTCCTTTGCGTAGGATTTGAACCTGGACTCGTTATTAGACAGCGTTTCTCCAGCTTTTCCCTCGCTTTTGGGGTCGTATTGTCCAGGGTCTGGACCCGACTTGGGCTCAAATAGACCTTTGAACCTTGCCTGTGTCGTCATGAATTTCACCTTTCCGCTCTCTACATGTGCTGAGTAGTTGTGCATTTGCAGCGAAGAGGCGGCTTCATAGGCGCCCGGCCCAGGACTGCGGGACTCTCCAGACCGCAGACAGTCCCTTTCCCCAGCAGAAAGAAAGGCTGGACGCAGATTGGACCCAGTTTCTTGCAAGAACTGGTGGCGCTGGGTAGGGCCGAGCGGAGCCTCTCTGAGGTTGTAAGTGCCTACGCCAGGGACTGGCCTATCCGACCAGAGAGGCTTTCTCCCGGCTGTATCAGCGAAAGTGGCCTTTTGAGAGAAGGAAATAGGACCTGGAAGGGTGGGTTCGTAGCTGCCTGGACCAGGACTACTGTTATCAGCAGTCTCCTTCCCTCTCCTTGTATCTTTCCCTATCACTCCCGCGGCAGTTTGTCTGGGACGCGGGCGGTAGCTGTAGTGTCCGGGGCCTGGCGTGTCCTGCCCTGCCCACAGTCTGCGCTCGACCTTGGAGGCGGCGAAGTCCAGGGCTTGGCCTTTGGTCCGGGTCAGCGCTTCGGAAGCGTCGTAGCTGCCTGGTCCTGCCTCTCTAGTCTCTCCGATACTAAATATAGGCTTGGGGATAGAGGGCGGGTTTAGGGAAACAGCCAGAAACGAGTTCTTTTGACGGCGATAATCCCTCCTAAAGCTCACTTTTTCGCGAAATCCAGGCGTTTCGTAGGCGCCAGGACCCGGACTAGTGACCACGTCAGAGCTGGAAATCACTCCCACTGGCATTTCAGGCCGCAGCACCTTGTTGCGGAAGGCGCTGGTCCCTCCCCAGTGGCGACCCTGCCGAGTGCTCAAGTCGTAGGAGCCGGGGCCTGGGCCTTGAGCCCGGTCCTGACTTTCCAGTGTTGAAAGAGGCCGTTCTGATCCCACAGAGAAGGGAACGGATACACACCTTGAAGTGGGTGGTGAGACTTGTGCATAGGTCCCAGGCCCTACCTCCGCCGGCGTCCTACTGCTCCAAAAGGCAGTATTCCTCCCAGCTCTAGGGATGATAAAGCTCATATTAGGTCTATGGGGAACTGTGTGAAGCGGAAGGAAACCGTGATTATGAGCAGCACAGTTCGACTGCAAGTGCCGCTGCATACTATGACGGATGACAGGGAGGACGCTTTGACTTTCCGCATTGACATTAGTCATTGGAAATTGAGGGGGTTGCAGCCGGATACGTACTTCTTGAAGGCGTGGTGGGCTTCTATCGAGTTCGAAACCTCAGAAGAGTCCGGTGAAAACCTAAACTGGGACTGCAGCTGGGATTTCGCCTACCAAACCAACCTCGCCACCCTCCGCGAAAGCAACATCACCATCATGCTCTTCAGCGTGCACAAGCCCTCCCCCCTGTCCACTGTCTACATCAAGCAGTGGGACATCGCCACCGGCCCCAGCCAACAGAACTTCGCCCTGCTGGACAAGAAGAGCAAAGTCTTGGGCCGAGTCAGCTTCAATGCACATGTCAGACAGGAAACTATGTTAATGATTAAGCCGGCGCAGGTGTCAGTGGTACTGAATCCCGATAGAAAGGGACGGTTTTCGCTAGGGATTAGGTGTGTTACTGAGGACTCGGAAGAGACGATTGTGCTGCCAGTGTCGCAGACCAGGCAGTGGACCTTTGAGGAGCAGGCTGAAGGCCAGCCTCCGCTGGTGTTGGAGTTGCCGGCTACTATTGAAACCCTGCGGAATGCTTCCTTGCAGGCGAAGCTGTGGAGGCATAAGAAGACGGAAGAGGAAATCCTTGCTGCGGAGTGCTGGCTTAGCTTTAGTCAGATTTTCAAGCAGGAAAAGTACACAGTAATCAAGAGAGAAGCGCCTGGGTACAAATCCTTCAGCTCTCACCGAGATTCCGAAATCAGCGAAGAGGGCATATCCGGCAAAGTGACGACTTACAGCGTCGCAAGGACCTACAGTGAACGCATGACACTGGCAGGGAAGGAAGTGGGGGAGGTCACTGGCACCCTTACCATATTCAATATACCGCTTATATCGCAGATTGTGTCGGGCGTTAATACGGAAAATGGGTTTATGGCGCAAAGTTCGAACTATTTGGAGAACTCGGTGAAGACGCCGAAGGGGAATCACAAGCCGACGCTGCCTGTGGAGATGCAGCAAATTGCGAGTATTACGGAGGACTTGAACAGTATATACTCCTCTGGCGACCAGCGCGAAGCCTCCATCTTCTCCTCCCGCTCCGCAGACGTCCGCGACCAAATCACCCGTCTCAAAGAACTCTGCTCTCTCCTCCGTTCCACCCGCAAGCAATCCATGATATCCTTCATCTACGAAAGCAAAGGCGACCTGATCCAGGCCCAAAGCCTGCTCCTAGACACAGGGGAGCACTTGCTCAGATTCGCTGATGTGACGCCCTACGCTGTGCGGCCGTTTTACTACGAAGCGCTGATTCACTTGATTAGACGCGGGGAGTTGGACCTGGGGGCGCTGTCGTTGACTGAGGAGGACCAGAAGCTGGTCAGTAAGAAGCTGCCGGGGGTGTTGAGGTACCGGTCGTTCCTGAGGAATGTGCTGTCTGCGGCAGTTGCGAAGATGAAAGTGAAGGGAATTGATAAAAAGACGCAGCAATTCACCGAGTTCACATTTGCGGTTTCCTACTTCCGGATCCCGGAGTACCGGAAATCCTTCCTACTCGCGATTCAGGAAAAAGACATTGGTGTAGTGTCAGAGTGGACGGAAACTCCAGACACAGGCGATATACAGACTCACATTTTCCCTATGTTTGACTGGCAGCAGCTCTGCTACCAGTTCCTGCCCGTCGCACCTGAGGAGGACTCGAGGCTGAGGTGTATGCTGGAGGACGTGGTGTGGAGGAGGAAAGTGGCGAAGAGGGGAGTGGCGTTCTTTAGGCTGCTGGCGGAGTGGGCGGCGCATGTGAGGAGACTGTTTCTGGATAGGAACGTACCCTGGGGGGAAATCCCAGGGTACGGAGTCCTAGTCCGCGCCTTCCTCTGGGAAATGAAGTCTCGCAGCCTGCACGACTACCCCGCCGCCCTCAGCCTCTGCTCCTGCAGTCTCCTCAACAACCCCTCCCTGCTCTCCCCCTTCCTACACACTCTGTACCCCAAGACCAACCTGCACAGTCTAGATTCGCTGTCGGAAGGGTTCGAACTGCTCAATAGCTGGCTCACGCAGGTATATGAGACTCAGGGGAACTTGCCACTTACCTTTGATGAGGCTTACTTCATAGCGGGACTGAAGTTGTGTCTATACTGTGATGTGGGTGTGAATGTGGCGAAAGCGCTTTGGGTGATTTATCGGAATTATCAGGTTTTCCCGCAAAGGTCGAAACAGGAAATAGTGCTGGAGGTGCTTTTGGGTGCATTTGGCAGCAACTTGAGTCACCATTGGTGTGAAAACGTTCGACAACTCTTCTGGTCTCTCCTGTTTTACCGTCTAATCTCGCTGAAGTTCCTGCCTTTGGAGCAGCCTTTCACGCAACTAGACGACCTGATCTACTCCAAAGCAGTGGACCTCGCCAATCACCTCCACTCCGTCCAGCCCGAGTCCCTGCCCCCTGAGTTACTGGTCTATCAGCCTTACTCTCGAGCAGAACTCGTACGAGTCCGAGACGGCTATGACAAGTGGCTGGAGAGAGTGCATATTGACCTGTCTGGCAGTGGCTGTAAGGGCAGTTGGGGAGGACTGGGCGCTTTCCCCTACCCGGAAATCACAGTGGCGCATGTGATGGTGGACCGGTCTGAGAATGCGATCCAGGAGGAGTGGTAAGGTAGGGTCAGATAGACCTGTAGGGTAGTTGAGGTGTTCACTTAACTCCATCGTAATGTCTTCCCTGCCGCACACAGCAGTAAACATTTTCAGCTCTCTGAGTCCTGCTGAGTCCAGCGAAGTCACGATTCCAGCTCCCAACTTTCCCTACAAAGTCGTCCTCCGTCCAGAGTTCCCTGACCTTTCCCCCCTCCCAGACTCCAATTACTTCCACGTAACTGACTGGATCTATAATCAGGAAGCTGAAAGCGTCGCCCGAGAACATCACAGTCCTATAAAGCCCTTCAGACTGCGGGAAAAGGAGGAAAAGCGAAGCAGAAGAGAGGATTTCAGCAAGGCCAAACAGGCCTATTTAGTGGATAGGGAGGAGACAGAGCCTGGCCATAGGGAACTACTGAGGGAAAAAATATGCATGGACTTGAACTCCTTCTATTACTATAAGGAAAGGCACTTGTTCAGGCCGAGAGACTTGCAGAATCGGGCGAAACTGCCGAAATTGGACCGGAGCTCTGTGGAAAGCAGTCCCAGGCCAGGGATAAGCAGTCCTAGACAGACTTCCAGGACTGTACAGGCGGCAAAAACGACCAGACCCACTCCAAACCACCAGAAAACCCTGTCTTTAGACCAACCGGCCAATACACACTTTCTAGGATCTCTGTTTGCTAAGTGTGCGCAAGTGCCGCCCTCTCACCCTATCTTCCTGCAAACTAAGAAAGAACTGAGACAGCAGCGGCGTCTTTCTCAGAGACTGAACTGGACCAAGCAGACTTTGGACGAGATCCGTGACTGTGAAGTGGATATCCTCATTCCTTACTACAAACTGCAGAAGGAGGCGCTAGAAGACTTCGAGCGAGACGCACAGCGTATGGTGGGAGAGTTCCGCCAGAGCTCAATCGACCGCACCGAGACTCGCCCCCGCAAAGTCCACAAGTAATAGTCCCATACCTTCATTCCTCACAACCAGGCCTAAAAGTAGATATACAGCGAATTCGCCTTTTCCAGCGATTTCTGAGTTCCAGTGCTGCAGAAGGGAAATCGACGCAGCAAATAGTCATTTCTATGCAGAGTCTGGCTCTGCGGAACGACTTCTGCCTGTGTCACCTGCACTCTCCCAGCCGCTTCTGTCTCTGCCAGGACAGTCCAGTCTTCCTATGCGAAGCCTGCAAGTTGCCGCACTTGCAAGACTCCTCCAACTTCCACGATCTGTACCCCTACGACATGCTGCGCTTGTATCAGACCCAGGGACAGTCCGGCCTGGTGCAGCGGAAAGCGATGCTGCAGGTCTGCCGCACTCGGCTGCAAGCTATGAAGGAGTTGGAAGCCCAGCACTATGCAGCTGCAATAGAGGCACTCGAGGGAGTTAGGGCCAGTTTGGAGTCTGTCCACCAGGCCTTCACTGACTACCTAGTGAAGGAAGCCAGAGAACTGCAGTCAAAGCTCCTTCGAGACTTGATAATCGAGGCAGGAGGCCTGGCTGGACATTTGCTGGGACAAGGAGACCCGCCGAAAGGGCTGTTCAGCCAGCTGTACGGCCTGCCGACTCTCCACCTCCTTCCCAAGGCCTTGGTTCGCTTGGGGAACTGCTGGGGAAAGACACTGTTGGACTACTTTGCAGCGGCGCACAGGACTGCGCCCAGCAGTTTTCGCATCCACCGCTCACTTAGTCACAAGTCAGGACTCAGCCAAAGCGCTTACTTGACCCCTCGCAGGTCCAAAATCTCCCCTCAAAGACTGCTCAAACGTAAGTTGAAGCCTGCAAAGAGCCAAAGCGGCCAGGACGAAGGCAAAGGGGAAATTTCGGGGTCTCCACTAGTAGGGAGGGCAAGGAAGCGACTGGGCAGGGCGGACACCATGCTAAGTGCAGAACTGGGCCGGAAACCTGCAATTCGTCTCAGCAAAAAACTCGTCAAAATGGCTTATTAGGGCAGGAAAAGGGGAAATAGGGCTATTCGCGTGTAGTTTGAAACTAGATTTAGGCTAAATGCAGTTTTAGCAACGACTTGGGTATTGAGATTTGCTGAAATTGCGATTGTTTTGCTGTGAAATTAGCGAAATGGATCGGTAATTCTCTATGAAAGCGTGGGCAGATCCATGTTTAGCCATAGGATTACCCAGGTTTCTTCGACCTTCCAGGCCTGTGAAGATGTATTTTATGCATATTAGAGTGGAATGGCAGGGACAGGGGGCGAAACCCGCAGTTTCTATGAGTTTTACTATAAGTCCTGGACTTGTTAGCTCTTTTGTCTGCACTTCAGCGCACATTTCCGCTTTCTTGCAGTTTTATCAGTCTTACCGCTGTGTAGAAAGACAAGTGTCATCTCAGCCATAGTCCTATCTCTCCCAGCCATACATTACACTACGACAGGCGCTGGACGTCTGCGCTGCCAGAGACTAGAGGTCTGGCAGGAGGGCTGCAGTTGCACGGGCGCAGCAGTAGACAGCTCACTTGGGTGGCCTGGAATGATAGCGACTTCTAGCCTGCGCTCGACCTCCATCAGGGCTGGGAACAGCGCTTCCAAGTGCTTCCGGTCCTCCAGCGACAGCGGCATAAAGACCCGAGCCGCAGGCTTGAGCGGCGGGGTAGATTTCAGAAGTTTCTTTTTGAGTCGGAAACCGCAGGAAGGGAAGGCCAGGAGGCAGGATTGTCGTGGTTTCGAGGGTTGCAAACTCGCTTGTAAGTGTGAGTTCTCTGCATTACCGAGATTTGGGTCCTTCATTTTATATCGGAAAGAGGCATGTAGCGTAAATAAAGCGTCAGAAACGGAGGAAGCGTCTGGAAAGCCTGTAAAACAGGCTAAACTCTGTGGGCTGCACTTAGGCTTGGGAGAATTGACTGTTTGATCGATTTTTATCTATTTATGAGAAGCAGAAGAAGAGGGGAAAAGACGCGAATGTTAGGAAGTAACTTGTTGGGACTAAAAAGCGAGTGGTTTGCGAGGGATTTATCGAAAAAGTGGGAATAAAGCTGTGAATTAAAGTTTGTTTTTGCTGGAAAACTGAAAAAGAATAGGGAAAACAGTTGGAAAAATAGGACAAAAATAGGACTTTTAAAGCGATTTTAGTATTATTTCCTTCTTTTTCCTGCCCAAATGTATATATTTCCCATATTTTCAGCATACCTTCGACCTCTCATCAAAAGCAATCAATAAATCCACTATAATCTGACCCAAATCCTACATTTTCCCTCTCCGTCCAGTGTCAATAGCTTCCTTATCCCTGAGATCAGCCTTTTTCCTCTAAATATGACGTCTCAGTGGGGAAATGGCCTATCCAAGACACTGGTGAGTCGTCTGGAAGAGCTGGAAAGAATGCGCAGACGGCAGGGAGGCAGGGCTAGAGTGCAACAGGCTGTGGGAGTGCTGAGACTCCCACTACAGCGAAGACTGTGGCAGGGCTTGCAGAGACTCAAATTACATGCAGTGGGCGAATTAGCCCCAGTGGAGGACTTAATTGCCAACACTAAGTGCGTTCACTGCAGCTCTAGGAGTCTACAAAGCCTGTGCCCGGCCTCAGCAGTGCTGCCCAGCTCTATTCACCTCCTTCTACCCTCTGAAAACCGCCCCAAAAGCCCGATAGCAGTCTCCAATCCCTCCGTCTCTGAACTGGAAAACCTGAGTGCTATCCCTTTCGAGTCCTTTCACTCCCATTGGGATGAGCGGTCCTCAATGCTAATCGAGCCGCCCTACGTCCAGGGCTTGGAACGACTGAAAAGAGTGGTATTGAGACCTGTTTTCGAGGGGTTGGGAGCTGCGGTTTGGCCAGGGAACGTGAGGACGGAGTCCAGCTCCAGCCAAGACGGGGAAATAGGCTGAATTTGCTACTATCTAGAAGGAGCTAGTTTAGCAATTGTAGTACTTTTCCTCGCAGGCTACGACTTGATACAGCAGTGGGGTGTATTCAGCCTTCCCAGGACCTAACAGTCCCTGGATAAGTGCGCTTCCGTCCTCTTCTTCCTGCATGTTTTGTATGCATTTATAAGCAGAATAGACCTCGGGACCCACTTTTCCCTCCAAATACACCATCAAAAGTTCCATTTGTGTGTAAATCGAGTCAGCATCAGTAGCGCCAGGCAGCGGTCGTCCATCAACTTGACTAATCCGCTCCACGACCCGCTCCCCAGGGTCTTCACTGTCCTCCTCAGGCCTGTCGTGGCTGAGACAGTCCTGCAGGGACTGGATCACTTGGCTGTATTGCTCTCCTGAGCTGTCTAGGTCGTCTTGGGGTTTGACGGGCGGGACTTGGTGGTGACTCGCAGGCCGGTGGGAGTTGCTGGGGATGGGACTTTGGTGGTTGGGCGGTCGTTCCGGCTCCAGCACTTTGACCATACTTTTAGTCAATTCGTGCTTCGCAACAGTATGAGACAGCAACGAAGCAATGCGACTGCTCAGGAACTCCTTCTCCAGCACGCGCTTAATGGAAGGCCGGAGGTGCGGCTCCCTCTGTAGCATCTCCGCAATCAACTGCCTCAAGTTGTCGCTGTAAGTGTCAGGAATGGGCGGGTAGTTGCCGCGGAGGATCTTGAGGACCAGGCCTTTCATGTTGGTGGAGTCGAAGGCGTGGCGCAGGGTCGTGATTTCATAGAGAATGCAGCCTAAACTCCATATATCGGATTTCTGGTTGTACGGCTTTTCCTGGCAGATTTCCGGGGAAAGGTAGTAGGGCGTGCCAATTGCCGTTTGAGCGCAATCATAGGTGCTTTTAAGCACCCGGGAAATACCGAAGTCGCCCACTTTAATCTCTCCCTTGGCAGTCAGGAAGATGTTTTGAGTCTTCAAGTCTCGATGCAGGATCTTCCTCTCATGAATGTGCTTCATCGCAAGACACAGTTGCACAAACCAGTCCAAAATCTGCTCCTCGGAAAATCCCCTCCCCAGCGTCTTCTGCCTAGCGATTTTCCCATACATATCCCCTCCATCCGCATAGTCCATCACAATGCAGAGACAGCTTTTGCTCATGAAGCTTTCCCTGTAAGTCACAATGTAGGGATGTCGCATAGCTTTTAGGACATGCACTTCGTTCAGAGCTTCTTCTTTCTGCTTGCGGTCCATTTTGGACACGTCGATCACTTTCATCACGAATAGCTTTCGGTCAGAGAGGGACTGGACGAGCATTGCGTAGCCGAAGCTGCCCTTGCCTACAAGTTTGACCTTTTTGTACTTGTCCATTTACAGAGACGGCAGAGGGAGATATAGCTAATTCAGAGGAAAGCACTTGGAATGGGAGGGATATAGACTTTTCACCGGTCTATATAGAGCTCTCGTTCCTCTGATGTACCTAGGAACATAGCAACTTCCAGCCATTCCCAGACCTATAATAGAAACCCCGGGGAATGGAAGTCTTCCAGGACAGCAGCCAGCTTGGTCCTGCCATTAGTGCACTGGGTCGTAATAAATGGCTGAGGCACCTCCAGGCAACGCAGCTAACGGCAAGAAGATTTTCTCCCGCAGTTGTCAGAACTGCCACGCGCTCGCAGGCAAGGACAAGCACCAGATCGGCCCCGACATCGGCGTAGTCTTCGGACGCAAGGCGGGGGCGGGGAAGGGATTCAAGTACTCCTCTGCATTGGCTTCCAGCGGGATCGTGTGGACGGCGGAGAACCTGAGTAAGTGGCTTGAGAACCCAGGTGGCTTCGTGTCTGGAACCACTATGACTTTCGCCGGGATCAAGAACGAGAAGGAGCGGGAGGACTTGATTCGGTTGCTCTACGAGAGCAACCCCAAGAATAAAAAGAAGTAGGTAGCTAAACTACCGGGGAAATGGGTGTCCGCTGTTCCTGTCTCTCGCCCCCAGACCGCCACTTAGAAGTACTGAGTCGCAACACCACTCCCACCAGCACGCCCGTGGAGCCCATCGACTACCACGAAGAGCCTGTGGCTTTAGCCCAACTGCACCCCTGTGTGAGGGACATCTTCGACCAACTCCGCTCCAAAACGCCGGTTCGAGACATCAAACTGCAGGGGAAAGAGCTGGGCAACCAAGGAGCCTTGCACTTGGGGCTGCTGTTGGAACACACATTGGAGTTGAGGCGATTAGATGTCAGGGAGTGCAGCTTTCAGTGGGAGGGAATCGCGAATATCAGTCTTTCCTTGCGGAGACTTCGGCTGTTGGAAGTGTTGGAAGTGTCGGGGAATGATTTGGGGCTGAGAGGGGCGCAGTACCTCGCTAGTGCACTGGGCTTTTTGAAGGGACTGAAGACATTGGGTCTGTCCGGGACCAATTTGGGCGCCAAAGGAGTGCGGCTGGTTTCTCAGAAACTGCGGGAGTTACAAGGCTTGGAAGAGCTGATACTGAGTGACAACCACATGTGTGACGACGGGGGAGAAGAATTATCCCGTTCCCTACACTTCTGTACCAATCTACGACTTCTCGATTTGTCCTCTAACACGCTGCGGGACAGTCTGCAGCATCTCCAGCGCCCTTTGCGGCTCTTGCCACTGCTGCAAGTGCTCAAGCTGGACTGCAACCAACTCGGCGATACCGGGGCAGACGTCCTAAGCGACACTTTAGTCAGCTTGCCCGACCTTCGCCACCTCGACCTAAGCTACAACGACTTCACGTCCCTCGGCATAAAGTCGCTGCAAGTGGGGATTTCCAGCCTGTTCGAGCTGCGGGAACTCTACTTGGAAGGCAATAGTGTGGGGAAGGAAGGCGGCCTGGCCCTGGCCAACGCTGTGTCGGGGCTCAGCAAGCTGCAAGTGATGGGGCTGGTCAACAGTGGCGCGAGGGAAGTGAGGACGGAATTGAGACTGGCAGCGCCAGCTGTAGACATTCTGCTTTAGGACTGCTTTCTATAGCGTGCCACCTTCTCTCCGAGCATGGCTAGACTGGACTCCACCAGACTCAGTTCCAGCTCTAGTGCATGTTTCCTGCCTCTCTCCTGCACGTTGCTGGTGTCCTTCACTCCTTCCATCGCAGTCCTCAGCTTTTGTCGGTCCGTCTCCAGTTTTTCCTGCTTCACAAGGAGAGCTGCGAGTACTTGCACATTAGCGCTTCGCAAGGAAGCGAGCAGGGAAGTGTCGGGCTGAACTGTGGGTAAGGGAGGGGGGAGTGCAGGGTGTGGACGTGAGCCTTTGGCCTGGGCGAGTTCGTCGAGAACTGAGGAGTAGTCTCTCTGAATCGCTCGATACGCTGCCGCTAACTCCTTGTTTTTCGCATCGAACTGCTGGACTTGAAGTCGCAATTCGCCTATTTCCTGTATGCAGTCCTCCAGTTTCGCCCCGGCACTCACATCTTCCCCTCTAGCCAGTGCTGCTTTCCGCTGCCAATACACCAAGTCCTGCTCCGCCTTCGCTGCCTTTTCACTCACTCCGTCCAACTCCACCCGCAGTCTGTCCACTTCCTCCCTCTCCACCTTGTCCACTTGCGCTTTCCCTCTGCGTTCTCCCTGCATCTCCGCCTCCCTCACTGCCATTTCCTCCCGCAGGAGTCGCTGCTGCTCCAGTAAGGACTGCACCTCTCTGCTCAGAGAGTCGTGCTTTTGACGGTGGACATTGGCCTCTTTCCGTGCTAGTTCGAGTTCCAATTTGAGACTTGCGATTTCGGCTTCTTTGGAGGAAAGCTGCTTTTCGTAGGATCTACGTGAAAGGTACGCTGCAAGGTCGGTGGACTTTTGAATGCGCAACTCAGCCATTGCGCGGTCGTTATCCATGCGAATCCGCTGCAACTCCCCCTTCAATCGACCCACTTCCTCTGTAAGTGTCCTGACTCGACTTCGCTCCAGCCCCAAATCACTGGAAAAGTCCACTTCCAAGTCCGCCAGTCGCAGCGGAGTGCGTGTCTTCGAGGTCGGCTCAGTCACAGGGAGCGGTTCCTCAGGCTTCGGACTTTGAGCGGCAGTCTGAGGCAGACTAGACGGTTTGCTCTGTATCTCTCGAGCTTCAGGACTAGGAGAGACGGTTGGTAGGACTTGTAGGGGCAGGATTCCTTCGTCTGTTGGAAAAGCGGAGAAAGACCTTGGTGGGGCCTTCATCAGGACAGTGGTGATTTGGCGTTTTTGGGTGCGACTGGCGCCGCTTAAGTCCTTCATTTTCCGTGAAATCGGGAGTTCCCCGGGCTCTGAGTCCCAGCTGTCCTCCTCGTTTTCCTCTTGGAAGTGAGCTTTAGACCGAGGCTCTTTGCGCTCCTCGGCAGGCAGCGGACTGGCAGCCTCGCTGCGACTTCCAGGGAGCGGGTCGAGGAGAGCGTCTGGGAAGAGTTCGAGAAAATCAGGGGCTGGACGGCGAGGCTGTGGGTGGGGTCGCTGCAGGGATATTTCCAGCACTGCCGGACTCTGCTTCGAACTGGACATTATGCAAAAGTGACAGCTGCGGGATTTGAACCCGCGCCCTTTCGGACTAGCGCCTAAAGCTAGCGCCTTAGACCACTCGGCCAAACTGCCCTGCTTGTCTGTACTCCTTTTCACTTCCCTTGTATACAAGCTATAAAGAAATGAAGGCTGTCAAGGTGCTGAAGAAGAAGAAGGCGGGCACGGCCAATGCACCCCTGCTCGAGCGAGTGCTGGGCATGTCTGCGAAGAGTGGAAACGGCGTATCTACCAATTCCCTCACAGGCGATATTGCCTATACAGCTTCAGGAGTCGTCGTCATATACAACCCTACGTCTAACAAGCAGCTGGTTCGGCTGATCAATTCGAACTGCAGGACTTTCGCGTGTGTGGGCTTTAGTCCGGATGGGAAGTGGCTGGCTGCGGGAGAGGGCACGTGCAAAGGACCGAAGATCTTTGTATGGGAGTACTCGCCTCCGAGTCTCACACTCCTAAAGCAACTCGAAGGCCACCGCTTCGGAGTGGACCGACTGGTCTTCTCCCCCAGTGGCGAGCTGCTAGTGACTGTCGGTGTGGAGCACGACCAAGGCTTGTTCCTATGGAAGTGGCGACAGGAGCAACGACTGACAGCCAACAAACTCAGCAAGAAGGTAAACTCCCTGGCCTTCGACCCTGCAGGCCGCTTCTTTGTGACCTGTGGGCAGAAATCTCTCCTTTTCTGGCTATTCGACGAAGGCGGAAAGCCAGTAGTGACTCCTGCAAGCGAGCAAGCGGAGGTGAAATGCATCGCCTGCAAAGGCGCCTCCCTGGGCGAAATGCGGGAAAAGACCTTCACAGGAGTGTCTGTGAGCGAAATGGGCGTCTTCGCTGTCACCGAGGACGGGAAGCTGTGCACCTTCTCCAAAGAGCGCGAGATGGAGAAGTGGATGGACCTGCAAGTGGCAGCCGCCGGGTCCATCCAAGTACGTGGCAGACACATCTACTGCGGCTGTGCAGATGGACTGATTCGCTGCTTCGACGCTATGACGCTCGAGCACTTGGTGACTCTGCCCAGGCCGCCTCCACTGGGAGCAGCCAATATCACCACTGATAGACAGCGGCAGCCGCAAATTGGCGCCCCGCAGTTCGCTGATACCACTGCTTTGGACCTGCTAGGGGCGACGCTGCTGCTTGCCCTGTACTCCGACCGCACTTTGTTCATATGGGATTTGAGGAAAATGGACAATATCATTGCGGCGAGGGCCTTGCTGAACCACTCTGGAGCTATAAATGACTTGAAGATACTGCCGTCCAGCACTCCAGAGATGACGGAATTCGCTACGGCTTCGAGTGATAAGACGATAAGGAGGTGGTACCTCACTCACTCGCATAAGTGTGAAGGACCGCCTGTCCGCAACATCTTTTCAAAGGATTTAAGCCGCATAATCTACATAACCAAGACATTCGACCACCTAAAAACCCACAAATCCGAAGAGCCCAGCGAAGGCTCCATCCGCTGCATCTCCATTTCCTCCGACTCCCGGCTCCTCGCCTCCGGCGACAGCGTGGGGACTATGCGAGTGCACGACTTAGCGACTTACAGGGAAGTCTGGGCCGTAGACGCCCATGAAAACGAGGTCACAGGGGTGGACTTCACTGGCAAAAGCCCTGCCGAAGCCCGGGGAAACGTGAGTGAACGGCTCCTTGCGAGTTGCAGTAGGGACCGGATCATTCACATCACCAAGGGGGAAGGCTCTGAGGCGGTTTTGTCCTTAGAGGATCACTCCAGCTCCATCACTGATATAAAATTCGTGAAAGTCGGAGACACGGAGAGGCTGATTTCCTGCAGCACTGACAAAACGCTGATTTTCCGTATGATTCGTCCGAGCGGAAGCGAAGTCCGCTGCGACGTCTACCAAAAAAGCGTGCAAAAGAGCCGGAAATTCTACTGTCTCGAAGTGCACCCAATCCACAAAGAGCTAATCACAGGGGAAGACAAGGTAATCCGAGTGTGGGACTTGGACACTGGCAAAGCCTATGAAAACAGAGACATGAGCGACCCGGACCCAACCAGCAAAGCAGACGCCTACACTAGACTTTGTTTGGATGCGACAGGGATATTAGTGGCTGCTGCGAGTTTGGATAAGCAGGTGCGCATTTTCGACTACTACTCTGGCAGACTGGGGGCGAAAATGAGTGTGGGGGAGACAGTGAATGCACTGGCGTTCACGCCTGGAGGGGAAAAGCTGCTGATGGCCACTAATGACGGGTGTGTGTTTGTGTGGGGGCTGCCGAAGGAGCTGACACAGATGATTAGGAATCGACTCAGCAGTGTGCGGGCCTCGAGGGCGGACCCTATAGAGACCCCGGAGCCTGCTAAGGAAGAAGCCAAGGAAACTCCACAGCCGAAGCGAATGCATGATAGTCTGATGCCTTTGTGGGCGAAAGGCAGCGTATTGCCTCCAGACCCTCCCAAATCTTCCCCTTTCGACCCAAAGCCAGCCAAGGAAGACCCGCCCATCCCAGGGAAATGGGGCAAAAACAACCCTATCGAGTTCGCCCTGGAAGAGACTGACAGTCCCGTGGACTCCGACCCTCCCCCTCCCCGCGCAGTCCTAAAAGCCCTGGAAGAGGTGGAGTCTGACGAGGAAAAGACAGAAGAAGTGGAAGCCAAGCCAATTACTGAGGTGAGTCCCCCGCCCTCCACTGACCATCTCTTCAACATCACCCGGTCTATTGTGAGACTGCCCAAGAGTGAAGATGAGCAGGTGGCGGAGGCGGCCTATGAGCCGGAAGCCGATGAGGAGGAAATCGAGGAAGTGCTAGAGACGAAGGCTGATGCGCCTCCAGTGAATCCCCTGCGCCAAAGTCTCACAGCTTCCTTCCTGCGCAAGCGCCAGGCAGACCTGCCTCTCTACCACAACCTCGAGATTCCCCAGGCGGACGAGCCGCCCCGGGCTCTGCTAGACCTCAAAAAGAAGAAAAAGGCGGAAGATGTGAGTGGACTGATCAGTGAGGCGGTGCAGGGACTGGGCCCTGTGTTCAAGTTGGACAGGAAGGACAAGAAGAAAGGCTGGGGAAGGGCAGATAGTGAGCCAGGGGAAAGCGAAGGGAAAGAAGCGGAGGATTCAAAGGCGAAGTTGGGGAAAAGCAGGACGAAATTGGCACTTTGTGACTTGATTCCTGAGGAAAGCAAGGCGAAGGCGGAAACGCCTGTTTTGCCCAGGTCTGAACCTCCCCCAGTCAAGCCAGAGGCAGAAATCCGGCCTGCCAGTTCCAAGGCCGAAGCCCGCTTCAACTCCCCTAGCATCCAAGCCGACCAGTCCCTCGGGTCCATCGCAGAGAACCTAGGCTCTGTCTCCTCCAGTCAATTCTTCGCCACAGCCCAAAGCCACAGCAGCCGACAACTCTACGCCCAAAGCTTCAAGGAACTCAAGCAAAGCCTAAGAGATGTGAACGCCTTTTTCAGCAAGGTCGACCGGAGTGACGCGGAGTACTCTACCAGTCTGCAGGAAAGTTCGGAAGATGTGGAGGAAATCCATAGGCTGATTGCGTCCATTGGAGGGGCGCTGGGCAGGCCGCAGAGCAGTGAAGTGGACCTGTTGGAGCGGTTTTCTGATAAGCTGCTTGCGAAGGTGGTGGAGAAACTGGGAAGTATCAAGAAGGACTGAAGCCTCGTAGTTAGCAAACAACCAGTTGCAGGAGAAATCAGTCTTGGGGAATATAGAAAATTCACCAACTTTCGCTTAATTATGCCTGCGCAGAAAAGCAGGCGGAATGGCTTGAGCTGTCCCTGGCACCCGCTGCAGGTGTTAACGTGGGTGGTGCTGCTGTACCAAGCTGGAGTCTCTGCAGTAGCGCTGCCTCTGATGGATTTGCCGCTCCAGGTAGTCCCTATGCAGTTGGAGTTCTACGGAGTCTCTGGATTCCTTCAAGTATTGACACTCTTACTCGGCCTGCTGATTAGTCTATCCGACCCAACCGATCCAGCCGTCCACGAGCACCGCACCGCCCGGTCTCTCGGCCTGCCCTTCAACGCCTCCCGCTACCCAGCAGAGTGTTCCCTGTGCGGCACCTCCGTGGCCGGCTCTTCCAAGCACTGCGGCTCCTGCAACCGCTGCGTCGTGGGTTTCGACCATCACTGTAAGTGGCTCAACACATGTATTGGCAGCAGAAACTATGCTATTTTCCTGGCGTTGTTAGTTACTATAGTGGTGTCTGAGGCTGCGTTTTGTGCGTTTGCAGGGGAATTCGTGCGGTACGCAACGAGTGCGGCTTTTGGGCAGAAAGAGATGCGGTGCAACCCAGGGGTGGTGCTGAGTCTAGTGGGAGGAGCGCTGGTACTAGCCTGCCTCGGGTTCCTAGGCACATTCGGACTGCTGCTCGCTCACATTTGGCTGCGGTTCGGCCGCGGCATGACCACCTACCAGTACCTCCAAGCCAAGCGTCGGTGCAGCAAGTACCGCAACCTGAGCTACTCCGCCGCAGAAGCCGCCGACTTCTCCTCTCGCGGAGGATTGAACGGAAGCGCAACTCCTCCAAGGATGGCCAGCGCAGACCCGAAGTCCACTGAAAAGACCCCCGCTGTCTCGGCTGTAGAGTGGCTGTAAAGGAAATATGGCTGAGTTGCGGAAGCCGCTGCAGTTACAGGGAGCTAAGGCTCCCAGGCTGGTCTTCGTCACTGGCGGCCCGGGAACTGGGAAAGGGACGCAGTGTGCGAAGCTTGTGGAGGAGTTGGGCTTTCGACACGTTTCCATAGGCGACTTAGTGCGGGCGGAGATCCGGGCTGGGTCGGAAGTCGGCCGCTCCATTGAGTCTATCACCAAAGCCGGCAATCTGGTGCCTAAGGAAATAGTGGTGGGCCTGCTCGCGCAGACTCTCACTGCAGCCACTGGACATACGCTCCTGGTAGACGGATTTCCTCGCGACACTCAGCAGGCCGCTTACTTGGAACAGTTGGGGGTTAAGGTCGACTACATCCTTCACTTCGAGGCAGACAGCGACGAGGAACTGCTCAAACGGCTAGTGGAAAGGGGCAGAACCAGTGGAAGAGCGGACGACACGGAAGAGGTGATTACGCATCGATTTAGGGTGTACAAGGCCGAAAGTCTGCCAGTGCTGCGCCTATTTGAGCCCTTCGGAGTCATCAGAAAGGTGAGTTGCATGGGCTCGATCTCCGAGGTCTTCCAACGCACTGTGAGACGCCTACGTCCAGAGGTGCTCTGTGTGCTCGGCCCCATCAACTCCGGCAAATCCACAATAGTCAGCCTCATCGCACAGCGACACAAGTACCGAGCCATCGACTTCGAGGCGATTAAAGACAGTTACAAAGGCGAATCAGACGAGGAATTGACGAAAAGACTAGTGAAGAAACTGGGCTGTATTAAGAGAGACACGAGAGTGGTGATTGACAGTTTCCCGCAAACCCTCAGTCAAGCCCGGTACTTCTCTGTGCTCAGTGGGGACCCGGACCGGGTCCTGTATGTGCACTGCTCCAAGGAAATGGCTCAAATCCGCAGACTTCTGGCCAACAAAGGCACCAACTTGCAGCTTTCCCCGGCCCAGGTGGGAACCCGATATCTCGACTTCACTGCCACAAGCAGACCGCTTCTAGGCTATTTGAAGGGGAAGTTGGGGCGGAATTACCTGGAAGGCAGTTCGGAAAATGAAGACTCCGCCTATGTGATGGCAGGACTAGTCCGACTCCTGGAGCCTGAGGTAGTGCTCGTCAGAGGACTGCTAACTGACTCGTTTTTGCAGTTTTTGAAGGAGAAAAGAGGATACACGCTTGTGAATTGCTGTAATTTGCTGAGATTGTGGAGGTTTGGGAGGGGACTTTCAGCCGCGGATAGTGAGGATTCTCTATCAGATGACCCGGAAGTGCTGGATTTACTGAGAAATTCGCTTTATTCGGGGGCTGGCGGGCAAAAGTACGCTCTGTACAACTTCTCCCTCAACTCCCTGGACAACTTCCACGCATTTACCAGCCAAATCGCATCAATTCGGCGAGTATTTTACCTCTACCGCAGTCTTTCCCCCGCTTCACTGGACCTGCCCGCCCAGGAAGACAGATGCACCAAGGATTTGTACAGTGTGGAACGGCAACTCGAGCCTATTTGCCTCACATTCACCTCGAAATCTCTCACTTTGCAGGACAGCGACTCCCTCTTTTTCACCAAGGCGATGCAGGCAGGCGAGTCCCTCCCCAGCGCCCGGCTGATCATAGTGGAAGGCCCTTCCAAGGCAGGGAAGACCACAGTGGCCAAGCACCTGGTTGCACAGTACGGCTGGAAGCTGCTGGATGCTAATGCAGTGGTGGAGGAAACGAAAAAGCGGCTGAGTACTGAGGAGGAGCCAAAGGACAGTTTGACCTTTACGGAGTTTGGGGAGGGACTGGTGGGCTTTCTGAGGGAAAACAAGGCGCACACTTTTGTACTGGATGGACTGGTGCCGATGGATGTGCTCACTTTGCCAGGGGGGAAGGCGTTTAAGGACTTGGAGAACTTGGAGGGTGGAGCGGAGGAAGAGGACCCGGATATCCCTGTCATTGCCCGGGTCAAAAGTTTGGTCTCCCGCTGGAGCCAATTCTCCAAGTCCTACCTATTCGAAAGCATGGACACCCTAGTCCGACTCCACTGTCCCGAAGCAGCACTAGTTCACAGACTCAAGAAAGCCAGCGAAATCGCAGAGGCGGACGAACTCCCAGCCGAGGCCCGAAACGACCTATTCGAGTCACAAGTCCTAGCCACTCAATTGGCAGCCGCTGCACCCTACTTCCCCGAGGCAATGGCAGAGACTAGGACTGTGCAGGTGAACACCCTGGAGAAGTCGGCGGCGGAAGTGCAAGTTCTGCTCAGTGGGCGCTTTGCACTGAGACTGATAGTGGTGAAAACTGAGTTGGAGAGTACGATGGAGCTGTGGAGACATTTGTGCTGGACGAAGCAGGCCTTTTTCTGCACGTTTGCGGAAGCTGCGCTTTACGCTACAGAGAAGAACGACCAATTGGGAGCGGATATGAGACGTTTGCAGGCGTCTGGGGAGCCGCTGGGCATCAAAGACAAGCTGAGAGTCCTATCAGCCTATATAGACCAGCGGAAACTGCCAGGAGTGAAAGTGGCAGTGGTCTGCAATTACCCTTTCACCCTCTCTCCCGACTACCCCAGGGCTATCGACGAACTGCTGGAGATGGAAAAGTGTGTGGGACTTATAGCTGCACTGGTCACTTTTACACCTGAATTGGAGAAAGACGAAGTGTTTCTGCAGGATCTGCCTGTCAGAACTCGCAAGGTGAAGCTGGCAGTGGTGCCAGAAAAGGCCGAGGACGAGGGTGCAGAGGAGGAAGAGTCCAAACCCACAGAGCGACCCTCCATCCTCGCAGTTCCCGAGCCAGAGTCGCCTGTGCCAGTGTGGAACAACAACGAAGCGACCAACTTGACAATGGCTTTTCAGTACTTTAAGGGGCAAAGCGCCTACTGTGTCTGTGAAGAACTGCCTGTTTCCTCTCCATTTGCCTATGTAACCGGGCTTCTCGCCCAGTTATGGACTCCTGGCCAGCGCTACAATTTCCAGCTATACACCAGTCCTGCATTCGACCACTCTTTGAACATGGACTTGAATAAGCTGAGGGCGTCCTTTGGCTCGGCCAGGGAGTTCTATGAGCCACTGCCTGTAGATATGACCGGACTCGGGAAATCCTCGCTTTCTCGACTCTTTTCCAACGCAGCCGCCAGGGAGTTCCATGCGAAGCACCTGAAGCTGCCTACAGTGCCGTTCAGCACCTTCTTCGCTGCTTTTTCAGATGTTTTGAAGCAGGAAGGAATGGAGATTACCGCAGGGCTGAGAAGGGCGATACATGCGAGTGTGGATAGGAACAAAAACGGCTGTGTGACTGCAGCAGAGGTGAACGACTTCTTTATCGCCTGGGAAAGCCCTAGTAGACGAGCGGCTGTTCAGACATTAGCGCAGCAGAAAGACGCCAAATCCAAGCAAAGCGATGCGACTTATAAGCTCTTCCTGGTGGTTACAAGTTCCAGTCCCGACCCATTGACCGCCGCTCAAAGCTTCAAAAGAGGCGACACTTTCCTGATTACAGAGGAGGGCTGTCCCAACTCCCTGCGATTTTGCGCGGACCGATGCACCCTCTTTGGCCGTGACGGCTGCAAGTACCCGAACGACATCTCCTTCCACTCAGCAGACACACGCATCCGACCCAGCCACTTTAGTGTCTTGTCGAAGAAAGCGGGGTACTACTTGGCAGACCATGGAGGACTGACCGGCGTCCAAGTGCGAGTCACAGACTTCCCAATGGTGCGATATACATAGGTCCTGTACAGGGAAGCAGTTGTGAGACTGGGGCAGACACTGTTCAGAGTGAGCAGGTGTGAAACGAGAGCGCCGCTGAAGAGAGACCCACTGGCGTACAGCTACATGGACTATAGGAATGTAGTTGCTGAGGAAGTGGGGGAAGCTGCTGTTGTGCAGTTGGAGTTCTTGTCTGGAAGTCTGCACGGGGCGTCCTAGTAAGTGGCTATGTAGTGCATTTACTGCGGATGAGAAGCCAGTTGTGCGAATAGGTGCGGCTGAGGACAATGATATTGTGTTGGCCGCAGGTGAGGCGTACCATGCTCGCATTGAATACAAGGACGCAGGCTGGGTCCTGGCAGCCATCCAATCCCCCAGCGAAACCTGGGTATACGTCAACTCCTGGGTCGGCATGAAGGAAGACCGCGCTTCCCCTCTCGTCCGTATCAACAACAACAGCGAAATTGCCTGCGCTGGCGTGGTCTTTAAGGCTGTTTTCAAAAGTGACATGAACTTCAAAATCGAATTATCAGACTTTTTGGAAATCCGCCAAACTGACTTTCGAGAAGTGTATAGGTTGGGGATAGTCCTGGGCACTGGAGGGTACAGTGAGGTGCATGAATGCACCCACCTCAGTTCCGGCCTTAAATACGCTGCCAAAATCATGCGCAAAGCAGCACTCAACAAGGGACAAATGTTCGAAATCGCGAATTTGAAGCATCTGGACCATCCGAACATCATCAAAGTGCATGACATTATCGAAGACGAACGACTGATTTTCATAGTGACTGACTTGTGCAAGGGTGGAGAACTGTTCGATCGAATAGTCACTAGGGGGAAATTCACAGAAACAGCGGCAGCCACTACGATTAGAGACGCAACCAGAGCTGTGGCTTACTTGCACTCGAAGGACATTGCACATAGAGATTTGAAGCCGGAAAACCTCCTATATGTGCAAGACACGGAAGACTCTCCACTAAAATTGATCGACTTCGGAGCTGCAACTTTCGTGAAAGCAGGGAAATTGAAGGATAAAATCGGGACTCCGTACTACGTGGCTCCCGAAGTGCTAAAAGGCAAAGGCGACCTTCGGTCTGATATTTGGTCTTTAGGGGTGATTCTCCACATTATGCTCTGCGGAGTGCCTCCGTTTACCGGCCGCTCCGAGAAGGAAATCCTTGCCAATGTGACCAAAGGCAAGGTGGAGTTCCTGCAGCCGGCTTGGGAGGTAGTTTCCAAGTCTGCCCGACGCCTAGTCGGCCGGATGCTGAGTCTCGATGCAGCCCAGCGACCCACCGCCCAGCAGGTATTGGAAGACCCTTGGGTGCAGGGCTCTGCCAGGAACGTCAATTACGAGGCTGATTTAGCTGAAAAGGCACTAGGATCATTCAAGACTTTCAATGCTTCAAACAAGCTGCAACAGGCGATAATGCTCTTCATAGCGAAAAGCTTCTTGTCTGCGGAGGAACAACAATTCGCAATGCAGCTGTTCAACTCTATGGACAGGGACAGCAGTGGACATCTCAGTAAGGAAGAGGTGCTGCACGGACTCAAGCAGGTCAGTATGGACCTGAGTGACCAGGACTATGAGGCGCTACTCAAGGAACTGGATGCGAATTTGAGTGGAGTGGTGGATTATACGGAGTTCGTAGCGGCAATCATGAACCGACAGCAGCTGCTCTCCCGGGAGCGACTCGAACAGGTGTTCCAAGTCTTCGATAGAGACGGCAGTGGAGACATTACCGCAGCGGAGCTGAAAGCCACCCTAGGGCAGTCTGAAGAGAAGTGGACCAAGGTAATCGCGCAAGTTGACCAGAACCAAGACGGGAAAATCGACTTGAAGGAGTTTAAGAACCTAATGCTCAGCTTCCTTTCCTAAATCCAGTTAGCCTAACAGCAACATCCTCCATTTCCCACAATTGACAATAGGCACATGTGTGGGGACTAGATACAGGGGAGGTAGATAGGTCTTACTACTTGATAAGGCTGAGAATGCTGCGGCCGCGCTTGGGCTTGTGCGTAGCGGGCGCAGGCTCTGGGGCGAGACTCCGAAATACATATGCGCGGGCATTAGCCGCGGAGTTGGAGGAGTCTCTGAAGACCCGGTCAATAGAGTTGGACTTGTCAGAGTCTGGCAGGAGAGTGCGGGTGGAGGAGGAGAAGCTGGGGGCGCGCATGAGACTCAGGTAGTGCTGGCTTTCTTCGTCCAGAATGGCGGCGTTTCGGTCTAAATCGCGCCGGAACAGCTTCAGACGGCTGTTTTCATGGAGAAGCTGCAGACGGCTTGCGTCCTCTTCGTCCAGTCCCTCCTCAACCATCCGCTCTCGTCCTTCGTTTCCCTGCCAGGGCAACATCTCCTCCTCTCCCTGCGTGTCTTCCAGCAGTCTCTGCTTCTTCGACGTCACATCCCCTTCTAAATAGTCCGTCACATTCTTTCGCTTCCGGAACTCCCCATTAATCACCTGGCGCAGTTCCTTGTGGTCCCGCATCATTTGATCGTTGGTCAGTTTAAGTGCAGTTTCCCCCTCCTCCACATCCGCATTATCAATAAGTTCAGGCAACTCTGCGTCGTCTTCCGAGCAGTCCATGTCACTTCCCAGTCTCGCCAGGTCGTCGTGAGCCTCGTTGTCACTGCCCAGTTCCGCTTCTTCTTCGATGAAGCGGTTGCGCTTGGGACGGGTGGACTGCGGCTCTATGGAAGAAGCGGCGGTCTGAGGCTCGCTGCTGGGTTCTCCGGCGTCTTTGGTGTCTGCGGGGAGAGACTCAGCGCTGGATTCAGTGTCGTCCTGCGAAGAACTGGACTCGGTATCGGAGGACTCAGCTTCTTCCTCTTCTTCCTGCGGAGACTCGGGCACTGGCTGCTCTTCTGCAGGCTGCTCCAAAGCGGGTGCATCAACAGGCGCGTCTGACTCTTCCGGCTCTTCTTCAGTGTCGGACTCAGCGGGCTTGACGCCTTCTTCAAGGTCAATAGCCCACTGCAGACGCTGGGCTTCTTCCTCTTCTTCCTGGTGCTCTGGCAGGTAATCACTATCAGCATCCTCCTCTGCATTAGCCTTTTTGACTTCTAACTCTGACACTGATTTCTGCAGCAGCTGCTCAGTTGAGTAGTGTTGAGTCTTCCTGTCAGCTGCATTCTGCTTAAGCGTCTGCAGCAATTGAGTCCTCGGGTTGCAAGTTTCCCTGCGCATTTGAAGTCTCCCAACCGAGCCCGAAGCCTCCAACTGCAGCACATCATTCGCAGTCAACAGCGACTTTATCAAAGGACTGTCTCCAGAATCACTGCGGTTGAGCTTGGCCAGTAGAGAGTCCAAGCCTAGCGCAGCACGGGGTCTTTGAGGGAGTTGCAGAGGCGCACTACGGAGATACTCAGTCTCAGCGATTTCTGTATCCAGAGAGGTGGACAGGGCGGAGTTGCCGCTGAGAAGCCGGTTGAATTTGGGTAGGGCGGGCGCTTGCGCTTTTCGCGCGCTCTTTTTTTTCTTGGGGAGAGGCGCATCCTCGGAGTCAGAAGCCTCAGAAGAGGAGGCAGGCAGGGGAGAGCTGAACACTGGAGGCTGCGGCTCGAGGGCGGGAGTCTCGGGCATTGACTCTTGAGTGGAGGCCAGGGAGAGCGGAGGCTGCTGGAAGAAGTCTTGCTGGTGCTTCTTGATCAGGTCCTTGAAGCTAAGCGGTTTCTCCGCCTGCTCCACCTCCGTCTTCTTAAGTCGCTTTAGCCGGGGTTCAGCGTCCATTAAGTTACACCCCGCCATGGGCCCTGAAGCAAGAGGAAAAGGTGCAAGAACTCACCGCGCGCCTCAAACACCTCCGCACGGAAATGCGCGAATTCCAAAGCTGCAGACACGTCGAGGGCTGCCAGGTGCACCCCAGACTGAGGGAGGAAATCGCACGGCTCTATGACGAACACGGAGGCATTGAAATCATCTCCAAAATCACCAAAGTGCCGTATAAAACCATCAAAGAGTGGAGGAACAGACTTAAGCGCAATCCGCTCTTTTTCCAGGAAATGCCGCTGCACCCGCCCTACTACAGGCCTGGGGGCAGCAGCCAGGGCGAAGGGAAGAGTCTGCATGAGGAGCAAAAGGCAATACTGGGCAAACTGCGGGCGTGCACGCTCTACAACGACGCCACGACCATCGACCAAATGCGGTCCTTGCTGCCCTCTGACGTGCTGACCCAAGTGGACGCACTCAAGAAAGCAGTGGACGAGGCGGTGGAGAGAGGCGCAGAGCTGAGTTCTCAGCTAAAGCTGCAAATCGCTAGTTTGGTGCTGCGGGCCGGACACCCCAGGCCTATCGCTCTCCTGCTCGGACTCAACCAGAAGGTGATTCTGAGTTGGAAGGGACTGCTGGTGCTGGCGGGGAAGCAAATAAGTAGTATGGACAGCTAGTTATAGAGAGCGGGAAGGCACTAGGAGTGTGGCGCTCACAGGTCTGTGGCAGGAGTGGAGACTTTCAGTGCGTTGGTAGGAAACCTGCTGGATTTCGCGTCCGCTGTAGAGGATTCGGTCGCACCAGGCGGGCGCCTTGGAGAAGTCGTAGCTGTGAGACTTCCGCACGTACTTAAACGTGGGGGAGAAGTCCAGCCGGCCTTCTTGGTAGGACTGCAAGTCGGGACAGCGGCTTTTGAGGCTGAGAAGTTGGTCCTGACCTCTCAGGTCTTCGAGCCTTTCAGCCAGAATCGCGGCTTTGATAGTGTCTTCTGGCAGACTTAGGCGGAAATTTAAGTCTCCGAATAGGACTTTTGCGTCGTGTTCGAGGACTGGAGGGATTTTCCTTTTGCCCTTGAAGCCTTTCGTATGGACTTTGTGCAAGAGCTTGAGACGGGGTTCAAGGCGGTCCACTCCGCTGGGTAGACGGCAGTTGATGAAGCAGAGCGAAACCTCGTGCAGGGTGAGTCGCAGCAAAGTGGCTCCTTTGGCGCCTAGAGCTTGCTTCAGTCCTGGCTTTATCACGCAGCCTTCTACAGCCTGCAGCTCTGGGAGGAGTACATCTCTGGCGAACAGGGAAAGCAGACAACCCTGCAGTAACACTGTATGCACCCACTTGTATACTGCGCCTCCGGACTGACTCAGCACTCCACTCACTCGCTCATTCCACCTGTCCACTGAGTCCTTCGGACTGGCGAGTTGCTGCAGCCCCACAGCCACCAGGTGAGGACAGGCCAGCAAAGGGTCCACTAGCCAAGTCTGCAGGTCCTCCAACAGAGGCCAGGCCTCGCCTGACAAGTTCCAGGAGCAGACTCTCACGGATATCATGTGCAGCTTGGCTTCCAGGTCTCTGGGAGAGGACGGCAGCACCATGTCAATGTTGTCCTGAGTTCGACCGTTTGCAGCGCTCAGAATGCGGCCCACAGTTCTAAAGCCGTGAGTGAGGAGCCCGGAAAACCCCTTTTTGCCTTCTCGTGTGACGCTAGAGGAAACTGAGCCGACTCCTGTGTACTGCTTGCTTAGCAGGTCTCCATTGTTCGCCCACAGCCGTTTGAACTGTCTAAGCAGTGGATCTGGAGCCTTCGTCAGGTCGAAGTCCGGCAGTGCAGGCACTTGGAACAGACTCAGCTGCAGAGTCAAGCTCTCCCAGGCCAGTCTCGCCATCACCACATTCGTCCGATCCAAGCAGTCCAAGCAGTTAACTCTCGGCACTCCCAACTGCTCACAGGCCAAATCCCCCTCTGCGTAGAAGCGGTAGTAGGCCAGCATGTCGTGCACTTGCTCGACTAGACTGCGCACTTGCCAGTGCCGATCATGCTTGCACTCCGCTTTGTAGTCGAATTCGAACTTGCACACATGGGGTTGTAGCTCTGGCCAGTGGCGCTGTAGCTGGGCGTTGAAGGTTTGGGTGAGTAGGGCTTCGCCTCGTTTGCAACTCAGCAGGTTGATTACCATCACTTGGCCGTAGACTGAGAGGAGGGAACGGAAGTGGCGGAGGAAGGCGGGCGCGGCGGAGTCTTCAGACCGTGCGAGTTGGATGGGGGCTGTGAGGAGGCCAGTTTGCTGCCAAAAGACAGGCACCGACCCGCGAATCTGCAGAAAAGAAAAAGTGCTGTTGTGGAAACGAAGGATCTGCTCCGACTCCACGAAATTGGCCACGTGGCCCTCATCGTCCACTCCCCTCGCGTTATACCGAGTCCCTGCCATGTAGCAACTTCTGCGGGAAACCAGTGCTATTTCCAGTGCATCTGCAGCCACTCCATACGTACAACTGCCCACATAGCCCTGAATTATCGGCGTCAGCCAGCTTACATCCACTCCGCTTTCTATCAACTCCGCATACATGTCTCTATTCCAGTAGTACTTGGGATCTGCGTGGCTGTGGAGATTGCCAGCGGCCGCAGCCAAGCGCAAGGGACGAGTCAAGTCATAGTCTGCAGCGAAATAGCAACCACACGTGAAGAGCTGAGTAGTATTTACCTTCGCCACTCTTGCAAAGGCCGGGGCTTCTGTCTGAAGTGGGGAAACACTGACTACCTTCACAGCGTCTATAGAGTAGATATCGCAGCCGCTTATTTGAGCCACGACAGACCGCTCAGTCACTACAACCAGTGCAGCAGCGCCTTCGTCTCTCACCAGTCCCAGCAGTGCCCACACTTCCAGAGGCTGAAGGCCTGCGCGAGAGGGAGCCGTGGCACTAGGGGACACACGCCCACTGCCTCGCTCTACTGTGACAAAGTCGCTTTCGGTACGGGCGAGCACCAAGTGAGTCTGACTTGTATAGAGTTGCAGCGCCATTCTTCGATTTCTACCCAGAGTCCAGGCCTCAGTACTTAGCTATGCTATTAATTGCGCTTGTGTGGTGTGTGGCGGCTTTCAACGTGACCCTCACCGAGCTGGATGTGTTCACATTGGACCTACTGCAAGTCTTCCAAGGCCAAGACCTGCGCTTTGGAGTCTCCCAGCCGCTTCCAGACACAGGCACTGTGGGACTAAACGACCAGCGGGGGACTTCACTGCAGTCTCTCGAAATTCCGCCTCCCTACAGCAGTCCTGCTTATCAGCCCATGACCAATGGGTCGTTTGTGTGTTTGGAGTCGCGTTGTGTCACGTTTGGAGGCAGTGTCATCAAAGTTTTCAGTGAAAACCAGCTGGTCTGGGCTGACAAGGTAGTAGGCACTGTGGAAGCAGCCACTCTCTTCAAAGCCGGCCAAGTCATCGTCTGCGCCTCAGTAGCAACCGGGAAGACACGAGAAATCCTGGTCTGGCAGCTGTCCAATGGCCAGCCAACTGCTTACAATGGAACGGAACTGCAATCACTGCAGACTGTAAACCTGCGAGCCACCAGCAACAGTGCGTTTTCCGAGCTTGTAGTCTTCGGCAGCACTGGACTTCAAGACGAACTCTATGTGTATGTCGTGGACCCTGTTGCTTGCAGTTTATATGGTGGACAGCGAGTGCCGGGGTTGGAAGCCATTGTGGAAGTGCAGCCCTACTACGGCTGGAGCTTCCTAGTGCTGGATCGAATTGCAGGTTTGGTCGAGGTAGAGCCGACTGGGTTTCTGGTTTTCACATCGGCAAAGGGGAAAATAGAAGGCAATTTATTGGGAATGTCAGTGTCGATCGACCATAAAGTTGCAGTGCAAACGACCGACGAATTGCTGTTTCTAGGAACAGAAACACTTCAGGTCCTGGCCCACTTGAGTCTGCGCCTGCCTGCGGCTTCTCTGTGGATGCTGGAGGACGTGGTGGTGCTGCTGACGCCTGAGCAGGGCTATGTGGTTGAGAAGGATCGAGCCCGTGTGCTGTTCAGCTTCAGCACAGTGTCTCATACCTTTGGCTTCGGCTGCTGGGCTGCAGACAAACAGGTCGAAATCTTCCAAGAAGACGGAATGAACGCCTATGTGACAACTGTCCAGTCCAGTCCCGTTGAGCTACAGCTATCCAGCACTCTGGCTTCCTACAGTCTTCAACTGGTAGCGACTAGCTTGCTGCACGGTCTGTCCACTGTCCTCGTCCTCCAAGTGTTTCATCTAAATGCCACTGACTCCAAGATTTACTTCGGCTCAGGCTTCCAGCTCTCCCCCGAAGCTCAGGAACTGAAGTACGACTCCTACTTCTCTGCCAACTTCTCAGGACTGCGCATTCCTCTGGGGAACCTCTTCTCAGGCCCAGCACTCAACTACTCAGTGACCATACAGGGAATGCAGCCTGCAACTCACTTGATGTTCCTGGTGCTCGAGCAATCTCTGATCCAATCCAATGCACCCTATTCCCTGCTCCAAGTCAAGGCCAAGCCGAAATTCGGCTGCAACGTGCAGGCACAGCCTTCGCTCTTCGTGGCGTTTTCAGACCGGTATGTGGTGCTAATCAGTGTAGAAGCAGATGTGGAAATGCGCTCGGTGGAGCTGCCAGTGGAGCCCCTTCGTTGTGTGGCCCACGGTTCAGTGCTGTGGGTGTACTGCAAGGAGTCCTTGTTTCGCCTGCTTGTGCAGCTCGATCCCTTCGCTCTGGCCTTGGTCTCTACAGAAACTCTGGACTTCGACTGCGAACACATCATCAGCAACGCTAAGTTCTGCCTCTGCTACAATGCTATCTCAGTGCTGGTCAGCCTCTTGGACTCCGATACAAATGTGACGTTTACTTCTTTGTCAGTCTCCACACCTCATCAGCCCTTTAACTTGACCAGTTCCTGCTTTTTGGGAGAAACCAGTAGTCAGCTCTTGCTGGCGGACATTAATAACGGTCTCAATGTAGTGAACCTGAATGCGGTACTGGAGGGAGGACAAGTGCCCTTTGTGATGCAACTACGTCCTGCTGTAGCAGTAAACACAACAGTGCACTTTTCCCAGGACAAACTGGTCGTGATGAGCACCAACATCGAGATTTTTCACTTCCGTGGCCAAGCACTGGAGCTAATCATGACCGTGCCGCAGGGCCCGGGCAGGGATCCTTGTTGGGAGGTGCTGGTGGACAACCTTCTCTATGTTAATCAGGAAAGCTACCTTAACGTTTACAACCTCAACACTTCCATGCACCAGGCTTTGTACGTCAGCTTGCCTCTTCTCACCACCAGCGAATTCCTCGTGTTCTCTATCGGCGCAGCCCACTCCCTGCTCCGTCTCTCCACTCTGAGCAAAAGCGACTACAACTTGACCAATTACTTGGTGGTGCAGCCAGATTCAGGCCCTGCTGTGGAAGTGGGAGTGGCTTGTGAGGGCTGTCTGCAGACCCAAGACCTGCACCTCAACCTCACCATTACCGCGTCGAATTCCTTTGCGCAGGCTTCACGCTTGCTGCAGATTACAATGGTAAACAAAGGCAGCTTCGCTTCAGTCAAAGCCGCTCCACCCGCCTTTCACACACTGGCGACGGACAAAAACTGGAGTCTGCCACTTCTTGGACTGTTCGAAGGGAACGAACTCGACTTTTCACTGGAAGTGAATGGACTGCCGAGCACCGGACCTGTGAATCTCGAGGGCGGCATTGAGGAAGGACCAGGTCTGTACTTGAACTACTGCACTGACTTGCAAAGCTTCAATGGACGTATTTACTGCCTTTCTGGGCAGAATCTCACAGTGCTGGAGATGGACTCCAACTTTACGATTAAAGCGAAGTTGCCGCTGATAGATAATTTGAACCAGTGCAGTGCACTGGCGCTAGTCCGCAGCGAAGGGAGCAAAGTATTGCTAGCAGTAGCCTGTTCCCAGGACGAGAACGCAACGGATCTGAAGAAGTTAGAGGAAAACGTTGCGATCTTTCTGGTATACGACCATGAAGAAGAGCGCGAAAAGAACCGCACAGTGCTGCCCCTCACTTCCAACTGCGACTATGTGAAAGTAGGACGCAGGTCAAAGCATAGCGCTTCCCTGTTCTGCCTGTGCACCACTCACCTCTCTTTTGCAATTCAAGAGTACACTCTGGACTGGACTTCTGACTTCAAGCAAGTGACCATGGGACAAGGCAGACTGTTGGCTCCTTCAAATACCAACCTCAGTTCGTTCCTCCCATACAGCTTTGACGTTAATAACTCGCAAGACAGCTTCACTCTCTTAGTCGCGGAGAAGAAAGAAGGCCTTGTGCTGCTCGAGCCGAAACTGCATGACTACCAAGTCGCAGCCAAAGTTTCGAAAGAAGTACTGGATGCACATGCTAGCAATGACACGTTTGCTGCCTTCTTCTGTGGAGGGAAAGTCTTGGTCACCAAGGGTAGTCATGTGCTGCTTTTCAACTGGACTGGGGAATTCGAGTGGACTCGCACTATTTACCCTTTTAGTATAGCTGGGGAAGCTGCTTACCTGAACACGGTTTCCTGCTCTCCTGATTGGCCGCTGGTGTTGGCCAGAGTGGTGGACGACGGAACAATCTACTTGCGACTGCTCGACCTGAGCTTATTCGAAAACTCCTGCATCCTAATGGACCTGCCAGGACTTGCTCAGGGGGCAGTAGTGTCCAAGTCTCTGCTAGTGTACTCCGTCGCAGGGACCTCCGAACTGCACGGACTACAGATCTCTCCGCCAATGTTGTCAGTTCCTTCCCTGACTCGATCTGAATTTACCAATCTTACAGCAGTCTGGCACACCAATATATTCAATATAACAGTCGTAGCTGCAAATCGGCAAGGGGCAGTGATGGCTCCTACTCTGGTCCTGAGGCGGATGGTGCACCATGAGTTGAAGCCTCAGAAGCTGGAAAGAGACCCCATGGCTCCTTGGAGTGTGGCTATGTGGTGTGTGTATCTAGTGCTGGTGGGGGTTATCACTGTGGCTACAGTGCGTGCCTACGCTCTAGGTAAATTCTCGTAATCATTGGTCGATTGGTGAGCAGTTACTTGTAATTATTATGTTTGTAGGAACTCACCTAGAATATAACTAAGAGAACGCCTTGCAATAAACCGATAAGAAGCACGAATTTCCCGCCTGGCAGAAACCCCTGCGTTAAGACTTTGGATGCTATTCTGGGAGGCCTCAAAGCACTATGAGGAAAGAATGAACAATTCACTGTGAGATGAAGCAAATCCGAGGAAAATAAGCTAATCACAATGCTATCAACTGGCGCCCTCAATATTGGAACAATAATTCAGTAGACTCAACCAAGACACATTAGACCACTTCGAAATGAGCAGAGACATCGGTGCATTACCACTCGAGAGGTTATTCAGAGAAATGTGTGAGGACTTCTCAGAGGCTTGTAGAAACACTACAAATGAATTCGTAGGGATTGAATCCTAGGACTTCTGCATGCAAAGCTAGATACCATAAACTACCAACCTTAAGGCATTAGCTCTACTGAAGCACATATTTGGGAGGCCTTTGGACATATACAATAGCTAAGTTTGATTGCAAGTTCTCACTGTGAAATACCTTCCAATTCATTTAATTTTTCCTA